>Ga0210379_10000595_pt1 | contig 11999 bp, 4 predicted proteins | sample PLMedo_2_FD_155468 | JGI IMG/M metagenome (GOLD analysis project Ga0210379, IMG submission 155468) | Groundwater sediment microbial communities from an aquifer in East River, Colorado, USA - PLM4_32_coex redo | ecosystem: Environmental > Terrestrial > Soil > Riparian zone | place: USA: East... | reverse complement strand
CTGGCGCTCGCCTGATCGCTCTCGGCGGTCCATGCCGGGCTGGCGGCAAGCCCGGCAGCGGATCCTCGATAGACGAACGCACGCCCCTCGTCGGTCTCCCCGTGGTCGTACAGGTGAGCGCCGACGATGACGTCGGAGTAGCCGTCGCCGTTCACGTCCCCCGCCGTCGCCACCGAGTAGCCGAACCATGCGTCCGCCTGGTCGCTCTCGGCCGTCCAGGCGGGGCTCGCGGCGAGCCCCGTGGCGGAGCCCTGGTAGACGAACGCCTGCCCCTCGTTGATCTCGCCATGGTCGTACTTGTGGGCGCCGACGATGACGTCGGAATGGCCGTCGCCGTTCACGTCCCCGGCCGTCGCGACCGAGTTGCCGAAGTTCGCGCTCCCCTGGTTGCTCTCGGCGGTCCAGGCGGGGCTCGCACCGAGCCCCGAGGGTGAACCGTGGTAGACGAACGCGCGGCCCTCGTCGGTCTGGCCGTTGTCGAAGCGGTGAGCACCGATGATGATGTCGGAGTAGCCGTCGCCGTTCACATCCCCCGCCGTCGCGACCGAGTAGCCGAAGCGGGCGTCGGCCTGGTTGCTTTCGGCGGTCCAGGCGGGCGTCGGGGACAACCCGGTCACGGAGCCGAGATAGACGTGCGCGCGACCCTCGTCGATCTCGCCGTCGTCGTACTGGTAGGCCCCGACGATGACGTCGGCGTAGCCGTCGCCGTTGACATCCCCCGCCGTCGCCACCGAGTAGGCGAACAGTGCGGAGTCCTGGTCGCATTCGGCGGTCCAGGCAGCGGCGAGACGAAGGCCCGTGGCGGAGCCGTGATAGACGAACGCCCGCCCCTCGTCGGTCTGGCCGTTGTCGTACCACGGAGCGCCGACGATGACGTCGGAGTAGCCGTCGCCGTTCACGTCCCCGGCCGACGCCACCGAGAAGCCCGAGTGGGAGTGCGCCTGGTTGCTCTCGGCGGCCCAGGTGGCGACGTTGGGAGAACCGCTCGCGGAGCCGTAGTAGACGTACGCCTGCCCCTCGTCGCGCTCGGTCTTGTCGGACGTGTAGGCACCGACGATCACGTCGGCGTACCCGTCGCCGTTGACGTCGCCCGCGGTCCCCACCGAATGGCCAAGGAAGGCCCCCGTCTGGCCCCCCTCGACGGTCAAGGCGGGGCTGCCGCCCAGACCTGAGGCCGAGCCGCCGTAGATGAACGCCCGCCCCTCGGCGGTTTGTGTTCCGTCGTTGAATGCGTAGGCACCGATGATGACATCGGCGTAGCCGTCGCCGTCGACGTCGCCAGCGGTCCCCACCGACCAGCCGAAGGACGCGCTGGCCACGTTGACCTCGGCGGTCCAGGCGGGGCTCACGCCCAGGCCCGTGGCGGAGCCGTGGTAGACGAACGCCCGCCCCTCGTCGCTCTGGCCGTAGTCGTACGAGTATGCACCGACGATCACGTCGCCATACCCGTCGCCGTTGACATCGCCTGCCGCCGCCACGGACTTGCCGAAGAAGGCGCCCACCTGGTCGCTCTCCGCGGTCCAAGCTGCCACCACGCCCAGGCCCGAAGCCGAGCCCAGATAGACGAACGCCCGCCCCTCTCCGGACTGGCCGTTGCGGTACTCGTGGGCGCCGACGATGACGTCGGCGTAGCCGTCGCCATTGACATCCCCGGCCGACGCCACCGAGCCGCCGAAGTAGGCCCACGTCTGGTTGCCCTCGGCGGTCCACGCCGGGCTCGCGGATGGACCCGAGGCCGAGCCCAGATAGACATACGCCCGCCCCTCGACGTCCTGGCCGTTGGAGTACTCGCTGGCACCGACGATGAGGTCGGCGTAGCCGTCGCCATTGACGTCTCCCGCCGTCGCCACCGAGGCGCCGAAGCGCGCCCCCGGCTGTCCGCTCCCCGCGGTCCAGGCCGGGCTCGCGGCCAGACCCGAGGCCGAGCCCAGATAGACGAACGCCTGCCCTTCGTTCGTCTCGCCGCTGTCGTACAACTCGGCGCCGACGATGACGTCGGAGTAGCCGTCGCCGTTGACGTCGCCCGCCGACGCGACCGAGGCACCGAAGAGGGCCTCGAACTGGTCGCCCTCGGCCGTCCAGGCCGGGCTCGTGGTCAGGCCCGAGGCCGAGCCCAGATAGACGAACGCCCGCCCCTCGTCCGTCTCACCGTTGTCATAGTGGTAGGCGCCGATGATGATGTCGGAGTACCCGTCTCCGTTGACGTCCCCGGCCGTCGCCACGGAGTAGCCGAAGTTGGCGCCGTCCTGGCCGCCTGCGGCGGTCCAGGCCGGAGAGGTCATCAGCGGGTCGATGGTGAGCGGGTAGGCCGCCCCCTGGTCCTCCACCTCGATCGCGAGCGACCCATCGCCCGCCTCGAGATGAGCAGCCAGCTTCGTCCCGCGCGCGTCCCAGGCCACGAGCTTCGCGTAGCGCAGGACGAGTGCTCCCGACCGGTCCACGAAGGACACGGCCTCCCCGCCTTCGCTGACCCGCGTGCGCAGCTCGCCCGAGATCCTCCCCTCGATGCGGAGCGGCCCCGCCCCCCCGGGCCGGGTCGCGAGCGTGAAGCCCTGTTCGACGCCTCCGCGCAGATTCTCGTACCACTCGACCATGCCCGCGCGGCGGTATTCCACGCGCGATCCCCGGGCCACGGGTGCCGCGGCGGGCGCGGATCGCATCCTGCCGGCACGGCCAAACGCTTCCGTCCGCCAGCTCCAGCTCCACGCGCCGTGCTGCCGCGTGCGCGGCGCGACCTCGACGCGATCGCTACGGAACCACGTCCTCAAGCCTTGCGCCCGGTTGGGGGCCTGGAGTCCCTGTTCGGTCGGCGAGACCTTGTATTCCTCGCGCTCGATCGACTCGCAGGCCCCGGCCCACCAGCCGTCGCCTGTCCCGGGCGCGGGGGCGTGCGCATCGGGCCGCGGCGCCTGGAGTCCGGGCGATCTCGCGGCACCGGGCTCCCGGACGGCGACCGGATCGGCCGCGAGGAGGCAGGCCGCAAACAGGACCGAGAGCTGGGCTTTCAAGGACGGGGCTTCGTCGTGGGCTTCGAGATGTCGAGGGCAGTGCTCGCCTGGCCGCAGCCGGTGATGAGGGAAGCGGGAATGACCCACGACAGACCTACGCAAGAGCCGCACCCGCTTGGCGCGGCGACGACACGCGCGCGGAATGACGAAGACGCGGCGGGATGCGGAGCCGAGACGCTGCTGGCGGCGCGCGAGGATCGCGCCGGCACCGCGCGAATTCCCAGCGCGTGGGTGGGAGCACGCGACGGAAGCGCTCGCGGGGTGGGCGCGCGGACGCGAGGGACGCGGCCGCGCGACGAACGGGCTAACGAATGAGGATCACTCGGCTCGTGAGCGAGCGCCCGTGCTGGCGCAGGCGGACGAAATAGACTCCCGCCGGCCAGGCGCCCGCCTCCGCGATTCTCAGGTCGTGCTCTCCCGCCCCCATCGGTCCCACGTCGCGTCCGAGCACTCTTCGCCCTGCGGTGTCGAACAGCTCGAACGTCGCGGGGCTCGCGTCTTCGAGCGAGTAGCGGATGTCGAGCCCGCCCGCCGCGGGGTTCGGCCACGCCCCGGCCAGCGCCAGCCGCGCCCCGCCCGGCCGGGCGAGCCGGGACTCCGTGCTGCTCGCGGCCGGCGGGGACGCCGGCGTGCCGAAGTCGAGGACCCAGGCCTCGCCGAAGAACTGTTGGGTCGAAGTGTCGAAGCCGTCCATTACGACGAACCGATCCCCCGCGGCGTCGTAGGCTCCCTCCACGTTCGCCCTCGGGCTCGGCTGCGGCCCGGCCGGAGCGAGCTGGGTCCACGCCGGCGTCGCGCCCAGGGAGAGTGCCCAGACGTCGTTGCGAGAAACGACGCCGTCATAGCCCCCGAACACGACCATGCGGTCGCGTGTCGCGTCGTATGCCACGGCGGCGGCCCAGCGTCCCGCCGGCGGCGTTCCCGCCGGCGTCAGCTGCGTCCAGGTCGGCGCCCCTTGCAGCGACAGCTCCCACACGTCGTTCCGGTACAACCCGTCGAAGCCTCCGAACAGGATGACCCGATTGCGCGCCGGCTGATAGATGACGGAGTGCGCGAAGCGCGGGCTCGGTGCCGTCCCGCGCGGCGAGAGCTGACTCCACGCTGGGTGTCCCCCCTTGAGCCGCAGCGCCCAGACGTCGTTGAGCTTGTCGGGGTGCCCGCCGATCACCAGCAGTCGCTCGCGGCCCGCGTCGTAGACCAGCCCACAGTACATGCGCCCGCTGGGGGGCATACCGGAGGCCGCGACGGGCTCCCATGAGCCGGTCGCCTGCGAAAACGCATGGACGTCGTTCAGGTACGCGCCGTCGTAGCCTCCGAAGATCAGGACGCGGTTTCGCGGCGCGTCGAAGACCGCATGATGGCCGAAGCGGGCGGTAGGCCTGACGGCCGGAGCCACAGGCACCCAGGCGGGAACGGCGCCGAGGGTCAGCTCGCCGGTGTCGTCGCGCGGGCCGCCGTCGTCTCCGCCGAAGAACAGGATCGATCCCCCGGTGGATGCCATGCCGAAGTTGCGCCGCGGAGCGGGAAACTGAGGCGTGGCCCCGGTCAGTTGCGTCCACGCGGGGGAGGCTCCCAGGGCGAGTCCCCATGTCTCGTTGAGGTAGCCGACGCCTTCTCCGCCGAAGATCACCATGCGGTCGCGCGGCGGGTCGTAGATCGCGCGCTGTGCGGAGCGCCCCGAGGGCTGCGTGCCCACCGCGACGATCGGGGTCCAGGCCGGCGCGGGCCCCAGGGTGAGCGCGTAGGTGTCGTTGCGCGGCAGGGGATCGCTTCCGCCGAACACCACCACCCGCCCACGGGCCGCCTCGTAGATCATCGAGTGATCGCGCCGTGGGGAGGGCGCGATCCCGGAAGGGAGCAGCTTCGCCCAGGCGCCTGTCCCCGCGAGCGAGAGCGTCCAGACGTCGTTGAAGAACTGCTGCGTGCCGGTGTCGAAGCCGCCGAACACGACGACCTGGTCACGCGCGCCGTCGTAGACGCCGTCGATGTTGGTTCGAGGGTTGGGAAGCGGCCCGGCCGGCGTGAGCTGGGTCCAGGCCGGCGTCGCTCCCAGCGACAAAGCCCATGCGTCGTTGCGCGAAACGCTGCCGTCGTACCCGCCGAAGACGATCATGCGGTCGCGTGCCGCATCGTAGGCCGCCACGTGCGCCCAGCGCGCCGCGGGCGGCGTCCCCAGGGGCGCGAGCTGGGTCCAGGCAGGCGTGCCGGTCAGTGACAGAGCCCACACGTCGTTCCGGAAGACGCCGTCGTACCCGCCGAACAGGATCACGCGGTCCTGGCCCGGTTGATAGATGGCCGTGTGCGCGAACCTCGAGGTGGGGCCGGCGCCCTCGGAGAGCAGGCGCGTCCATGACGGCGCCCCGGCGAGCGGCAGCGCCCAGACGTCGCCGCGGGGTCCGGGATACCCCCCGATGACGAGCGTGCGCTCGCGCACCGGGTCGAAGACCATCCCGCACCACTTCCGGGCGCTCGGTGTCGACAGCGGGGGAATCAGCGACCAGGTGCCGTTGGGGTCCCCGGGCTGGGCGGCGGCGTCGCGGGCGAGCGGGATGGCGAGCGCGGCGAGCGTGAGGAAGAGCGCTCGCGACGAGCGGCGCGCGCCGACAGTCGGACTCATGGCCATGCTCCCTGCCAGGGAACGCAAGATCCTTGCCGTGGGAGGCAACGAGCCACGCTAGGCCCGCTCGTCCGGCAGGTCAACGGAAAAACGGGCGGCGTGCGGAGCGGGCGGCCCGGGGACCACCCGGCTCCCCGACCGCTACGTCCCCTTCGCCAGCTCCTCGTAGAGGTAGGCCACACTCTTCGTTCCGCCGTGGAAGGAGGAGAGCGAGAACTTCTCGTTGGGCGAGTGGACCTGATCGTCATCCAACCCGAAGCCCATGAGGATGGACGGCAGGTGGTGCGTCTCCTCGAAGACCGACATGATGGGGATCGAGCCGCCCTCGCGGATCATCACCGGCGGGCGCGGCCACGCGCGCTTGAGCGCGCGGCGCGCGGCCTCGAGCATCGGGTGGTCGGGGTCGGTGCTCCACGGCTGGGCGCCGTGGAGGTCGAGCACCCGCACCTTCACACCCGCGGGCGCCAGCTTCTTCACGTAGGCCTCGAAGCGTCCGAACAGCTCCTTCTGGTCCTGGTCGGGCACCAGCCGCATGCTCACCTTGGCGGCGGCGAAGGCGGGCAGCACGGTCTTGCTGCCCTCGCCGGTGTAGCCGCTCCACATCCCGTTCACGTCGAGGGTGGGCCGCACGGTGGTGCGCTCGAGCGTGGTGTAACCCTTCTCACCCATGGCGGCGGGGGCGCCGCTCTCGCCGATGAACGCCTTCTCGTCGAAGGGGAGTGCCTTCAGCCGCTCGCGATCGGCGGGCGTGAGCGTCCGCACGCGCTCGTAGAAACCGGGCACCGTGATGCGGCCGTCGCCGTCCTTGAGCGCGGCGATGATCGCGCTCAGGGCGTTCGCGGGGTTCATCACCGCGCCGCCGAAGTGGCCGGAGTGGAGGTCCTTCGAGGGCCCGGTGACCTCGATCTGGGTGTAGAGGATGCCGCGCAGCGCGTAGCACAGCGCGGGCTGCTCGGGCGAGAGCATGGCGGTGTCGCTCACCAGGATCACGTCCGCGTCCAGCTCGCGACGCCGCTCGCGCAGGAACACGGGCAGGCTCTCGCTGCCGGCCTCCTCCTCGCCCTCGAGGACGATCTTCAGGTTGATGGGCAGCCGGCCGTGCACCTTCATGTGGCCTTCGATCGCCTTGAGGTGCATGTAGACCTGGCCCTTGTCGTCCACCGCGCCGCGCGCGTAGAGCTTGCCGTCGCGCACCACGGGCTCGAAGGGCTTCGTGGTCCACAGCTCGAGCGGCTCGGGCGGCTGCACGTCGTAGTGGCCGTAGAGGAGCGCGGTGGGCTTGCCGGGAGCCCCCAGCCATTCCGCGTAGACGATGGGGTGGCCCGCGGTCTTCACCACCTCGACGCGCGTCATGCCCAGCTTGCGCAGCTCGGCGGCGAAGTGCTCGGCGCAGCGCAGCATGTCGGCCTTGTGCTCGGGCTGGGCGCTGATGCTCGGAATGCGGAGCGCGGCCTTCAGGTCTTCGACGAAGCGGTCCTGGTTCTGCTCGAGGTACTGGGTCAGGGTGTCCATTCTCGGTCCCCGGTGGAGTGCCGAATCGCCGGATGGCGGTGGCCAATCTAGCACAGCGAGCCCGGCGCGGCCCCGGGCCGACCGCGCGCTTCAGCGGACGACGAGCACCTTGCGCGAACGTTCGAGCCCCTGTTGGCGCAGCCGCGCCAGGTAGACTCCCGCGGGCAGGGATCGCGCGCCCGCCAGCAGCAGCACGTGCTCGCCGGGGCCCATCGCACCGACGTCGCGCAGGAGCACGCGCCGGCCGGTGACGTCCATGAGCTCGATCGTCGCCGGGCTCGCGTTCGCGAGCGAGAACGCGATCACGATGTCGCCCGTCGCAGGATTGGGCCGGGTTCCCGCGAGTGCCACGACCGCCGCGCGCGGCACATCGAGCCAGACCTCGCCGGCGGGGCTCTCACGCTCGCCTTCCGTGAGCACGAGCCGGTAGCCGTACCGCGAGCCGGCCTCGACCTCCCGGTCCTCGAAGCCGACGCGGCCTACTCCATCCACGAAGCGCTCGCCCATCGCCCGCCACGTCGAACGATCCTCCCGACGCTGGACGATCACGTGTGATCCAGTCCGCGCGGCGACCTGCCACGTAATCCGCGCGACGCCCGGCTCGGCGTGCGCGGAAACGAGTGAAGCCAGGGCAGCGGTCGGGATGCTCCACGCAAGTGACCAGGTGTCGTTCAGGAACTTCTGGGCCGTGGCGTCGAAGCCGCCGAACAGCACCAGCCGATCCGCGACCGCGTCGTAAACGCCGCCCGAGCTCGACCGGGCCTCCGGCGGAGTCCCCGAGGGCGTGAGCTGGCTCCACCCCGGGGTCGGGCCCAGCGAGAGCGCCCACACATCGTTGCGAGAGTTCGCGCCGTCGTATCCACCGAAGACCACCATTCGGTCGCGAAGCCTGTCGTAGACCGCGAGGTGGGCGAAGCGCGGAGCGGGATGCGGACCCGTGGGCGTGAGCTGCTGCCAGGTGGGAGTCCCGGACAGCGTCAGCGCCCAGACGTCATTCTGGATCGGATTACTGAATCCGCCGAACAGGATCACGCGATCCCGCCCCGGCTGATAGATGAGTGAGTGCGCGAAGCGGGCTCCCGGGGCGGGACCGGCGAGAGAAAGCGGGGTCCAATTGGGGCTGCCGGTCAGCGCGAGCGACCAGACGTCTCCGAGCGCCTCGGACCCCGAGTATCCGCCAACCAGAAGAGCCCGCCCCCGAATCGGATCCTGGACCATGCCATAGTAGGAGCGCGGGCTCGGAACCAGCGCTCCGTAGCTCAGGAAGTTCCAGTCGTTGGCGGCGACGCGAAACTCCCATGGGTCGTTGAGGTACGTCGCGGTGCCGTATCCCCCGAAGATCACCTGGCGATTTCGAGGCGGATCGAAGATTGCGCGATGGCCCGCGCGGGGAATCGGTATCCCGGAGACGAATGGGAACATCAGCCAGGCGGCGGATGGACCGAGCTCCAGCCGATAATTGTCGTTCAGAGCGTGCAGGTCGTAGCCCCCGAACAGAATCATCGACGTTCCGGTGTATGCGACGCTGAAGTCCCGACGCGGAGAAGGAGGAAGTCCCGAGACCGACAGAGGGGCCCATGTCCCACTCTCATCCGGCAACGCGCGACAGGGGAGCGCGGCGAACCCCAGCACCGCGAGGGAAACACTCCCGGCAAGCGAGGAGCGCCCGAATCGAAGCATCAGCCGCCTCCGAGGACCGGGGAAAGGCGCCACGCGCGGCCACGCGGGCTCCTGGAAGCCGTCGATGAGTCTACGGCTCGGGCTGCCGAGCGACAACGGAATTGCTCGCGCCACGACCCGCGACGGCTTGTCCGGCGGGGATCGAGGGTTCCTCCCCCAGTCGCCGTCAGTCGCGCCTACTAACCCGCGAAGCGCGAGGCGCGTTGCAAGCGGCGGGATGGCTCACCGCGGGATCACCGGCAGCACCAGGCGCGAGGGATGCGCCGGGCCGTGACGGACGCTCTGCCTGGCCTTCACCACGTGCGTCTCGGTCGCGACCACGCCGCCCATATTGGGATTGCGATCGTAGCGCGGGGAATTGCTGCTGGACACCTCGAGCCTGACGCGATGTCCCTTTAGAAACACCATGCTGGTGGGCCACAGCTCGATCTGGATCTCGATCCCATCGTCCAGACGGTCGGCCGCTGCCGGCACATCGTAGCGGCGCCGAAGGATGCCGTCGCACACGTTGTAGGCCGTGCCTTCCGGGTGGACGTCCACGAGCTTGGCGGTGAAATCGGTGGACGGCGCCGTGGTGGAAACGTAGAGCACGACCCTCGGCTGACCCGTCACCTCCAGATCGCGTTCGAGCACGGGCGTGGAGTAGACGAGCACGTCCGCGCGGGATTCGATGGCGTTCTGGGGGAAGCTCCCTGCGCGCGGACCAAGCATGGCGCCACCGGCGGTGGGCACCGGGTCGAGTGGATCGTAGACAAACGAGCCGATGCGCTCCTGGCCGGCCGGCGCATCGGTCAGCACGCCGTCTCCCGCGGCGGTGTTGGCCCGACCGCCGCCATTCAGGTAATAGGCTGTGGGACGAGTCCTCAGAAGCGGCCATTCATGCTCGTTCCGCCACCGGTTCTCCCCCATCACGTAGATCCGCACCTGAGGAAGGTCCGCGCCGCGCGTGCCCACGGTGGGCTGGGATCCGGTGGCGGGCGAAGGTGAGGAGCTTTCTCCGGAGGGTTTCTGCGGGCGAACCTCCGCACCGCCGAGATGGCGGTCGAACCAGTCGAGGCTGGGCGCCAGCGCCTCGATCCGGTAGTCGCGCTCCTTCTTCCCGCGCGGAGGTTTCACGGTGTAGGTGTGGGCCCACGGCCCGATCATCAAGCGCGTCGCGCCGGCCACGACGGGCCGGGCTCCGGCCTGGATCTCGGCATAGTCCGCGAGGAGCCCCGGCAGGAACGCATCGAACCAGCCTCCCTGCAGGAGCACCGGCGACTCCAGGGCGGTCGCACGATGATCTCCGTCGATCTCGCGCCAATAGTCATCGCGCTCGGGGTGACTCGCCCAGTCGTCGAAGAATGGGATCCGGGTGCCGGCGCGATCGTCGGCCTCGACCAGGGGAAAACCGTGGTAGCCGCGCTCGAGCGTCTCGATGGGGGGCGGGGCGTCGGTGCTGGCGAACGACCTCAGCGCCCAATAGAGGGCGCTCTCGAGCGAGAAGGCCCCGTCCGGAAAGAACATCTCGTGGAAGTGGGTGCTCGCGTTCTGGATCATGAGAGCCTCGAGACCCGGATCCGTCTGGTCGGCCAGCACCCACTGCGTGTAGCCGAAGTACGAGCCTCCCCACATTCCGGTGCGGCCCTCGTCCCAGGGCATGGTGGAAAGCCATCGCAGGGTCTCGATCCCGTCCCGCCGTTCGTCCCGCATCGGGTAGTACTCCCCGCCCGACTCGTACCGGCCGCGCGTGCCCTGCATGACCACGGTGTATCCGCGCGCGGCCCACAGTCTTGCAACCAGGTGGGTCGCCCGCACCTGGGCCTTGGCCTTCGTATAGGGCAGGCGCACCAGGAGCGTCGGCGTCTTTCCGGGGCCCTTGGGATGGTAGATGTCGGAGACCAACGCCACGCTGTCCGAGGCGAGGAAGGACACGCTGCGCTCGACCCTGACCCCAAACTCGGCCGGGCGAGCGTGTACCGCCCGGGCGAGGAGGTAGGGCACCGGAGAGCAGCCGCCCGGGAGGAACGCCAGCCCACCGAGCAGCATCACCTCCGTCGCTCGCTTTGCGCCTCGCAGGCCGGGTCTCACGCCATGCCGAACAGCTTCGAGTAGTGCCTCCACCAGTCGCTCTGGAAGCGCGCCCTGGGGTCGTACTTTCGCTTGAGTCTCAGGAACTCCGCGAACTGCGGGTAGCAGGACTCGACGCGCGCCCGGTCGGCCCAGCGGTGATAGGTCAGGTAGTAGCTCCCGTTGCGGCGGGCCGCCATGTCGATCAGCCGGCAGAAGGCATCCGCCGAGCGGCGCAGCCCCTCGTCCGTGTGGCTGGTGTGCAGGTTGAAGATGGTGCACACGTAGGGCTGCTTCGCCCAGGTGAGGAACCCCTCATCGTCCTTCTCGATGAGCCGTACCGTGCCGTAGATCATGTTCACCTGGTGTCTGCGGAAGTCCTCCCGCACCTCGGTGAGGAAGTCGGTGAACCGGTCGCGCGGCACGTCGATCTCGGTGATCATCTCGGTGCCGGGCTCGCGGGCGTGCAGTTGCTGGTCGAGCGGCCCGTGATAGTCGTCGAGGTAGTTGGCCATCTGATGCGTGTCGGACCAGTAGAGCTGCCCGCTGGTCGAGAGGTAGTAGCTCGAGTAGCGGCGGAAGCCCTCGGCCTTGTCGGCGTGCGCGAGGTAGAGGAGCTGGCGCCAATCCTCCTCCCTGAGGCGCTTCTGGGTCTCGGGCATGGGGGTCGCCGGATCCACCGCGCGGTAGCACGAGAAGACTCCGCGCCGCAGGAAATCCTCGGAGCGGTCGTCGGTCGAGAACTGGAAATCGCCCCACTCGAATCCCTCGGCGATCCGGCGCTCGAAGGCCGGCATGAGATCCTCGGCGTTGGCCAGCTCCACCACGCGCTCCACCTTGCGGCGGGGCACCAGGCGGATCGTGGCGGAGGTCGCGATGCCGAACATCCCGTAACCGCCGATCACCAATCGGAACAATTCGGTATTCTCGGTGCGGCTGCAGGTCCTGAGCTCGCCGTCGGCGTCCATCAGGACGAACGATTCGACGTCGGCCACGAAGGGCTTGCGCGTCAACACCCGCCCATGCGCGTTGGCGGCCATCGTTCCACCGATCGTCAGGCGGTCCGCGCCGGTCTGCTTCTGGGCGATGCCCCAGGGCCGTGCGCTGTCCTTCTGGACCTCGAGGTAGTGGTC
>Ga0210379_10000594_pt1 | contig 12000 bp, 11 predicted proteins | sample PLMedo_2_FD_155468 | JGI IMG/M metagenome (GOLD analysis project Ga0210379, IMG submission 155468) | Groundwater sediment microbial communities from an aquifer in East River, Colorado, USA - PLM4_32_coex redo | ecosystem: Environmental > Terrestrial > Soil > Riparian zone | place: USA: East... | reverse complement strand
CGCCTCGAGGATCTTGCGGACGCTCGTCTGCTGGTCCGGGGTCAGCATCGCTCCGAACTCCGCGAAGGTCTTCTGGTTCGACTCTACGAGCCCCTCCAGGCGCGTCCGGGCCCGGATGAACTCCGCGCGCCTCCGGTCCTCCTCCTCGTGCTTCTGCGCGTCCTCGATGATCGCGGAGATCTCCGAGTCCGACAGCCCGCCCGCCGGGGTGACGATGATCTTCTGCTCGCGCTTGGTCGCGAGGTCTCGCGCGGAGACGTTGACGATGCCGTTCGAGTCGATGTCGAAGGTGACCTCGATCTGGGCGGTCCCCTTGGGCGCCGGCGGGACCCCGACGAGGTCGAACCGGCCGAGCGACTTGTTGTTCGCCGCGATCTCGCGCTCCCCCTGGAGGACGTGAACCTCGACCTTGGACTGGTTGTCCGCGACGGTCGTGAAGATCCGCGACTTGCGCGTCGGGATCGTCGAGTTGCGGTCGATGATCTTCGTGAACATCCCGCCGCGCGTCTCGATCCCGAGGGACAGCGGGGTCACGTCGAGCAGGACCATGTCCTTGACGTCGCCCTTCAGGATCCCCGCTTGGATCGCCGCGCCGATCCCGACGACCTCGTCGGGGTTGATCTGCGCGTTCGGCTCACGGCCGAAGATCTGCCTCACGGTCTCGACGACCTTGGGCGTCCGGGTCTGGCCGCCCACGAGGACGACCTCGTCGACGTCGGAGGGCGCCAGGCCCGCCATGCGGAGCGCCTCCTCGCACGGACCCCTCGTCTTTTCGATCAGGTCTTCGACGAGCTCCTCGAACCGGGCCCTCGTCAGCGACGTGTTGAGGTGGCGCGCGCCGCTCTCGTCGGCGGAGATGAACGGGAGGTTGATCTCCGCGCTCTCCCGGCGCGACAGCTCGCACTTCGCCTTCTCCGCCGCCTCCTTGAGCCGCTGGAGCGCGAGGCGGTCGGTGCGGAGGTCGATCCCCGTCTCCTGGTGGAACAGCGCCAAGAGCCAGTCGACGATCCGCTGGTCGAAGTCCTCGCCGCCGAGGAAGGTGTCCCCCGAGGTCGCCTTGACCTCGAAGACGCCCTCGCCCAGCTGCAGGATCGAGATGTCGAAGGTGCCGCCGCCCAGGTCGTAGACGGCGATCTTCCGCGGGGCCGTCCCCTCGTCCATGCCGTGGGCCAGCGCCGCGGCGGTCGGCTCGTTGACGATGCGGAGCACGTTCAGCCCGGCGATTCGCCCCGCGTCCTTGGTCGCCTGGCGCTGGGAATCGTCGAAGTAGGCGGGGACGGTGATGACGGCCTCGGAGACCTCGGTCCCGAGGTAGTCCTCGGCCATCTCCTTGAGCCGCGTGAGGAGGTAGGCCGAGATCTCCTGGGGGGAGTAGTCCCGGTCGCGCACGTGGATCCAGGCGTCGTTGTTCGTCGCCGGGGTGATCTGGTACGGCACGAGCTGGCGCGCCTTGCCGACCTCCGCGGAGTCGAACTTCCGGCCGATGAGCCGCTTCACCGCGTAAATCGTGTTCTGCGGGTTCGTCAGCGCCTGGCGCTTGGCGATCTGCCCGATGAGCTTCTCGCCCCGCGGGGTGAAGGCGACGATCGAGGGCGTCGTGCGGGCGCCCTCGCGGCTGGCGATCACCTTGGACTTGCCGCCCTCCATGACCGCGATGCAGCAGTTCGTCGTGCCGAGGTCGATACCGATGACCTTGCCCATCTCAAGACTCCTCGCGCTCGGGTGGCTCCGCAGCGGAAGCACCACCGTCCACGCTGACGCGGACGAGAGCGGCCCTCAAAACGCGGTCGTGGAAGAAGTAGCCGCGCTGGAGGACTGCCGTCACCGTGTTGGGAGCGGTTCCGGAGGCGGCGTCGGTGGCCACCGCCTCGTGCATCTCGGGATCGAACGCCGACCCGACCGAGTCCATCGGGTGGAGCCCCTCGCGGGACAGCTCCTCCAGCAGCTGGCGCTGGATGAGCACGACCCCCTCCATGAGCGGGTCGGCGACAGCCCCGGCCCTCCCGCGCGCCGCCGCCAACGCCCTCTCGAAGTTGTCGAGGACGGGGAGGAGCCGCGCGACCAGCCCGCTGGTGGCGTGGCGGAAGTAGTCGCCCCGCTCTCGGTCGATCCGCTTCTTGAAGTTCTCGAAGTCGGCCTGGAGGCGGACGAGCCGCTCGCGCAGCGCGGGGTCCTCGGGCGGACGTGCGGCCACCGCCGGCGGCTTCGGCCGCGGCGGGGCGTCCTCGAAGACCACCTCGACGTCGTCGGGATCCTCGGCCTCGACGGGAGCGCCGTCCTCGTCGAGCCCGACGACCTCCAGGATCTCGATGTCGTCCGACGGATCGGGATCGGGGGGCATGGTGGACACCTCAGGGGCCCTGCTCGGAGAGGAAGCGGGTCAGGACGTGAGCGAGGTGATCGACGAGCGCGATCGTCCTCGCGTATTCCATGCGCGTGGGGCCGACGATGCCGACGGTCCCCAGGACACGGTCGCCGTCGCCGTACGACGCCGCGACGACCGAGACGTCCGTCAGGGAGGCGTCGGGGTTCTCGTGGCCGATCACGACCTGCACCCCCGAGCCCTCGAGCACCTGCTCGAGCAGGCCCACGAGCCGCCCCCGCTGCTCGAGCGTGCGGAGCAGGTCGCGCATCCGGCCGAGGTCGGTGAACTCCGGGGCCGCGAGGAGGTTCGACGCCCCGTCGACGAGGATCTCCTTGGGGCCTTCCGCGAGCTCGAGCGCGAGCCGCCCCAGCTCCAGGAGGCGCGCCCGGAGGCGGTCGTAGGCCGCCCGGCCCTCGCCCAGCTCGAGCGCGATCGCCTCGCGGATCGCGGGGAGCGTGCGGCCCGCGAAGCGCTGGGTCAGCTCGCCGCCCATCCGGTCGAGCTCGGCCTGCTCGAAGGGCTCGGCGCTCTCGACCATGCGGTTGTGCACGACCCCCGACCGATCGACGAGGATCGCGACGACGCGCCGCGCATCGAGCCGCACGAAGTCGACACGCTCGACGACGAGGCGGCGCATCTCGGGCGCCAGCACGACGCCGACGTACTGGGAGACGGTGGACAGCTGCCGCGCGGCCTCGCCGAGCAGCTCCGGGATCTCGCCCCGCTGCGCCCGGAATGCGTCGTCGATCTTCTGGGCCTGGCCGGCGGACAGCCGCGTGGGCCCCATGAGGCGGTCGACGTAGAGCCGGTAGGCGCGGTCGGTCGGAATCCGGCCGGCCGAGGCGTGCGGCTGGACGAGCAGCCCCCGCTCCTCGAGATCGGACATGACGTTGCGGATCGTCGCCGGGGAGAGGTCGAGCCCCGTCCCCCGCTGGAGCGCCCGCGATCCGACGGGACCCCCGGACACGACGTGAGCCTGGATGACGGACGTCAGGATCTCGACCTCCCGGGGATCGAGGTCGACCTCGTGTTTGCCGTCCCGGTCCTTGGGCGCGGCCACGCTCAGGCCTCGTCCGCGCCGCGCGCCACGCCCGCCTCGCGCCCGGACGTGAGGAAGGCGCGGATGAAGCCGTCGAGGTCGCCGTCCAGGACGCGGTCGGCGTCGCCGACCTCGTGGCCGGTCCTGTGATCCTTGACGAGCCGGTACGGGGCGAGCACGTACGAGCGGATCTGGCTCCCCCACTCGATCTTCTTCTTGTCGCCGACCTCCTTGGCGAGCTTGGCCTCCGCCTCCAAGCGCGCGCGGTCGGCGAGCTTCGCCCGGAGGATCGACATCGCGACGTCGCGGTTCCGGTGCTGGCTGCGCTCGTTCTGGCAGGTGACGACGATCCCCGTCGGCAGGTGCGTGATGCGCACCGCGGAGTCGGTGACGTTGACGTGCTGCCCCCCGGCGCCGGAGGAACGGTACGTGTCGACGCGGAGGTCCTTGTCGTCGACGACGATGTCCACGTCGTCGTCGACCTCCGGGATGACGTCGAGCGAGGCGAAGGAGGTGTGGCGGCGCGCCTGGGCGTCGAAGGGAGAGATCCGGACGAGGCGGTGGACGCCCCGCTCGGCCTTGAGGTAGCCGTAGGCGTTCGCCCCGGCGACCGCGAGCGTCGCGCTCTTGAGCCCCGCCTCTTCCCCCGCCTGCCAGTCGAGGGCGGTCACCTTGAACCCGCGCCGCTCCGCCCACCGCACGTACATGCGGTACAGCATCTCGGCCCAATCCTGGGACTCGGTCCCCCCGGCGCCGGGGTGGATCTCGACGAGGGCGTTCGCCCCGTCGTGAGGCCCGCTGAGCATGGTGGACAGCTCGGTCGACTCGACCGTCGTCGCGAGCCCTTCGATCGCCGCGTCGAGATCGGCGAGGACGTCCTCCCCCTCCCGCGCCAGCTCGTAGAAGGTCTTCGCGTCGTCGAGGAGCCGGGACAGGTGGCGCGCGGTGTCGATGTTCGCGGTCAGGCGGGACTTGCGTTGCTGGAGGGTCTTGACCCGCGCCGTGTCGCCCCAGACCTCGGGGAGGCTCAGCTCTTGCTCCAGGGCGTCGACCTCGCGAACCTTGCGGTCGACATCAAAGGAACCTCCGAAGCGACTCGACCTTTTCGGTCAGCGCCTCGATGCGTTCGCCCATCTCCTGAAGGTCCGTCCGGTGCACGAGCCCCTCCGTGACGACTCCAAAACTTAGGACCGGCGCGAAATCGCGCAAGTCCCGGAGGAAAAATAGCATGCCGGCGTGACGGAGCCGGCCTACGCGCCCGTCTTGACCACCCAGGTGGACGCCTGGCCGTCGCGGTGGAGGCGATCGACCGCCGCGTCGGCCGCCTCCCGTGTCGCGAACCCCCCGACGCGGACCTTGAAGAGGCTCGTCGTCGCCCCCTCGCGCACCGCCTCGGCGCGTACGGGGTAGCCTTTCGCCCGAAGCGTCTTCACGACCTCCTCCGCCGCGGCGCGGTCCCGGCCGACGAAGACCTGCACGAACCACGGTCCCGCGGCGCTCGCAACCGGCGGGGGCGTGGCGGCCGGTCGCGGGGACGCCGAAGCCGCCTCGCGCTTCGGCTCGGCCTCCTGCCCCGGCCCTCCGAGCGTGTCGAAGAAGGTCAGGTTTTCCGGCACCTCCTCGGGGGAGGCGTCGCCGCCGCGCGAGGACCCCGCAGCGCCCCCGTTCGACGGGGGCGGCGCGCTTCGCCGCTCGACGGCGCGGCCGAGCTGGAAGGCGCCGATCAGGAGCGCGACCAACGCCCCACCGGCCAGGACGAGCGCGAAGCCCTCCAGGCGGAACTCGCGCGCGTCGTCGCTCCCACCGGCTTCACGCGCCATCGCTCTCCCGGCGTCGCTCGGCGACCGCGATCCCGTTCTTGGTCGTCGACTTGATGGACTGCATCGCGCGATCGGCCCGCTGGACGAGCTCTTCCTTGGTGCGCGCGTGGAGCGGGAAGGAGGCGATGCCGAACGACGCGGTCATCATCGGCCCCTCGGGCGTGCCGCGCGCGCCCTGCAGGAAGGGTCTCCCGGCGATCGCCTCGCGCACGCGCTCGGCGACCTCCGTCGCGCCGTGCCACTCCGTCTCGGGAAGCACGATGCAGAACTCGTCTCCGCCGAAGCGGAACAGCTTGTCGAACTTCCGGATCTTGCCGCGTACGCGCCCGGACACCTCGAGGAGCGTCCGGCTCCCCATGGCGTGGCCCAGGCGGGTGTTGACCTCCTTGAGGTTGTCCATGTCGAAGAAGATCAGCGACATCGGCGTCTTGAAGCGGTTGGCGCGCGCGAGCTCCTCGAGGATGAACTCCTCGAAGTAGCGGCGGTTGTAGCAGGAGGCCGTGTCGTCCCGGATCGTCAGCTCGCGGATCGCGCGCACCTGCATCGCGTTCGCGATCGCCGGCCGGGCCCGGTGCGCCAGCTCGGTCAGCGCGGCGGCGGCGTCTTTGGGCGGATCGAGAAGCACGACCGCCCCGACCGCGGCGTCGGCCTCGCCCCGCAGGGGCACGGTGAGCGCGTGGAGCCCCTCGGCCTCCAGGGGGAACGCCCCTTGAGCCCAGGCCTGCCGTCCGCGCGCCCGCACGGCGCGGAGGAGCGTCTCGAGGCGCGGGTCGGTCTCCGCGAGCGTGCCGGCGAGGACCTTGAGGTCCGGCCCCTCGGAATCCGGGCCGAACGCCACGCCGTCGGCCGCCCCGGTCCAGGTGCGCGCGAGATCGAGGAAGGCGTGGAGCTGCCCCTCGAGCTCGAGCCGCTGCGAGACGGCCAGCGCCGCCTCGACGATGCTCTCGCCGGGCAGGGACGCCGCCCTCCCCTTCTCGGGCTTGCGCTCGCGCCCCGGCTTCACGCCGGCTCCGGTCCTTCGCTCGCTCATTTACGCTCGAGGAACGGGCGGAGGAGTTCGATGGGGAGCGGGAAGACCAGGGTCGAGTTCTTCTCCGCGGCGACCTCGGTGAGGGTCTGGAGGTAGCGGAGCTGGAGGGTGACCGGGTTCGCGCCGAAGATGTCGGCGGCCTGGCTCAACGCCGTCGCCGCCAGCCGCTCGCCCTCGGCGTGGATGATCTTCGCGCGCTTCTCGCGCTCCGCCTCGGCTTGTTTGGCCATGGCGCGCTGCATCTCGACCGGGAGGTCGACGTGCTTGACCTCCACCGCCGAGACCTTGATCCCCCACGGGTCGGTGTGCTTGTCCAGGATCGTCTGGAGCTGCAGGTTCAGCTTCTCGCGCTCCGACAGGAGCGTGTCCAGGTCCACCTGTCCGAGCACCGACCGGAGCGTCGTCTGCGAGAGCTGGCTCGTCGCGTAGTGGAAGTTCTCGACGTCGACGACCGCGCGCCGCGGGTTCATCACGCGGTAGTAGACGACCGCGTTGACCTTCACCGAGACGTTGTCCCGCGTGATGATGTCCTGCGGGGGCACGTCGTGAACCACCGTCCGCAGCGAGATCCGCACCATCCGGTCCGCGATCGGGATCAGGAAGAAGATGCCGGGCCCGTAATCGCTCGGACGGAGCCGTCCGAGTCGGAAGACGACCCCGCGCTCGTACTCCGGCAGGATCTTCACGGAGTTGACGAGGAAGAACACCACGATCACGAGCGCGACGATGATCCCGATCGGAAGCTCGATGCCGAACATGTTCCCCTCTACCGGACCGTGCGCGCGGCGGTCAATCCGCGCGGTCGACCGGCACCACGTCCACCGTGAGATCGCGAACCCGAACCACCTTGACGCGCGTGCCGGCGGGAAGCGGACCCCCCGCGGCGGTCGCCCTCCACAGCTCCCCGTGAACGAACACCGTCCCCTCGGGCGCGAGCTCCCTCTCGACGACCCCGATCTCGCCCGCGAGCCCCTCGACCCCGGTGGCCAGCGGCGCGCGCTGGGCCTTCCAGGCGATGCGCGTGGCGAAGGCGCACAGCGCCGCCAGCGTGAGGCTGCCGGGGAGCACGAGGGCCAAGGGGGGCCTCAGATCGCCCGAGGTGCCGGGGAAGAGCAGGAGCGAGCCGGCGACGACGCACGCCGTCCCCCCGACGGTGAGCAGGCCGTGCGAGACGATCTTGAACTCCAGGACGAACAGGACGAGCCCGACCAGGACGAGGAGGAGCCCGAGCGCGGAGATCGGCAGCCCGCGCGCCGCGAAGGCGAACAGGATGAGGGCGATCCCTCCGACGACCCCCGGGACGATCGCGCCCGGATGGTTGAACTCCGCGTACAGCCCCGCGATCCCGATGAGGAAGAGGAGGTAGACGACCGTCGGGCTCTGCAGGAACCCGCCGACGCGCTCCTCGACGCGCTGGCGCTTCGTCCGCTCGTTCTCGAGGACGGTGGCTCCCGTCAGCGCCAAGGTCAGCGGCCCGCCGTCGAACCTCTTGATCGTGCGTCCATCGAGCTTCCGCACGAGGTCCTCGGGGTCCTTCGCGGCGAGATCGACGAGCTTCGCCTGGATCGCGGCGCCGTCGGTGAACGACTCCGCTGACTGGACGGCCTTCTCGCACGACTCCACGTCCCGCCCCCGGTGCTCGGCGATCGACCGCGCGAGCGCCGCGAGATCGTTCTGCTGCTTCTTGAGGAGGACGTCCCCCTCCTTGCTCTCCTGCATCCCGTAGACGACCGACGCCGCGCCGGTCCTGGTCCCCGGCGCCATCGCGGCGACGTCCGACGCGATGAGCAGGAAGAAGCCGCCGGAGGCGGCGCGCGCGCCCGACGGGCCGACCCACGTGGCGATCGGGGTCTTCGCCGCGAGCATCCGCTTGACGACCGTCTCGGTCGCGTCGACCGAGCCCCCCGGCGTGTCGAGCACGAGGAGCACGAGCGCGTCGCCGGCTTCGTCCGCGGCGTCGATGGCGTCGATGATCCGGCGGGCGGTCGCCCCATTGATGTCGGTGTCGAACGTGATCTGCCGGACGACCGGGCCCGAAGCGCGCGCGGCCGTCGCGAGGCACACGGCCACGGCAGCCATCACGAGGCGGGACATATGCGGCGAGTATAGGGGTCGGATTTGCGGAGGGTCAAGGCGAGCGACGGCCCCCGCCCTTGAACCTGCGGGCGAGAGCCGCGGCGACGCTCGGCGGGACGAGCCCGGAGACGTCGCCGCCCAACCGGGCGACCTCCCGGACGAGCCGGCTCGAGACGTAGCTCCAGCTCTCGCTCGGCATCAGAAAGGCCGTCTCGAGCTCCGGGGCAAGGCGGCGGTTCATCATCGCCATCTGGAGCTCGTACTCGAAATCCGAGAGCGCGCGCAGCCCTCGCAGGATCAAGGTCGCGCGGCGCTCGCGCGCGTAGTCGACGAGCAGGCCGTCGAAGCTGTCCACGCTGACGTTCCCCCACGGCGCGACCGCCTCGCGCAGGAGGGCCATGCGCTCCTCGATCGAGAACATGGGCTGCTTGTCCTCGTTGCGCAGGATCGCGATGACGAGCTCGTCGACGAGCTGGCGCCCGCGGTCGACGAGATCGAGGTGGCCGTTCGTGACCGGATCGAAGGTTCCGGGGTAGACCGCGAGCCTCATCGTGTCATCTCCTCCCGCGCGGGCGACCGGACGCTCCCGCCTCGACGAGCAGCTCCGCGGCGTTCGCCTTCGCGGCCGCCCCGGCCGCGCGCCCACCGAGCATGCGCGCCAGCTCGTCGACGCGCGCGTCGTCGGTCAGCCGGGCGATCTCGGAGAGCGTCCGTCCTCCCTCGACCCGTTTGGTGACGTGATAGTGGACGGCCGCGGCGGCCGCGACCTGCGGGAGGTGGGTCACGCACAGAACTTGATGCCGCCGCGCGAGGAGCGCGAGCCTCTCCCCGACGGCGACCGCGACGGCCCCCGACACCCCGGCGTCCACCTCGTCGAAGACGAGCACGCGGGCCGCGGCGCCCCGCTCGAGTACGACGTGGAGCGCGAGGAGCACGCGCGAGAGCTCACCGCCCGAGGCGGCGCGCGCCAGCGGGCGCGGCGGCTCACCGGGGTTCGCGGCGAGCACGAACTCCGCCCGCTCGGCCCCGCGCGGCGAGGCCGCCTCCGGATCGCGCGGCGGTTTCAGCTCGACGGTGAAGCGCGCCTTCGGGAGCGCCAAGGGGGCGAGCTCGCGCTCGACGGCGGGCCCCAGCCGCCCCGCGGCCGCGCGGCGCCGCTCGGAGAGCCGCGCGGCGGCCTGCGCGTAACGGTCCCGCGCCGCGTCCCGCGCGCGTGTCGCGGCATCCCGCTCCCGCGTGAGGTCGGCCAAAGACGCCAGCTCGCGCTCGGCGCCCTCGGCCACGGCGAGCGCGTCCTCCTCCGCGGGCCCGAACCGGAGCAGGAGCCTCTCGAGGGCGACCCGCCGCGTCTCGATCGCGTCGAGACGTGTGGCGTCCGATCGGGTCCGCTCGCGCAGCGCGGCGAGCGTGTCCCGCGCGTCCTCGAGCTCGAGGCGCGCGGCGCGCAGGCGCTCCGAAAGCGCCGTGAAGGACGGGTCGATGCGCCCCAGCTCGTCCACGCGGCGCTCGGCGACGTGGACCGACGCGATCGCCGGGCCGTCCCCCTCGTCGAGGCGTCCGATCGCCTCGTCGAGAAGCCGGTCGATCTGGGCCCCGTTCTGGAGGAGCACGCGCTCGAGGCGCAGGCGCTCGACCTCCCCGGGCTGGGGGGCCACGTCGCGGATCTCGCGGAGCGCGCCCTCGAGCTCGTCCCGGCGGGCCACGGCGCCACGCTCCCGTCCCTCGATCGTCTCGAGCGCCGCATCCGCCTCCCCGAGGGCGCGGTGCTCCTCGAAGACCGCCTCCCGCTCCTCGTCGTGGCCTCCGAAAGCGTCGAGGAGGCCGAGGTGGACCTCGGAGTCCAGGAGCCCGCGGCTCTCGTGCTGGCCGTGCCGCTCCAGAAGCCGATCACCGAGCTCCCGCAGCACCGCGACGGTCGTCGGAGAGCCGTTGACAACGGCCCGGCCGGACGGACCGACCTCGCGGCGCACGACGACGGTCTCCTCCGAGGCGTCGAGCCCGCGCGCCTCGAGGAGCTCCGCCGCCTCGGGAGCCACGAAGGTGGCCTCGACGACCGCACGGTCGGCGCCGCCTCGCACGAGCGACACGTCGGCACGCTCTCCTGTGACGAGGCCCAAGGCGTCGACGAGGATCGACTTGCCGGCGCCCGTCTCGCCGGTGAGCACGTTGAGACCGGGAGAGAACTCGACCTCGAGATCCTCGATGGTGACGAGGTTCCGAACGCGAAGCGTCTTCAGCATCGGCGCGACTCGGGAGGCCGTAGGCTCGGGGAGAATAACACGCCCGTGCTTCGCACGACGCCTTCGCGTACCATGCGCGGGTGCCGCTCTTCCTCGCAGCCCCCGCGCGCGGACTCGACGTATGGGCGCTCGTCATGGACTCCGGCCCCATGGCGAAGTTCGTTCTCTTCGTGCTCGTCGCCTTCTCGGTCCTGTCGTGGGGGATCATCCTGGAGAGGTGGCGGACGTTCGCGCGCGCGCAGCGCGAGTCGGACGTCTTCCTCGAGCGCTTCAAGAAGGGAGGCGGTCTCGCGGCGATCCAGGACGCGACCGCGAACCTGACGGCGAGCCCGGTCTCGGGGCTATTCCGCGCCGCCTTCCGGGAGATCAGCCTCAACCCGCCGGCGGGCGAGGTCGCCGACGCCACGACGGTCGGCGCGCTCGACCGCGTGCTCCGCAAGAACACCTCGGTCCAGGTGACCGACCTCGAAAAGAGCCTCGGCTTTCTCGCGACGACCGCCGGCGCCACGCCCTTCATCGGGCTGTTCGGCACCGTATGGGGGATCATGAACGCCTTCCGCAGCATCGGGTCTGCCGGGACCGCGTCGCTCGCGGCCTACGCCCCCGGGATCGCCGAGGCGCTCGTCGCGACCGCCGCGGGGCTGTTCGCCGCGATCCCGGCCCTGATCGCCTACAACCACTTTCAAAGGCGCCTTCGGCTGTTCGAAGCCGGGATGGAGGAGTTCTCGGCCGACATGATCCACCGCGTCCTCGGTCGGAGGAGCTGAGCCTTGGCCGGCGGCACGGGCGATACTAGCGGCCGCAGCTCGCGGCACCGGGCGCTCGCCGAGATCAACATCACGCCGCTCGTCGACGTGATGCTCGTGCTCCTGATCATCTCGATGCTCGCGGCCCCGATGCTCCAGAAGGGGATCCCGCTCGAGCTCCCCGCGACCGAGACCGCCCAGGACATCCGCGACCCGCGCACGGTCGTCTCGGTCGATCGCGACGGCCGCCTGCGCCTCAACGACCAGCCGGTCCACATGGACCTGCTCGAGCGGCGCATGAAGGCCCTCGGCGTGGGAAGCCCCCACGAGACCGTCTTCCTGCGCGCCGACCGGCTCCTCCCCTACGGCGAGGTTCTCCTCGTCATGGACCACATCCGGAAGGCCGGCGTCACGCGCATCGCGCTCGTCACGGTACCGCTCAGGTCGACCACGGAGAGCGCGCCGCGATGAACCCGCGCCTGCGGGTCGTGGTGCGCTGGCGGAGCGCGCGCTCGCGTCTCGCGCGGTTCGTCACAGGCTCGCTCGCGGCGCATGGGTTCCTCGTCGCCGCGATCCTCGTCCTCCCGATGATGCGGCAGGCTCCGCAGACCTTCGACGACGCCATGGTCGTGGCGCTCGCCGGACCGCTTCCGGGTCCTGCCGCCGCACCCGCCCCGGCCGCGC
>Ga0210379_10000591_pt1 | contig 12030 bp, 11 predicted proteins | sample PLMedo_2_FD_155468 | JGI IMG/M metagenome (GOLD analysis project Ga0210379, IMG submission 155468) | Groundwater sediment microbial communities from an aquifer in East River, Colorado, USA - PLM4_32_coex redo | ecosystem: Environmental > Terrestrial > Soil > Riparian zone | place: USA: East... | reverse complement strand
TTGAGGAATTAGCCGGTGGCCATAACAACGAATATTGGAATCAGAACATCGGCAGAACGCTGCTTTATTTTAATGATTTGGCAAAGTCTTAATCTGAAAGAAAACTTGAATCATTTGGCTTAACATCTCAGGACCACAAGCCTAAGGAACCCGTACCGTTCCATCTCCTTTAATCAGCCATTTATAGGATGTCATTTCCCTCAAAGCCATTGGCCCCCTGGCGTGTAGTTTCTGCGTACTTATACCAATCTCGGCGCCAAGTCCAAATTGCGCCCCATCGGTAAAAGCGGTTGAAGCATTGGCATAGACAGCAGCTGCATCGACACTTTTCAGGAACAGATCGATGGCATTTTTATCTTCTGCTACAATGGCCTCGCTGTGTTTCGAACTATACTTGAATATATGATCCAGTGCTTCATGAATATCTGACACCGTTTTGATGCTCATTTTATAGTCTAAAAACTCTGTGCCAAAATGCTCCTCCTTCGCTTTATCCAATAGTGCCTCCGGATATTTTTTTTCTAATACTGCAAAAGCTTTTTCATCAGCATAGAGATGAACATCTTTTTCGGCCAACCTTCTAGTCAGTGCTGCCAGGTCATTCAGCCGCCCTTTATGAATAATTAAACAATCCAGGGCATTACAAACACTCACCCTTCTGGTTTTTGAATTAAAGACGATATCGGCACCTTTTTGAAGATCTCCACTGCTATCGAAATAAGCATGTACAATTCCGGCACCCGTTTCAATGACAGGAACTTTTGAATTATCTCTTACATAATCAATCAGGTTTTGACTTCCTCTTGGAATGATAACATCAACATAGCCGACTGCCTGTAGCAGTTCCTGTGTTGCTGATCGATCAGTGGGAAGTAGCGCAATGATGTCTGGATTCTCCCCGTATTCGGCCAATACTTCTTTAATGAGTTTGACGATCTGTTTGTTCGAATACTCCGCATCCCTGCCACCTTTCAAAATACAAGCATTTCCTGATTTAAGGCACAATGCAAAAACATCGAAAGTCACATTCGGCCTGGATTCAAAGATTATTCCGATTACCCCCAGGGGTACAGTGATCTTTTGGAGCTTTAAACCATTTGCCAATTCTTTTTTTTCCAGACTGATGCCGAGGGGAGTGGGTAAGGCGGACACCTTTCTGATGTCATTCGCAATTTCGATGATCCTTTCTTCGGTTAGTTTTAACCGGTCATATTTAGGATCACTTTCTGACATGCGTTCTAAATCTTTACGGTTTTCCTTCAGGATGGCAGGAATATTTTTCGCTGCCTTCTCCGCCAGGGAAAGTAAGATCTGATTTACTTTTTCTTCCGGTAACAATCCCAGTCCTCGACTCGCTGCTTGTACGCTTTTAAATATACTCTCCAACACGATGATGCTTAATTTTAATTTGTTCTGCTATTAATATTTCACGCAAAGTCCCCTTATGAGATCATGTTTCACGGCCTTTGCGTTTTCCTTTTTCGCGGCCTTTGCGTGAAACTCGACATCACAGACAACCTCTAATTTTAGTGCAAATATAAATGATCATAATGGATGATCGGTTTCTGGTTTTTTAATCCGATCAGTTCTTTTGCTTTCTTGAAACCATAACGGGCTAAGCCAAGCCCAATTTCATGATCTTTCTCATCTACAATTCTAATAATGTCCCCTTTCTTAAACTTCCCAACGACTTTCGTGATTCCAACAGGCAGTAAACTCTTGGCTTTATCTGAAAGTAGAATTTCCTTCGCCCCGGCATTAACAACCACTTTACCCTTTGGCTCCTCATAGGCATGCGCCATATATTTCTTAAAGTTTGACGTTAACTTCTTTGCCGGAAAACGCGTTCCGATTTTTTCATCATTCAATATCCGGAGGACAATATTTTCTGTCCGGCCATTGGCAATGTGAACCGGTATACCCATCCGGGCTATTTTCTCCGATGTCTGACACTTTGTTAAAATTCCACCGCGGCCAAATCCGGACTTTTTAGGGGAAGTAAATTCGCTAAGGTTGACCAATGTTGAATCATATGTGTGGATCAGGTTGGTACCTGGAAGACCTGGGTCACCATCATAAACGCCATCAACATTTGTTAGGATAATCAACATGTCGGTGTTCATCATGGCGCTTACCAGGCCGGCGAGTTCATCATTATCGGTAAACATTAATTCGGTGACGGAGATTACATCGTTTTCATTGATCACCGGTACAATCTGGTTATTCAGCAATGCCGATAAGCAATTCTTCATATTCAGATAATGGTTACGGCTTTTGAAATCTTCCTTGGTTACCAATACCTGGGAACAAATAATACCCTCCTTGTCAAAGATTGCTTTGTAAAGAGAAATTAATTTTACCTGGCCAATAGCAGCCAGCACTTGTCGTTGGACAACGGTATCCGTTTTCTTCTGGAACTGATAAATACTCCGGCCTGCGGCAACAGCCCCTGAGGTGATCAATAGGACCTTATGTCCGTCATCCCGCAGGGTCTTGATCTGCCGTGAAATATTAAGGATCACCTGTTCGTCCGGAAATCCCTGACTATTTGTGATCACGTTTGAACCAATCTTTATGGTCACTACTAATTTTTTTAACGCGCTCATGGCCAGATCTTTTTGGAAATAAACATCTTACATTATTTGTGACGCTGACTTTCTATACAGGAGTAAAATTCATCAATAATAAACATTTAATGAGATTGTGCACCAGCGGCGCATTCAATTTCCGTGATATAAAAGCGTCACAACGTCCTTTTTTAGAATGACCTCTGGGAGATGCAACTACTTTTATAAATATTGCATCTGGTAAAAAGGAATGAAAGGAATAAACATTATCATGGTGCTGCTCGTCACTATTTGGGCCACACCGGAAAGCCATGCGTGTTTTATACTATTTCTTACCGATGGGCAGCGTGTCGTCGTGGGTAATCACGAAGACTGGTTTGCCAAAGATGCAGCGATCAAGATCAACCGCCCAACTCCAGGTAATTATGGTTCTATAATTTTTACCTTTCGCAGCGAAGGATGGGCCCAGGGTGGAATGAATGAGAAAGGTTTATTTTTTGATGGTGCATATACACCCTAACAGGAAGTCACATTCGATAGTCACGTCACGAAGTACCCTGGATATATCTGGCAAGCTGTGCTGGATAAATCGGCAACGGTAAAGGAAGCGCTCGAGCTGATCAACAAATATGAATTACCTGAACTACGGGAGTCCCATATTTTGTTGGCTGATGCCACAGGAAATGCCGTGCTCGTTGGAGTAGACAATGGAAAGATGGCGATAAAAGAATTTCAGCAGCCTTTCCTCCTTCAAACTAACTTTAATCCGTGGAATCCTGAACTAAGCGATGAGCCTGTTTGCCGGAGGTATGAAAAGGCGCAACAACATTTGTCGGTAAAGGCTGATGCCAGCGTGGAAAACATGAAAACTATTTTGGAAGAAACGCATCAGGATTCGTTAACAGTTTATTCAAACATTTACGATTTGAAGAATAAAGTTATTTACACTTTTAATAAAAGGAACTTCAAGAAAGCCATCATCTTGAAGCTGCCGGATTTTTTTCGCTATGGAAATTGCACAAGCTTGCTGGATTCTTTGGAGAGCGACAGTACATATTGGGAGAAATGTATAAATGAAGCAACAAAAGATATCAAAATATCGGGAAAGGTAATCGATCGAAAGACAGGGCTACCCATTCCATACGTGAACATTGGATTGTTCGAAAAGAATATCGGCACACTATCAGATCCTGATGGAAGTTTTGAAATCACGGTTCCCCATCAGTTTAAGAATGATTCAATTATTTTTTCCTCCATAGGTTTTGATCGAAGCAATGTGCCTGTTTCAAATTTAAGCCGACAACGGGCTATAGTAGCGCTAAGTCCAACAGCATTGTATTAGAAGAAGTAGTTGTTACAGGCAGCAGCATGCATAAGAAAGCCAGATTGGGTTGGATGGGGGGAAAGGATGGCGCGCTTCCCTTTGATACCGTTCAGGGCGGAGGAGCCATTGCATTACTGGTGGAGTCACCAAAAGCTCCCTCGTTTCTTGATAAGCTTCAAGTGAGGTTGATGTACAACTCAAAAGATACCCTCATGTTCAGGCTTCATATTTATGGCTACGATTCAATCAATAGGATTCCTGGCAATGAACTATTATCTCAAGAAATAATATTGAAAGAGCATAAGCGATTTGGATGGCTTCGCTTCGATTTATCACGGTACAATTTATGGGTACCCGAAAAACGCTTTTTCATTGGGTTTGAATGGATTGATGACCGGCAAACCAGAAACAGCATGCTAAAAGGATTGCAGGATTGGGAAAGATGGAAAAAAGAGCAATTCCAATTGGGCAATGAAAAGGTTGAAAACATCACTGGCCAGACCATGAATGGAGAAGGAGGGTACTATAAATATCACGGGAATATGATGCATTGGCCAGGATTCACAAAACTTCCTCCCTTTACCGGATTAATGATTGAAACCGGAAAACACAGCGCGACAGTTGCCTTGCAAACACTTGAGCGGAAAACAAGTTTTGGAAAATGGTATGAAATACAATCCACCCTAAATGCAGTAATTACGGTCTCATATTGATGTTAAGCAGTGTCATGCCAGCTAAATTTTGGCTTTAAGTAATGCCCAGATAGAATCAGAAATTTCGAAGTATTCTTGTTCTAATGTCCTTTATGCCATCCGGAGTTAACGGCTTAAATCGTTTAAACTACCGTGGATCTTGATCGCGATGTGAAAAGTAACAGGCCTGTCAGCACGAATGATCCTTAGCGAGAATCTAGTCAACACGCACATGCAATTTTTTTTCCGAAGGTTTTCCTTGTTCCTTCCGTGGCAAAACCATCCAACTTCCACCATTGTAGGCCGCCAAGTAATTCCTGAACTCTGAAACCCAATCGTGCCATGTTCAGCGCACCCCTTGTTGAAGCATTGCAGCCAATGCCATCGCAATAGATGACATACAATACAGTTTTATCCAGGTGGGCGGTACTTTCCCGGTTCATTTTACGATGGGGAAGGTTAATCGCCCCCGGTATATGTTCCTGGTCGAAGGCTGTTTCTTTACGGGCATCAATAGCAAAAACGGGGTGGCCTACTTCCAACGCCTGGAAAAGATCAAAGGGATCTGTTTCAAAGGAAAGTTTGTTCCTGAAATGTTCAATGGCTGTGTTCATACCTGTGTTGATTTATTGTTTGTTCAAAACTAAGTGGAGTGGAATAAAAGAACTAATGAATTCTTGAGCAAGTGAGTATGCAGTATTTTCATGCTGGAACCTTTCCTGATATTGGGTATTTTTAAGAATGGAAATAAGACACTTACGATTGATCAAAACCATTGCAGAAGAAAAGGGCATTACCCGGTCATTGGATAAATTATTTCTCACCCAATCTGCGGTGAGCCATCAGCTCAGAGACATTGAAGAACGGATCGGCTGCAAAATTTTCTACCGGAGTAAGAACCAATGGTTGCTAACTTCGGAGGGGAAGATTCTGTATGAAACGGCCGTGACTATATTGGCTGAACTTGATCAGGCCATGGAAAAGGTTAATGGAATGCGCGAAGGTCATTCTGGAACAATCCGTATTAGCACAGGGTGTTATACCAGCTATCATTGGCTCCCCTCATTTTTGACAAGAATGAAGGTTCTGTACCCAAAGCTTGATGTTCAAATTGTGGTTGAAGCAACCCATAAGCCGCTGCAGAATTTATTAGACAACGAGCTTGACCTGGGCATTACTTCAGACCCTGGTGATGACAAAAGTCTGAAGTATATCGAATTGTTCAAGGATGAGGTGATGGCAGTAGTTTCTGTAAATAATATTCTTTCCAAAAAGAAATTTCTTCAGGCAGATGATTTTATAACGCAGTCGCTGATAATTTATTCCTATCCATTAGAGTCCGTTTCGGTTTACCAACATTTTTTGAAACAACAAAAAGTAATGCCAAAGCAGATCATCGCTGTACCCCTCACAGAAGTAGCCCTTGAAATGGTAAAAGCAGGAATGGGCATTATGTCCATGCCGAAATGGGCTTTGAAACCTTTTGTCTCTATTCCTGATTTGCAATTGGTGAAGATAGGCCCAAAGGGTCTCATGCGAACCCACTACGCTGCGATCCGTCATGAAGATGCAGATAAAAAATACATTGTCGACTTTATTGAAAATCTAAAAGAAGAATTGCCTAAATAGAGTATTTGAAGAAATTAACTACTGCTTCTCCAATATATAGGTTAAATTATTGTGGGCATAGGCCAACCTTCCAAAGGATAGAAAGTAGACCGTTCTACAGGCAAATGACAAAAGCAATTTATAATTATCCCATTCCATCGGGTAGGGATGTCCCCATTCCTCTTTTATAACCATATTATTTTTCTTGCAGAATGATTGTATTCCTTTCCGCGAAGCAATAGGATCATAAAAAACAGGATAAGGAGCAAAGCCGGGTTTACCGGCGTTGGGATCACCCATAAGAACCTTCTTATAAAATACGTGAAACCAAAAAGGTGTTAACCGCGTCATAAAACCATAGGCTGATTGGCGATCAGGGAAACGCAAAATTAAAATGCCACCTGGTTTTAACCACCGGTAAAAATTCTGCATCATTTTTTCAGCACCGTTAATATGCTCCAGCACATATGAATTGTAAATCACATCGTATTTGTTTTCTTCCAATTGCACCGTACATAGGTCACCTTCAATTATTTCATCCAAATCTTTCGTTTTATACTTTCTTATTTCCAGTGCATCCTTATCGATATCAACACCGGTAAGATGGTACTTAACACCATTCAGATTGATACTCCACTTTTGGCCACACCCTGCCTCCAGTATATTCAATGAACCATTTCGCGACGCATTTTTTTTGACATACGATTCCAGCATTTCTATTTCCTGCGTATGACTTTTTAAAAGGGACAACATAAGGGTCTGAATTAGTCGTTAATTAAAATTTTGGGAATTGAAATATCACAATAAGAACAAAAATACAACTCTTCGCACAACTATAAAAGTTGATCATCCGAAAAGTCCACTATAGGATGGCTGGCTTACGTAAGTAGCTTGGCCTCAAAGCATACAGCGTTCAGTTAGCTCCTCCGGGGAAAGACTGTCTCACGGTAAAAAGTTTACAGCGCCGCGCTTCACGGCAATTGGGTTAAGTACAGCTAGGGGAATTTATTTTATTGTAAACCAATACGTGCTTCTTATCCCCAAAAAATTAGCCTTCACCTTTTCAGTCCCTAGCGCACCCAGCCCATGCTGATAGTAGAGGGACGTTTCTACTATTTTTTTGTTTTTCAATTCTTTGCTTAATCCCAAAGAGATGTTTACCATCCCTGGATTTAAGGCGAACTTCTCTGTTTTATACGTCGTATTGATTTGCGCTGATGGATCGCTATCCAGTTCATAGGAATACTCAAAAACTTGCTTCATATACATTAAGGATGAGTATCCAATACCGGCAAGCAAATGTGCTTTCATAGAAAGCGGGTAACGATATTTAAGATTGATTGGAACTTCTAATATCCAGGAGTCAATGTCAGCATTTACGAGTGGACCTAAAGTAGGATTTACATTTGGTAATGACATATCCAATAATGCTTCCTTGTCGGAGATTTCGTAAATACGACGCGTGTATTTCGCACCGGTCTCCACACTTAGAGAAGGAGAAAGAATAAAGTCTCCCAGGACTCCGAAGAGCACGTCAAATTTACCAGATCCTACATCGTAGAAGCCTTTTGAGATTTCGAGTGCTGGACCCAATCGAATACCGATTCCATTTCTGTAATGTTTTTCAAGATTACGCATGGTCTTTACGGATAATTGGTGGCTCGAAACTCCATCAGGTATTGTACCAATCTCCGGCTGTGCATGAATGCTTTCGTTACTCTTTTCCCGTGGGACCAGCCGGGTAGTGAACGGGGCCGCTTGAAAGTCAGCATCAGTTGCCGACATCCAGCCCGGACTCATGGAAGAATCCATCGATGCTCTTGGCGCCTGGTCTTCAACGGTGACAGATGTCAAATTAGCTTCTTTCATTTTTTGAATCGTGTACTCCAGGGTTTTTATCCGCTGGAGGTAATGGGAATTCAAGGGTGAAGTTTGCTCTTTGATTTCGATGATCCTCATGGTATCCGGTGTCAGGCTTTTCAAATTGTCTACTTCAAGCTGCAGTTTAGCAATCTGTTCCTGCTGGGTTTTAAGGAGTAAGTCATTTTTTTCAAATGCCTGCGTTTCTCTGCTGCTGAATGACCATTGGCTCCACAGTATTATTAAAGTACTTAAGAACAACCCGGAACTGACAAAAAGCTCAGTCCTGTAACGCGAATACCATGGCCAAATCGTAAGCGTGGCCATTTGGTGATGCAAAGCAGAAAGAGCAGCAGGATCAAATCCCGGAGCTTCATAATCTCCCACTTTCCCTTTTATGATATCGTCAAACTTATGATCATCCATTTTTCTCTTGCTTTAAACGTTCACCCTGCTCGCTGATCAGTATTTTTTTTAGTTTATTCCGGGCAATAGACAAATTTGACTTGGTAGTGCCCACACTGATGTTCAACTGATTTGCGATCTCTTCATGCTTGTATCCTTCTATTACATAAAGGTTGAACACCATGCGATAGGAGGGTGGAAGCAGTTGAATCGCTGCTACAATTTCCTGTTCTGAAAGGTGGTCTAAAATAGTCTCCGTAGAACTTTCATATTGGCCATGTGAGATATCAAGGCTATGATAATGTTTTTCATTTCTTCGGTAATAGTCAATAGCAGAATTGATCATTACTTTCCTAAGCCAACCCTTAAAAGATAGCCCCGGTGAGTAGAGGTCGAGTTTGAAGAAAATTTTAACGTACCCGTCATTCAGTATTTCTATAGCTTCCTCCCGTGTTCTGGAATATCGGAGACAAATCCCCATCGAATAGGCGTAAAAGTCCCTATATAGTCTGTCCTGACTATTACGATCACCCTTGCGGCATGAATCCAGCAGTTTATATAAGTCTTTCTCTTCTATATCGACAGCATATAACAGATCTGTAACAGCACGCAAGTCTTAGTCAAAAGGTTGGTCAATAGAATAATTAATTTTCACAACCCACCATTTCGCATTTCACTGCGTGCTGGTTAAAACTAGGTCCAAATAGTATGAACAAGTTAAGATTTTTAACGGTGATCGTCACAATGCTTATCACCGCTATTTGCTGTATCAAGAATGGAGATCCTGCTCCTGCTATTTTTGATCTGGACTACATGGCACACATTTATCCCGCAAACTTTGTCAGCACAATAGATAATCCATTTCTTCCAATAACGGTCGGCTCGACATATACCTACACGACTGAAACAGACCAAGGTACCGAGAGATCGGAGGTGGAGGTATTACCTCAGACCAGAGTCGTGATGGGAATAACCTGTTCAGTAGTGAGGGACAGAGTTTCCCTGAATGATGAAATAGTGGAAGATACGTATGATTGGTTTGCACAGGACAAGGACGGAAACGTCTGGTATTTCGGAGAAATTGTTGACAATTATATAAATGGAGTAGTGGATAACCACTACGGCTCCTGGGAAGCAGGAGTGGACGGCGCAGAACCCGGAGTTATCATGTTGGGAAATATTGTTTTGGGATTGCATTATCGACAAGAACGCTACATCGGTGAGGCAGAGGATGAAGGCGAAGTGGTCAGTAAAAATGAAACGGTTACCGTACCAGGCGGAACGTTTACAGGTTGTATCAAGATCGAAGAGACAAATCCTCTTGACCCCGATTTCCTGGAATACAAATATTATGCACCTGGAGTTGGACTGTTGCAGGTTGAGAAAATTGGCGAACCTATTGAAGTTGAAGAACTGATTTCCTTTGATGTGAAGTCATAAGGTCATGAAAAATCACTTTATGACCAAGACCATTGCCCTGCTCTTACTCTTACTACCCGCAATGGCTATCGGTCAAAAAATAACCATAAGCGGTTACGTTAAAGATGGGGAAACAAAAGAAGCATTAATTGGCGCTAACGTTTACGAAAGCAAGCTTCAACAGGGAGCCTCAACAAATACATACGGTTTTTATTCATTAACCCTGCCGATTACAGATACGCTCAACGTGATTATTTCTTATGTAGGATATAAACCTCAAGTAAACAAAATTTTTTCAAAGACCAATATTCGTATAGATATTCTGCTTGTTTCGTCAGCCCTGTTGAACGAAATCGAAATTAACGCCACCCGAAATGACGACAACGTCAATAGAACGCAGACCGGGGTGATCGAAGTGCCAATGCGCGATATCATGAATCTTCCGGTTTTAATGAGTGAGCGAGATATTTTAAAGGTTATTCAATTGTTGCCCGGAGTACAGCAAGCGCAGGAAGGTACAACGGGTTTCTTTGTGAGAGGAGGTAACATGGATCAGAACCTGGTGCAACTCGACGGGGCTACGGTATACAACCCGAACCATTTATTTGGTCTTGTCAGCACTTTTAATGTTAACTCCATCAACAATGTTCTGCTTATCAAGGGTGGCTTTCCTGCACAGTACGGAGGCAGGTTGAGTTCCATTTTAGATATTACAATGAAGGATGGAAACAAAGAAAAGTATCACATTGATGGGGGTATTGGTTTGCTCTCTTCGAATCTTACGGTGCAAGGGCCCATCATCCGGAGTAAGGCTTCATTCATCGTTTCATTGAGAAGAAGCTATGTGGACTTAGTGCAAAGAGCATTTGTACCCAATAGCACGACCCGGTATTCATTTTATGATCTCAATGCCAAGGTTAATTTTGAAATAGGCAAAAATGATAAACTCTATCTTAGCGCCTTTAAAGGAAGAGATAATGGTAGTTATACTGGGGCAAATAGTCTGAACTATGGCATTGGTTTTGGAAATAGTACGGCAACCATGCGATGGAACCACTTGTTTGGGAGCAATCTGTTTGTTAACACCTCTTTCATCTTCAACAGTTATGATCTCGGTGTAGGCACAACACAAGGCACCTACTATTCCGTTTTTTTCACGGGCATCAAAGATCTCAATGCAAAAACTGATTTTACCTGGACGCTGAGTACCAAACACACCACAAAATTCGGAGCAAACTATTTTTACCACACACTATTTCCGGCAACCTTTTCATCAGTCATTCCAAAGTCAGGGAATAAAGTTAAGCTTGATCCCGATGTGATCCCAAAAACATACGCCAATGAAATGGCTATATATGCTAACCATGAATGGGATATTTCTTCAACATTGGGTCTGAGTTATGGTTTACGGATGCCATTTTATTTTGCATATCAAAAGACATATACACTATTGGAGCCAAGAGCTACTGCAAAAGTAAATATCAATAGAACCACGTCGGTAAAGGTTTCATTTACGGTGATGAATCAATTTATTCATGCCGTTCCATACAGTACTGCAAGTTTACCAACGGATGTTTGGATAGCTTCCAGCAGCCTGGTGAAGCCCCAACAAAGCCAGCAATACTCACTGGGAGTCTTTAAAAACATACAAGAAAATTCATATGAAGTAAGCGTAGAGGGATATTACAAAGAAATGAAAAACCAGGTGCTCTTTAAGCAGGGAACTCAACTGACCATTGAGTCCGACATCGAAGATCAACTCACGTTTGGGAGTGGCACATCGTATGGGGTAGAGTTTTTCCTTAAGAAAAATACAGGCAAGCTTACCGGATGGTTCAGCTATACACTATCTAAAACGACACAGACATTTCCGGAATTGAATTTTGGGAAACCTTTTCCGTTCACCTATGACCGGAGACATAGTCTTGCCCTGGTGGGCACCTACATCATTAATGATAGGTGGTCAGTTGCAGCAGATTTTGTTTTCCGGACGGGCAGCGCACTGACGATTCCACCCGGACGTATCCCGGTAACCGATGGAACATTATACGATGGCTGGTACTTTGACTATACAACACGCAATAATGCCCGGTTGAAACCCTACCACAGGCTTGATGTAAGCTTCTCCTATAAAAAAGAGAGAAAAATGTTCCGT
>Ga0210379_10000589_pt1 | contig 12043 bp, 12 predicted proteins | sample PLMedo_2_FD_155468 | JGI IMG/M metagenome (GOLD analysis project Ga0210379, IMG submission 155468) | Groundwater sediment microbial communities from an aquifer in East River, Colorado, USA - PLM4_32_coex redo | ecosystem: Environmental > Terrestrial > Soil > Riparian zone | place: USA: East... | reverse complement strand
GAGGTCTTTATCGTACACCACGCTGTCGTGGTTGACGAGGAAGGTCATGACGCCCGAATTGCCGTAGTTGGCGGGCCAGGCGACGAGGGCGAAGCCGCCGATCATCCTTCCCTGTGCAACGCTATCGTAGGCGCCGCCCGGCGCGTCCGGATAGAGCGCGATCGGCGCGACCAGCTGCTCGATCTCCTCTTTCTTGAACGGCGCCGGCTGTGCCGCGTCCTGCACGCGGCCGATGGGCACAAATACCAGGGCGGCGAAGAGCAACGTAAACGTCAATCTGGTCATGCTATCCATGTTTTTGCTCCTTCTGGAGCGTGAGCGGAAAATAGCGGGTGGCGGATGCTGCGGGCCAGGACTTAACTTCCCTCAACAATCAGGAAGTTTAGGACATTTCCAGCGCTTCTGCGAACCGAGCTTCGTGATGTTGCCGGCGACGGCGAGCGAGTCACTTTAGTAATGTCATTCCGGTTTTCGCGGCTTGCTTATCGAAAGTCACCACGCTCTTGCACCCTGCCGCCATGGCAGAACGCTCGACCAGACAATCAGCGAAGTCGGTCTTGCTCGACTCGAAAAGTCGCAAGGCTTTCCAGGCAGTCTCCGCATCTTGTACCACGAGTTGCTTGATGCTCAATATCCTGCGCACGATATCCGCCACGTCTTCCCTGGCCGCACCGTAGCTGCTCTCGCTCACCCAGACAACTTCTACGAGTACGACCAGACCGACGAAACCCGGTGCGGCCTCATTGCATTCTTTCTCAATGAAGGACGTTGCGCGGCGAGACTGAGCCGCATCGTCTTGCGCGATATAGCGCACCAGAACATTCGTGTCGATACCAATCATCGACCGGCGCCCCGCACCCGAACTACAGCGTTCATGTCGTCCACGCTGACCGGCTTGGAAGGCTTACGCAGCAAGCCCTTCAGCGAGCGCACATCATCGATTGCCGGTTTGATCGCAAACATGCCATCCTCGATCTCGACGAATTCAATTCGATCCCCCGCGTCCAACCCAAGCCGCCGCCGGACATCCAACGGGATCGTCACTTGCCCTTTGGTCGTCACAGTTGATGTGGTCATACCGTCTCCTTTCTATTATAATATTCCTTACTATACGGTAAGTTACTGGTAGGCGCAAGACTGCGCACAAGAAAGGTGTCAGGAACCTCTGTCCGATTAGAAACTGATCGCGAGTCCGACCGACCACCCTCTGACATTTTCGCCGACCTTGTAGCGGGCCATCAGCCGCGTTCGCGTCACGGAGATGCCGTAGGCGCTCGAGTCGAGTTCGAGGCCCGCGCCGACCGAGCTCAGGTAATTGAACCCCAGGACACCGTCCAGGTCGCCGATGAAGGTCGTGTGGGCGAACTCGAGCACGTAGCGGAGCGGCCGCTGGAGCATGGTGGTGCCCGTCGGCGCGCGCCACCGGGCCCACAGGCTCACGCTCTGGGAATCGGCGCTGCCCTTCACTGCTGTCGAGGTGCCGCCGAAGCTCTGGAGGACGATGTTGGTGTACCGCAGCTCGACGTCGATCTCGTTGCCGGGCCGATGGCGCTCGTAGTCGAGCACGAGCGAGCCGCCGAGGCCGTATGCGTTGAGGTGGCCGTTCTGAAGAAAGTCGAGCTCCGCGCCAGTTTCGGTCTGTCCGGTAACCGATACATTGCTGTCGACGCGGCCGTACGAAAAGTTGAAAATCGGGCGGAACACCAGCCCCTCGGAAACCGGAAAGTCCCACCCGATTCCCCCGGTCGCCGAGTACGCGTCCCACTTCGCTGCGACCGAGCGCTCAACCTGGCCGTTGCTCGCGATGAAAGTCGGATCGTAGCGGCTGTAGCCCAGGGTTCCCTCGAGGTAAAGCGGGAATTCCCTGCTTACCGTGAAGCCGCCGCCGAGCGTAGTCATGGCGAAGTCGGGGTTCCCCGTCGCATCGTTGGAGATGGCGAGCGAGCCGGTGGTGACATCCGGCGTCAGCATATAGCCCATCAGCGCGAGCACGCCGTTCACGCGTTTCTGGACGTTCCCGCCGACCGGCTCGAACCCCTGCCCGAGCGCAAGCGCTGGAACGAGCGCGCATGCGGCACCCAGCGCCAGCGCTGCGACCTCCGAACGACGCCGGTACACCGACTCCCGGCAGGTTGCGGCGGCCATGAGTTTTGTACGCGTGTAATTTTCCCGTTGTGTATTCGGTCACTATGCTCTTCGTCATTTCGCTTACGAAAATCGGGAGGCTGCCCCTACCTTGCCGCCGATGAGTCCTGGCGTTCCCCGGCGCCCTCGCTCACCCACGCCGAGAGCTGGGTATAAGCAACCGCCAGCACCACTGGTCCGACGAAAAGCCCGACTACGCCGAAGGCAAGCAGTCCGCCGATGACGCCGGCGAAGATCAGCACCAGCGGCAGGTCCGCGCCGCGCTTGATCAGGATCGGGCGCATGATGTTGTCGAGAGTGCCGACGATGACCGTCCACACCAGCATCACCGTGCCCCACACGGGATCGCCGCTCCAGTAGAGCCAGGCCACCGCCAGCGCCAGCACCGGCACGACGCCGATTTGGGCGACCGCGAGAACGAACATGAGCGCGGTCAGGAAACTCGCCAGCGGCACACCGGCCACCGCGAGGCCGATGCCGCCGAGCACGGCCTGCACGACCGCGGTGACAACCACCCCCAGCGCCACCGCCCGGATCGCCTGCCCGGCGAGCGTGACCGAGTGCTCGCCGCGAAGCCCGGCCAGGCGCTGGGCAAATGCGCGCACGCCATCGGCGGCGGCTTCGCCCCGGTAGTAGAGCAGCGCCGAAAAGATCACCGTCAGCAGCAGATGCAGGAAGAACGCCGCGAGACTGCCGGCCTTGCCCAGCATCCAGCGCCCGGCGTCCTTCGCATACGGTGTGACACTCGCGTGCAGTTCGTCTGCGCCGAGTGCCGCGACGGTCCGCCATTCGGCGGCGAGCTTCGGGCCAACGAACGGCACCTGCTCGACCCAGTCGGGCGGAGCGGGCATGCTCGCCTGCGCGAGCGTCTTCAGCCGCTCGGCAATATTATCGGAATGCTCGACAATGGTCAGTACGGCGAGCGCGAGCGGGACGATCACGACCAGCAGCAGCGCGGTCGTCATCACGATCACCGCAAGGCTCCGCTTCCCCCACAAGCGCTTCTGCACCGCCAGCATCAGCGGCCACGTCGCTACCACCACCAGCGTTGCCCAGATCAGCGCCGGCAGAAACGGCCGCAGAATCCACAGGCTCACGATGATCATGAGCGCAATGAACAGCACAGCCAGCAGGATGCGAGGCAATTCGCGGAAACCCGGAAAGTCGTTCATGGCATTATCCTGCTGTGGTTGATGGGCTCACCCGCTGGTTCCGAAGGCACGCGATGCACCAGACCGCCAGAGCGGCGTGAAGAAGAACCGCCGGCCATAGGCCGATGCCAGAGAGGGCCAAGCCGATGCTCGCATAAAGTAAGACCAATACGGCCGCGGCGTTATACAGCAACATCGCCGTGACCAGGCCGACCGCCGCGCGGCTCTTTTCATCGTTACGCGCCAGCCAACAGGCAACACCCAGCGAGAGCAGCGCCGCCCCGGTCACGCGAGCCACCAACAGTGCCGCCGGTGCGTCGAGCGATCCGCCGAGCAGCAATGAGATCACCAGCGACGGCACCCCCAGCAGTGCCAGGCCGATCGCCGTCTCTAACGCCGCGGTCACGATGAGCAGGGATTTCATTGGCATGTAATCAGGAACACTGCCAACCTCTTAAGATTCCGCGGCAGGCGAATGGGTGTTGTGGACATCGCGACGCTCCACGTGAATACTATGTTGTAGCCCAATGGTGCTTCATGGCCATGTCAGTTCATGACACCATTCCTACTTCTTCTCGAACGCGAAGATCACCTTCCAGTCGTTCTTCATGTTCACGACGGTCCAACCTTTGGCGTTCGCCTCGTCCAGTGCCTTGTCAAGCTGACCGATGTGCGACTTGCGGTCGTAGGCCCATTCCCGGTCGGCGTCAGTGTGATGGACGATGCCCATGAAACGCGCGCCGCCGCCGGCGGCGGTCCACTGTAGCATCTGGAGGTCACCGTCGGAATTGCCGAATGCGAAGGTCGGGCGTCGGCCGATGTGCTTCTGGATGCCGACGGGTTTGCCGGCCTTGTCGTCGATGAAGTCGATCTCGGGCAGCTTCACCAGCACGGGCTTGCCATCCCGCAGTTCGAACTTCAGCTTGCCGGTGCTGCCGATGACCTGCTCGGGAGGGATGCCGTAGACCTTCTCGGAAAACACGCGCATGAAGTCGGCGCCGCCGCCGGAGACGATGAACGTCTTGAACCCGTTGGCGCGCAGGTAGCGAAGCAGCTCGACCATCGGCTGGTAGGTCATCTCGTTGTAACGCCGGCCCGCCTTCGGATGCTTCGCGGTGGCCAGCCAGTCGCGCACGATCTTCTCGAACTCCTCGGTGGTCATCCCCGCGTGGGTGGCCATGACGATTTCCAGCAACGCTCTTTCCCCTCCGGCAAGTGCCGCCTTCAGGTCCCCCTTGAGCAGGGAGGCGAATGGCTCCTTGTCCTTCCACTCGGGACGCTGCGGCGCGAGCGCCTTCACGCGGTCGAGGGCGAACGCAAGCTGAAAATACATAGGCTGCTCGGCCCACAGCGTGCCGTCGTTGTCGAATACGGCGATGCGCTCGGCGGGCAAAACAAAATCCTTGCCGCCTTTCGTGGTAACGCGCTTCACGAATTCTACGATCGCCTGCTTGGCCTTGCCCTCGTTCCACGACGGCAGCGCGTCGGCGGCCCACACCGAAATAGTCCAGAGGAACATCAACGGCATCAAAGCCGCGAAGCGAACCAACGGGTTCCATCGCTTCATCATTGTGGTCTCAGGCTTCCATAAGAAAGAACGAAACGGGCCGCACCCGCAGATACGACGGGTGCGGCCCGGTGAGTTGATTCAGCGTTTTTTCCAGCGCGACGTCAGTGCTTGCCGGCGCTGCCTTCCTGGAGCTTCTGCAGGACCTGGTCGAGATTGAAGCTGCCGGGCTTTTGCCGTGGCGGAAACGCAGCGTAGGTCTTCAAGTGCTGGCTCACTAAGGCTACCGCCGGCAGGATCAGGAAAGCGCGCTCGACGCGCCACTTGTCGTAGTCGCCGGCCTCACGCGGGGCCATCTCGAAGGGATCGGCGCGCAAGTCGATGAGCTTCGGCAACCGCAGCGTTATCAGCGGATCCTGCCACACGTTCAGACCCTTCGCCCGCTGCTCCAGAAACAGCATCTTCCAGCGGTCATAGCGCAGGGCGGCGAGGTTACCGTCGTCCGTCCAGTAGAAGAACTCCTTGCGCTTGCCCGGCCCGGTGCCGGCCAGCAGGTCGCGCTGGTCATAGCCGTCAAGGTGAACCTTGAAGGACTTTCCCGCCGCATTGTAGCCGGTCAGCAGCTTGTCCTTCACTTTCGGTTCGCCGGCGGCTGCAACCAGCGTGGGGACCCAGTCCTCGTGGGACACGATGTCGTTGATCTCGGTACCCGGCTTGATGACGCCCGGCCAACGCATCACGGCGGGAACGCGGTAGCCGCCTTCCCAACTGGTGTTCTTCTCGCCGTGGAACGGTGTGGTGCCGCCATCGGGCCACGAGAAAACTTCGGCGCCGTTATCGGTGGTCCAGATGACAATGGTGTTGTTCGCGATGCCGAGGTCGTCGAGCTGCTTGAGAAGCTCGCCGACCATGCCATCGTGTTCGACCATGCCGTCAGCCTCCAGGCCCAAACCCGTCTTGCCTTTTGACGCCGGCTTGAGATGGGTGTAAATGTGCATGCGGGTCGCGTTAACCCACGCGAAGAACGGCTTGCCGGCCTTGTGCTGCCGGTCGATGAAGCTCTTCGCCGCGCCGAGGAACTCCTCGTCAACGGTCTCCATGCGCTTTTTGGTCAGCGGGCCAGTGTCCTGGCACTTTTGCTTGCCAATCCGGCCAAAACGCGGGTCCGTCGTGGAATCGTCCGTGCTGGTCGCGACGCACTTGAGCACGCCGCGCGGCCCGAACATCGCGCGGAATTGGGGATTCTTCGGGTAGTCCTCGTTCTCCGGCTCCGATTCGGCGTTGAGGTGATAGAGATTACCGAAGAATTCGTCGAACCCGTGGACCGTCGGCAGGAACTCGTTGCGGTCGCCGAGGTGGTTTTTGCCGAACTGGCCGGTCGCGTAGCCCTGCGGCTTGAGCAACTCGGCGAGCGTCGGGTCCTTCTCGGACAGCCCTTCCTTGGCGCCCGGCAGGCCGACCTTGAGCAGGCCGGTACGGAATGTCGACTGGCCGGTGATGAATGCGGCACGCCCCGCCGTGCAGGACTGCTGGGCGTAGAGGTCGGTGAAGACTGCGCCTTCCTTCGCAATGCGGTCGATGTTCGGCGTGCGGTAGCCCATCATGCCGCGATTGTTGACGCTGACGTTCCAGTAGCCGATGTCGTCGCCGAAGATGACGAGGATGTTCGGCTTCTTCTGCTGCGCAGCCGCGGGGAGCGCGAATGCAACCAGCACCACCGCCACAAGCATGCCGCACCATTGCAAGAGTCGTTTCATATTGGTGTTCCCATTAGAAATTGATTGGTATTCGGGCAGTGACCCACGCCATCCCTGCTCCCGGATGGGTTGCTGCTATTGCGCGTGCGAAATTATATGCCTACCGTCGCTTCGCCGTCGGACATTTCGTGGTTGTTACCCGCGCGCCGTCAACCACGTCCTGCAGGGGATGACGTTGATTTCCGTGCCGGCCTCGCGAATCCTCTCCTCCGTGTCCAGCGTAATCACGGTCAGCCGGCGCGACTTCAGTTCTTCCGCCCCCTGGCGCAGGGCGCGGATCTCCCGCTCGCGCGTCTTCAAAGACGACAGGTTCTGCGTTACCTGAATGAGTTCCAGGTTCACCGATCCCCGCCGCAGCAGGAAATCCACCTCGGTGCCGGAGCGGGTCTGATAGTAAAACAGGTCCGTGTTCGGCTTGAATCCGCGCCGCACCAGCTCGACAAACACCAGGTTCTCGAGCAGGCACGAGTCGTTCCGCGTCACCGGCTGCGATCTCGCGGAAATGAACCCGTTGTCGTAGGCATAAAGTTTGCGGTCGGCCTTGACTCGCAGCCTCGGCTTGAAAAAGTACGGTTGCAGGTCCTGGACGAGGTACGCTTCGCGGCAGTAGCCGATGAATTTCTGAATGGTCGCCGTGGAGAGCGCGCCCAGGGAGCGCTCGAGGCTGCGCGCCGAAAAACGGCTCGCGGCGTTGTTCATGAGGAGGTGGAGCAGATCGTGCATCGAAGTCGCGGCACGAACCCGATGGCGCGTCACAATGTCGCGCAACACCACCGAATCGAAGAGCGTCCGCAGATAGGAAGCAGGCTCCGCGGCGCCCAGTACCACCTCGGGGAAACCTCCCCAGATCAGATAACGCTGAAAAACTTCAGGAGTATCCGCCGTCCCGGCCCCCATGCCGTGGAGATACTCCCGATAGCTGAAGGGAAGCAGCTCGAAGGACAGATGCCGGCCGGTCAGGGCGGTTCCCAGCTCGCGGCTCAACAGCCGGGAATTGGAGCCCGTGATGAGCACATTGCGCCCCCGGCGGTGGAGCTTGTTGATGAAGCTCTCCCAGTGCGGGTAGTTCTGGATTTCATCGAAAAAGAGAAAGTCTGTCTTGCCATGAACCGAGTCGATCGCCTCGACCAATTCATCGCCGGAGATGTCGCCGCGCAAGGCGTCGTCCTCGAAATTAAGATAGGCGAAGCGCTCGCCGGCGAGCACCTGGAAGGCCAGCGTCGATTTTCCCGCCCGGCGCGGCCCGGTGATGACCTTGACGAGACGCGAGGAAAGCGCTTTGGATAAAGGCGCGGCGAGCTGACGGGGCACCAGCGTCCGCTGCAGCGCCAGATCGCGCTCCCGGCGGTGGGCCTCGATCACGGTGTTTAGTGGTTGCATCGTATTAAACAATACCATGCATTATTGTTTAATACAAGATTCCTATTTTCGTCACCGCGTCGTCCGGCCGCACCAACAATTCCTGCCAGGGAACGGCTGTGACCTGCACACTCCATTTTCGGCGAATTTGGAGTGTTGTAGATCCTGCGCTTCAGCGGACCGGATTGGGCCGCAGCCCCCGGTCAGCGCGCTTTTTCCAGCTCGGTCAGCAGGCGCTTCACCTCGGGATCGCCAGGGAGGGCTTCGGCAATTTTTCTCGCATAGGGGAGCGCGTCCCGAGGTGTACCCGCTTCGCGGATCATGGAAACAAGCGTGCCGAGTATCTCCAGATCATGGGGGTGGCGAGCCTCGGCAGCACGCAGTACGGTCAGGGCCTCGCCTCGCCTGCCGGCGGAATGCAGCCCCACGCCATAAACATAACTGTAACGGGCGTTGTCCGGGGCGAGCTTCGCCGCCACGGCAAGTTCCTTGATGGCAGCGCCCTTGTCGCCCTTGCGCACCAGCAGCAGCCCCAACGCGTGGTGCAGGTCAGGCGCGCGCGGCAGCAGCGAAAGGCCGTGGCGCAGCGTCTTCTCCCCATCGCTTTCGCGCTTCTGCTGGCGATAGGCGTCGGCAAGGTTGACGTACGCGCCGACGAAGCGTGGATCGAGAGCAAGGGCGCGCTCGAACGCCGCGATCGCCTCCTCGGGACGGCGCTGACGCATCCGCAGATTGCCCAGATTGACGTTCGCGGCCGGCCAGTCGGATTCCTGTTGCAGCGACTCGACGTATTCGGCGGTTGCCTTCTCCCGGGAGAGGCGCTGGCTGGCCGAAAGCTGATCATCCGCAACGTCCGCGAGCACGCGCGCCGCCTCGATGCGCACGCCGCGGACCGGATCGGCAAGCAGCGGGGCGGCGGCTTGCCCGCGCACGGCCGGCTCGAACGGCTCGATCAGGCCGAGTGCAGCGATGCGAACGGCAGGATCGACGTTGGCAAGCAGCTTGCGGGCTGCGGGCAAATTGCCGGGCCGCATGTAGGGCCGCGCGAGCGTCGCCGCGGTCGCTTTCACGATGGGCGCCGCCATCGCGTCCTCCGCAAGTGCGAGCAACGCGGGCAGCGCCTTCGCGCCTTGCGTCACGCCGGCATGCAACGTCGTGCCGTAGTGCCAGCGTTCGCGCCAGGTCTTTCCATACCACTGGTCCATCGCCGCGATGGCCCAGGCGGGCTTGCGATCAGTGTGGCAATGGGTGCAGGCGTTCGGGCTGCCGAGCGACAGCGACAGATCGGGACGCGGCGCGCGGATGCCGTGGTCGCGCCGCGCGTCGACCACCATGTAGTTCTGCGCCGGCATGTGGCACTCGACGCATTGCGCGCCCGGTGTGCCGGCCTTGTGAAAGTGGTGTTTCTCCGTGTCGAACGCGGCGGCGCTATGGCAGCGCACGCACAGAGCGTTCCCTTCCGCGCGCAGCTTCAACGCGTGCGGCTCGTGGCAGTCCATGCAGGTGACGCCGCGCTGGTACATCCTGCTCTGGAGGAACGAGCCCCAGGTATAGACCTCCTCGCGCTGCTGACCGTCGGCGTAGTAGTTCGGGGCGGTCAGCAGCGCCAAGCGGTGCGTGTCTTCGAGCGGCGCGCCGGGCGTGCCGCTTTCGGTGAGGGTCGAGCGGCGCGCGTGGCACGCGGCACACGTATTCATTGCGGCTGCATCGGCGGGCCGATCGCGCTGCGCCGACGCTGCACCCGTTGCCGCAAACTTCCATGCCTCGTTCCAGCGGCTTCTCAGAACGACGAGGCCTTTGTCGCCCTGCGACGGGTACGGCGGCCGGGCCTGCTTCGCCCACTCCACGTGGCGCGAGCCCGGCCCGTGGCAGGCCTCGCACGCGACATTGATTTCGCTGAAGGTGGTCTTATAGGTATTGCTGGCCGCGTCGTACCCCTTCTTCAGATTCGTCGAGTGGCACGCAGCGCACTGCAGGTTCCAGTTTTGATACAGCCCGGTCCAGTGCAACTGATCTTTATGGTCAATCCTCTCGTTGGGGTAGAGATGAAACCAGCGCTGCCCGCCCTGCTCTTTCGTCCGCGCGTCCCACGCAATGGTGAGCGACTGGTAGCGCCCGCCGGGAAACTCGACCAGGTATTGCTGCAACGGCGCGACGCCGAAGGTGTACTTCACCTCGAAGTCGGCGAGTTTGCCGTCGGCACCGTCGGTGCGGACCATAAATTTGCTATCGCGCTTGAAGAACCTGGACTCGATGCCGGAGTACTTGAACTTCGCATCGTCGAAGTTACCGAGCACCGTGGATGCGTTCGCTTCCTGCATGGCAAGCTGATGGTGCGAACCACGCCACGCCATCGTCTCATCGGCGTGACAATCGGCGCAGGCCGCGCTTCCAGCGAATTGAGGCGCGGCCCGGACCGTGCTTTCAGGGGGTACCCCGACAGGACTCCGCGCCTGCCAGAGCAGCATCACGCCCGCAACAAGGGCGACGCCGAGACCAGCCAGCGCGAACTTCCACTTTCTGGCCAAACGAGGCGGACTTACAACCGGTGCCCCGGACGAGGAAGAAGCGGGAGTTTTGTTTTGGCGGGACTTCCGGCGGCGTTTTGACATTGCTAGCGATCAGCCCAGTCCGCCCTTTGCGGACTCGAATGAAGTATAACGCAGCACGTTTTCCCTTCCGCGGGCGCCTGGATACTGATGACGGAACAACATTAGAACCCTGAAGTTGCGCTTTAGAATTCTCATCCTCTGGTGCATTGTGGTGCAGAATGGTGTATTCTGACACCATGCCAATAATAGAGAAAACTGTCCGTCAAAGCGTAAGCCTTCCCGCACGAGTCGCTCGCCGTGTGAAGTCGCTGGCGCAAACGAGCAACGCGAGCACCAGCCGCGTCATCGCAGATCTCATCGAGTCCGGGCTAGACGCCCGCGAGCAGGAAAAACAACGCTTCTTCGAAATCGCGGACCGACTCTCGCGCTCCCGCGATCCGGAAGAACAAAAACGTCTCAAGGACGAACTCGCCCGCATGACTTTCGGTGAGTAATGCCGAAGATCCAGTGGACTGGTCTCCCTCCCGTGCTCCGCGACCACCTGTTCGAGCGGCTGCGCGAGCGCAAGATCAGCGCCGAGGACCTCTACCAGCTGAAGGCGTGGAGGGAAACTGAGCCCGAGGCGCCGGATGGCCCCTGGTACAAGGACTTCGGTTCCTTCAAGATCTGCGGCGAAGGCCAATATCCGAAGACGTTTCTGCTTCGAGGCCAGCCGGCCAAAGGTGAAAAGCTCTAGACAACTCTCAGCGCGCGAATGGTCATTTCTCACGCCCACCCGTGGTCCGGGCGTGCGATCCGACGAGGCGCGCGATCATTACCGCGAGAAAGAGCTGGCCGGACACGGCTTCGATGATCGCGAGCCCGCGCGCGACCTCGCTCACCGGCACCAGGTCCCCGTAGCCGAGCGTCGCCAGCGTGACAAAACTGAAGTACATCGCGTCAAACAGCGGAAACTCCCCGATCGCACCCGCAGCAGTGAAGGAGCCGGGCCAGACATGTTCGACGGCGTGATACAGGACACCGAAAAAAATACCAGCGAGCAGATAGGCGCTCAGCGCGGCATAGATGTGCTCGGCATCGATTTTGGTCGAGCGCATCGCGAAGCGTAGTGCAAAGGCCGCGCTCAGGAACGCGATGGCGGTCCAGAACGCAAGCGTCGCCGGCCTGACGTCGACCGCGACTTGCGCCGAAGCGAAATGGATCATCAGGATGGTTACGGTGAGGATCAGAAGCGCGCGTCTTTTCCAGCCGCCTTCGAGCCCGAGCGAGGCGGCGAGAAGATTCAATGCCAGGAACAATTCGAGCAGGGCAGCGTCGAGGTGCAGAGCCGCCAGGAGCGGAGTCGCGCCGATCGTGATCAGTAGCGAATAGAACAGGATCGCGTAGCGGTGTGACACATACGCCCGGAGCAGGTTGTCCATCTTTAAACAATCTCCAAATCCCAAACTACAAATCCCAAACTACAAACAAATCACAAAACTCAATTTCCAAATTTCAAACAAATTCCAACTCCAAACTTACAATTTTCAAACGCTTGTCGTTTGGAGCTTGGTGCTTGGTGCTTGGTGCTTG
>Ga0210379_10000588_pt1 | contig 12043 bp, 6 predicted proteins | sample PLMedo_2_FD_155468 | JGI IMG/M metagenome (GOLD analysis project Ga0210379, IMG submission 155468) | Groundwater sediment microbial communities from an aquifer in East River, Colorado, USA - PLM4_32_coex redo | ecosystem: Environmental > Terrestrial > Soil > Riparian zone | place: USA: East... | reverse complement strand
CGTCGAAGTGCGGGCCGCGGGCGGCCTCTCCGTCGGCGGCGCCGTGGCCTTCACGCCGCCGTCGATCCTGCGGCTGACCGGCGCCTCGACTACGCAGGCGCTCTCGATGGCAGGACATCCGCTGCAGGGGATCGAGTTGGCGGGCAGCAGTGCGACGCTGTCGGCCGTCGGTCCGGTCGTGGCCTCCGGTCTGCTCGAAGTGACGGGGTCAGCCAATACCCTGGCGGGAACGTTCACACTCGCCGCGTTGCAGGTCGATCCGGGAGTGGGGTTGACGACGTCCTCAGCCTCAGCGGTCACGGTCCTCGGCCCCCTGAGCCTCGCGGCAGGTTCGACGCTCTCGCTCGGCGCCGACCTGACGGCGCCCGGCCCGATCTCGAACCTCGGTTTGATCGCGCTGAACGGCCGTAGACTGATCCACGCGGCCGAATCGCTGGCGTTCACCGACGCCACAGGGACACCAGTGACTGATGTCTTTCCGGGCGTCGATCCGGTGATTGCCACCGTCATCGACGGGAACCTCAACCTCGATGGCACACAGGTCGAGAGCATCACGAGCGTGGTGGCGACCACCGCCAGCGGCGACGCGGAGAACTTTGCCGGCGGGCTGGATCTGATCGAGACCGGCCCGGCGACCGGTGTGTTCCGATCGGCGGCGCTGCCGACCGAGCTCAGCGCGTCGGCCGCCGCCCAGGACGGTTTGCTGCAGGCCGTCCTGGGCGACACCTTCGCGCTCACCTACACCGACCCGACGGACCCCGGGGATACCGCGCAGGCGATGCTCGGCACGGGGAGCCTGCCGCCGCGGATCCTCGCGACTTCCCCCGCCCCGAGCTCGCGCGTCGCATCGACGTTGATGACGGCGTCGGTGAGCTTCGATCAGGAGATCGACTCGGCGACGCTCACCGACGCCACCGTCTTCGTGGCGCCGCTCCTGCCGTTCACCGGGGACGCGTTCGACGCCCCGTCCCTCGATCTGGCGGCCTGGACGCCGAGGCCTGGGCCCGGGATCGTGCAGCAGGTGGCGGGTGTCCTGCACATCGAGCAGGGGGGTGTCCCCGACGGTCGCGCGCGGGTCGACTCGCGCTTCGCCGTGGACGGCGACTTCGACATCGAGGTCGGCTTCGTCGCGCAGGGGCTGCCGGTCCCGTCCGTCGGGCAGAACAGGATCTTCATGCGCTTGGTGAACCTCGCCGATACGGCGGTCGTGTATCAACTCAGCCGGTTCACGGAGGCGGGAGGGGCGGACGGCTTCGAGTTCGAGCGCACCACCGGAAGCGACCGAGTGGCGCAGACGCCCTCCTCTGGGCGGCTGCGGCTGCAGCGTCAGGGGAGCCTGCTCAGCGCCTTCGTGGATGCGGGGAGCGGCTTCGTGCCGCTCGGCAGCCCGGTGCCCGTGATCCCGGGGCCGTTCGCAGTCGACCTGGGGGTGGCGGCGTTCGGGAGCGGGAGCGGGCTCGTGGCGGCCGACTTCGACGACTTCCTGGTGACGGCGGGGCGGGGGTTCGTGCCCGGCGCGCCGATCCCGACGGCGTCGCTCACCTACGACAGCCCGACGGCGAGCGTCACGCTCGCCTACCCGGCGCCGCTCGCGCCCGGGCCGTACGTGCTGCTGGCGCTCTCGGAGCCGGGCGGGGTGATCCTGGCGCCGACGGGTCTCGCGCTCGACGGCGAGCCGCTGGGGCCGCTGCCGAGCGGCGACGGGACGGCCGGCGGCACCTTCTTCGGCCTGTTCACTGTGAACGCGCCGCCCACCGCAAACGCGGGCCTCGACCAGAGCGTGAACGAGGGGGGCCTGGTGGCGCTCGACGGCTCCTCGTCGCTCGACGTCGACGGTGACCCGCTCTCCTTCACCTGGGTGCAGACAGGGGGACCGCCGGTGGTCCTGTTCGCCCCCGCCACGGCGACGCCGACGTTCATCGCGCCGGCTGTGGCCGCCGACGCCACGGTGTCGTTCCAGCTGACGCTATCGGATGGCCTCGAGAGCGACACGGACACGGTGGCTGTTGTGGTGCATCCGCTGAATCAGGCACCGACAGCGAGCGCGGGGCCGGATCAGAGCGTGAACGCGGGAGACGCGGTCACGCTCGACGGCTCCGGGTCGCTCGATCTGGACGGCGATCCGCTCTCCTATGCCTGGTCGCAGACCGCTGGGCCGGCGGTGGCGCTCGCCGGGGCGTCCACGGCGATGCCGACGTTCACCGCGCCCGCGGTCGCCGTCAACACCACGCTGACGTTCCAGCTCAGTGTGTCCGACGGCTCGGCGATCGGGGTGGACTCGGTGGACATTCTGGTGCAGCCGCTCAACCAGGCGCCGACGGCGAACGCGGGGGTGAATCAGACGGTGAGCGCCGGCCAGACGGTGGAGCTCGATGCGAGCGGCTCGTCCGATCCGGACCTGGGGACCACGCTGACCTTCACCTGGACGCAGCTCAGCGGCCCGGGGGTGTCGCTGATCGCGGGAACAACCGCGACCCCATCGTTCACTGCCCCCGCAGTCTCCGCGCCGGTGCGCCTCGACTTCGAGGTGAGCGCGAGCGACGGTTCACAGTCCGCGCTCGACCAGGTGGTGGTGCAGGTGAACCCGGCGCCGGACTGGCGGCAGTTCCGGCGCGACGCGTCGCACACTGCGGCCGGCGGGTATCCGGGGACGCTGCTGGGCGGATCGCTGTTCTCGGTGGTGACCGGCGGGGATGTGCGCTCGTCGGTGGCGCAGGGCCCGGACGGGACGCTCTATTTCGGCTCGGATGACGGCAGCGTCTACGCCTTCAGCCAGGACGGGGTGCTGGTGGGGAGCGAGCCGACCCTCGGCCCGGTGCGGCAGACGCCCGCTGTCGACGCGGCGGGGAATGTCTACGTCGGCTCGTTCGACGGCATGCTCTACTCGTTCGGCCCGCGGCTGGCGAGTACGCGCTGGGTCTTCCCCTCGGGCGGCCGCTTCCGCTTCGCGTCGCCGGCACTGGGCTCGGGAGGCACGGTGGTGTACGCCGGCTCGGAAGATGGGAGCCTGTATGCCGTGGATGCGGCGAGCGGGACGCAGCTCTGGTCGCAGGCGACCGGCGGCGCGGTCTACTCGTCGCCGGCGGTGGATGGGGCGGGGAACGTCTACTTCGGCTCGAACGATGGGAAGGTGTATGCGCTGACCAGCACCGGGACGACTGTCGCCGGCTGGCCGGTGACGCTGGGAAGCCCGGTGCAGTCGGCGCCGGCGATCGCGTCGAACGGCACGGTGCTGGTGGGGAGCGACGACGGCAAGCTGCACGCGCTGGCGAGCGACGGGACGGAAGTCTGGGCGGCGACGACCGGAGGGGCGATCACCTCGTCGGCGGCGGTGGCGGGGACGTACGTGGTCGTGGGAAGCGACGACGGGGCGGTGCGCGCGCTCGACCTGGCGGACGGGGCGGAGATGTGGTCGCGGCCAACGGGAGCGCAGGTGCGCTCGTCGCCGGCCGTGTCGAGCGACGGGACTGTGTATGTCGGCTCCTGCGACGGGAACCTGTACGCGCTGGACCTGGCGGACGGCTCGGACCGGTTCGCGTTCGTGCTGGGGGGGTTCGTGATCGCGTCGCCGGCTGTCGGGCCGGACGGGGTGGTGTATGCAGGCTCGGATGACGACCGTCTGTATGCGATCGGAACGCGGCTGTTCACGGGGTCGCTGACTGTCGCGCCGATCGTGGATACGGTGTGGCCCGCGGAGCTGCGACAGGGGACGACGGCGACGGTGCGCGTGCAGGGGTATCACTTCCGGGAGGGGATGACGCTCGATCTCGGGGCGGGGATCTCGGTGGGCGAGGTGCGGCTGACCTCCGAGCAGGAGCTCGAGGTGGGTGTGGTGGTGGAGGCGGGCGCGCGACTCGGGGAGCGGGAGGCGGTGGCGACCGCGGCGCGCACGTTGCGCGGCACGCGGGCATCTGCGCTGACAGTGGGGTTCGACTGCCGGCGGGCCGACCTGTCAGGGGATGGTGTCGTGGATGGGCTGGACCTGGCTCTCCTGGCGAGCCGGTTCGGGGCCGCCGGGGGGGAGGGGGCGGATCTCACCGGCGATGCGCTTGTGGACGGCGCGGACCTGTCGCTACTCGCGGCACGGTTCGGAGGAAGGAGCCTCGAGTGCCGGTGAAACGGGGGGGCTGAGGAACCAACGCCGCGCGCTGGGGTCTGTTCACCAAGGGGAGGCAGGCTGATGCGCAACCGGGGGGTGGCGATCGCGGTGGCGGTACTGACGGCCGCCACGTCGCTCCCGCGCGCGACCGGAGAGCCGGCGGCCTCCCCGCCAGTGCACCGCGAGGAGCGCGACGACGATCCGGGCAAGCCGCGCCTCACGGAGCAGGCACGGGCGCAGAGCCACCCGGTCGTCCGCGGGAACCACCGCAGCATCCAGGTCAACGTGGACGGCGCCGGCCTGAACATCGTCGGCGATGCCGCGAACGAGCCATCGCTCGCCATCGATCCGACGGACCCCAACAACCTCGTGATCGCCTGGCGCCAGTTCGACACCATCGCATCGAACTTCCGCCAGGCGGGGTACGCCTACAGCCATGACGCCGGCGCCACCTGGACCTTCCCCGGCGTGCTGCAACCTGGGCAGTTCCGCAGCGACCCGGTGCTGGCCGCCTCCACCTCCGGCGTCTTCTACTACTACAGCCTCAGCTCCGCGACCAGCGCCCAGCTCTTCATCTCCAAGGACAAGGGGCACACCTGGCCCGGGCCGTACAATGGATTCGGCGGGGACAAGGAGTGGTTGACCGTCGACACGAGCGGGGGCCATGGCGACGGCATCCTGCACGGGATCTGGAACTCCGAGTACACCTGCTGCTCGAGGCAGACCGACTACACGCGATCGCGGTCGGCGGGCCAGAGTTTCGACGGGCCGTACGCGACGCCGGCCAAGACCAAGTGGGGAACCGTCGACGTGGGCCCGGATGGGGAGGTGTACATCGCTGGGTCGGATCTGGTACCGGGGGTGCCTCCCAACCACCAGGTCCTGCGGTCGTCGAACGCGGGCGACCCGGGCCAGGTGCCGTACTTCGAGTGGTGGAACAGCGACGTGAGCCTCGGGGGCGAGACCCGTACCGGCGGGCCGCCGAATCCCGGGGGGCTCCTCGGTCAGGCGTGGGTGGCGGCCGACCGCACCTCCACGGCGACTCGCGGGAACGTCTACATCCTCGCATCGCTCGACCCGCCCGGCGACGATCCGCTCGATGTCCAGTTCGTCCGCAGTACCGATCGCGGCGTGACGTGGAGCGAGCCGATCCGCGTCAACCGGGACCCTGTCGGCGCCTGGCAGTGGTTCGGGATGATGTCGATCGCCCCCACCGGCCGCATCGACGTCTTCTGGAACGACACCCGCAGCGATCCCCCGGGCAGGATGTCCGAGGGGTACTACGCCTACTCGATCGACGCCGGCCAGACCTGGTCCGCCGGACTGGCCGTCACGCCCGCCTGGGACTCCGGGGTGGGATACCCCAATCAAGACAAGATCGGCGACTATTACCACATGATCTCGGACGCGGACGGGGTCTCCATCGCGTACGCCGCGACGTTCCAGGGGGAGCAGGATATCTACTTCCTGCGCGCGGGTGACTGCGACGGAAACGGACGTCACGATGCGGTCGACATCGTCGCACGTCCCGATGCGGACTGCGACCGCGACGGCGTGCTCGACGTCTGCGTCGGGGGCGTACGCGAGGTCTGCGACGACGGGCGCGACAACGACTGCGACGCGCTGTCCGACTGCCTCGACCCCGATTGCGCCGGCGCGGCGGGATGTCCCTGCGATTTCGACGGTGCGTGCGAGGCGGGAGAGAGCTGCCTGAACTGCGCCTCCGATTGCGCCGTTGGCACGATGCGGTGCGGCAACGGCGTCTGCGAGCCCCGCAACCGGGAGAACTGCCTGAGCTGCCCGAAGGACTGCAACGGCCAGTTCAGGGGGAGGTTCTCCTCGTTCTTCTGCTGCGGGGCCGTCGCGGGGCAGCCACTGACGAGGTGTGGGGATCCGCGCTGTTCCTCCGGCGGCTTCGCCTGCGGCCTCCAGCCCTTCTGCTGCGGGGATGGCCAGTGCGATGCTGGCGAGGGCGCGGGTGTCTGCGCGATCGACTGCACCGAGCCCCCTGCGGCGATCTCCACCAAGCAGTAGCCCAGCGGCCTTTTTACAATCCGTTGACATGCGAGCCAACTTTTTACGGGGCGCGCGGGGACATTTACATCTCACCCCGGTAAACTCCGGGACGGCATTGCAGTCGCGAAACCACCCCAGCCTCGGAACGAGACCCGCAGCGGGATCCGAGGCTCCCCTCCCGGGAGAGCTTGGATGAAACGGATCGCGCTCGTCGTGCTGCTGATCGGCGGCTCCACCCCCCTGCTGGCCCAATCCACCTTTCACGGCAATGTCGCCCGCACGGGGTCGTACGACGCGCCCGGCCCGACACGATTCGGCGGCTTGAAATGGACCTTCAAGGCCGGCGGACCGATCGTGACGTCGCCGGCGGTGACCGGCGGCGTGGTCTACATCGCCAGCCTCGACGGGCATCTCCACGCCGTCGATCAGGAGACGGGCACCGAGCGGTGGAAGTTCAAGTCCCGGCTGCCGATCGCCTCCTCCCCCGCCGTGGACGGCGGGTCGGTCTACTTCGTCTCGTCCACCGGGGCGCTGGCCGCGATCGACGCCGCCACCGGGCAGCCGAAGTGGGTCTTCGCTGCCGAGTACGAGAAGAAGTTCGAGGCGAAGGGGCTGCACGGGTATCCGTCCGCGGCCCAGACCATCCCGGATGCGTGGGACATCTTCACCTCCTCGCCTGCGGTCGCCGGAGGGAAGGTCTACTTCGGCAGCGGCGACGGCAACGTCTACGCGGTCGATGCCGCGACCGGCGTGCTGCAGTGGAAGTTCCCGACCGGAGGCGTCGTCCACGCCTCTCCCGCCGTCGCCAACCACACCGTCTACATCGGCAGTTGGGACAGCTATCTCTACGCGATCGACGCCGAGACCGGGCAGCAGAAATGGTCGTTCAAGACGGGAGAGGACCCCGCGATCCACAACCAGGTCGGGTTCCAGTCCTCCCCCGCGGTGGTTGACGGGACCGTCTACGTGGGGTGTCGGGACGCTCACGTCTACGCGATCGACGCCGCGACCGGCAAGAAGAAGTGGGACTACCCGACCAGCAAATCGTGGGTCATCGGCACCCCCGCCGTCCGCGACGGCGTGGTGTACGTGGGGACGTCGGACAGCGCGCGCTTCATGGCGCTCGACGCCAAGACGGGCCGACTGCGCTTCAACTTCGACGCCAAGGCGTACATGTTCTCCTCGGCGGCCGTGGCGGGCGACCTCGCTTACGTGGGGAACCACAACGGCAGGGTGTACGCCATCGAGACGAAGACCGGGGCCTTGGCGTGGGAGTTTGCGACCGAGGCGTCGAAGATCGATCCGCTGAAGCTGCTGACTCCCGAGGGGCGGCTGGACCGCGCGGCGTTCGCGCCGATCTTCGGCGACTTCCAGGACATGTACATCGACTTCTACCGCTTCCTCTCTATCGGGGCGATCTTCTCCTCGCCGGTGGTGGACGGGGGGCGGCTCTACGTCGGGAGCAGCGACGGGAACCTGTACGCGCTGCAGTAGCGCGAGGGTAGGCGCGGCAAGGATCCGTCCGCCATCCGTCGTCAAGGCATGCGGAAGAGACCGGGTTCGAGCGGCGGGTTGACCTCGATCGCGGCGATGGTGGTCGTCTGCAGCACCTCGCCGCTGTCCAGATCGACCTGCACGCTGCGAAACGGCTTCAGCGCCCCGCCGACCGGGCGGTAGTCATCCTGCCGGTCCTCGAGCCGCCGCTTGGCGGGGTCGATGTCGGGATGCAGCGCCCGCTCATCCCGGTTGCGGGCGATCAGGTACGTCTCCGGGTCGAGATAGTAGACGTTCTCCCAGCCATCGCTGAGGGTCACTCTCACGCGGTGGTAGGAGACTCCGTCGAGGGTTTCCCTCCCCTCGTACGCCACCCGGTGGCCGAGCCTTGCCATCTCCTGCAGCCCATGGATCTTCAAGGGGCTCTGGGTGCCGTGCCATAGCGCCGCGCGCCCGTCGCTCCCCTGCACCTGTCCGTGCACATCTTCCTCGCCGAGCTGCCAGGCGGTCTTCCCGTCGAACGCCTCGGTGAACACTCGCCTCCCCGACGCGAATACGTCGATCCGCATCATCCCCTCCCGGTTCACGACGTACTCGGCGTCGACCTGAAAGGTGGGTTCGACGATCGCCAGGCGATAGCGCAGTGCCTCCACGTCCGGTGCTGCCCCGCCGCCGACCGCCTGCGTGTGCCGGCGCAGCAGGTCGTCCAACGGCAGGTTCGCTGGCTCCTCGGGTGGGCGGTCCCCCACGCAGGCGACCATGACGAGGCCGAGCAGGGCAAGGCGCATGCGGCTCCTTTCCGATTGGAACGGCCGGAGGATGGCCCGCGTCCGTCGCGGAGCGGAGCCCTCCCGACCCACGTTGGACCAGACGCACGATAGGACGCGGATGTGACCGGGCTCGCGGCGCGGCCTCGCAAATCCGCGGCGACTCGATCAAGAATACGCGGCATGAGATCCGCCGAGCGCCTCGAGGCCTGGTGCCGGCGGCATCCCCTCTCCAGCTTCCCGGCCGGCGCGATCCTCCTCGCGGCCGCACTCCCGCTCCTCGGGGCGAAGCCACCGGAGTCGCGACCGCCGGTGGCTCTCCTCGACGTGACCATCGTCGATGTGGAGACGGGAGGGGTCGCACCGCATCGCACCCTGCTCGTAGACGGCGGCAGGATCACCGCGATCGGCGCCGCCGGGCAGGTGGCGATCCCCCCCGGCGCGGATGTCCTGACAGCGACCGGTAAGTTCCTGATCCCGGGGCTGTGGGACATGCACGTCCACACGGGCGACCGCTCCTACTTCAAGCTGATGGTTGCGAACGGCGTGACCGGGGCGCGGGACATGGGGGGTGGAGCGCCGGACGCCAACGACGGGTGCGAGTCGATCGCGGCGAAGGAGTTGATCGGCTGGCGCGAGCAGGTGACGACGGGCACCTGGATCGGCCCGCGGCTCGTCCTGAGTGGCCCCGCCGTCAGCGGCACCGGCGCCGCGACCAGCCTCCCCGCGCGCACGCCGAAGGAGGCGAGGCGCGCCGTGGACGAGCTGCGCGGCCTCGGCGTCGATTTCGTCAAGGTGTACGAGAAGATCCCGCTGCCGGCATACCAGGCGCTGGCCGCCGAGGCCGAGAAAGCGAAGCTGCCGCTCGCCGGTCACCTCCCGGACGAGACGGTGAGCCTGTCGGCGGCCGTTGCGGCCGGGCAGCGGAGTATAGAGCACGTGCGCGAGGCGCTCCTGGTCTGCTTCACCTCCGACCGGGAGGAGCTGCTGCGCTTCTTCCGGGACGACGCCTGGCCTCAGGCCGACGTCGATCGGGGGCTGCTGCTATTCGGCGACTGCCCGGCGGCGATCGCGGCGCTGCAGCGCGGCACGACCTGGCTCACTCCCACGCTCGTCGTCGAGGGGGCCAAGGTCCGCGTGGACGACGCCGAGTACGTCAAGGATACTCACCGCGGCCTGCTTCCCGCGTCCGTGCGTCAGGGGTTCAACGCCTATGTGGCGAGGAAGCGCTCGCAGACCGAGGCAGGCCGGCGTAGTGACCGGCTTTGGTGGGAGACCCAGCAGCGCCTGGTGCGCCGCATGCACGGCGCGGGGGTCCGCCTGCTGGCCGGCAGCGATGCCCCTTGCGAAGGGGGGGTGCCCGGCTTGAGCCTGCACGACGAGCTTGCGGCGCTGGTGGACGCGGGGCTCTCCCCGCTCGACGCACTGCGCACCGCAACGTGGAACCCCGCCGCCTATCTGGGCCGGACGTCAGAGCTTGGCTCGGTCGCGGTTGGCAAGCAGGCCGACCTCGTGCTTCTCGCCGCCAACCCGCTGACGGAGATCCGCCGCACGCGCGAGGTCGAGGCGGTGGTCCTCGACGGCCGACTGCTGCGCCGCAACGTCCTCGATGCGCTCCTCGGGAGCGTCGTGCCGGAGGTGGCGGACTGAGCCGGGTGCGGGTCGCCGGAGCCGCGATACCCGAGTGGTGGGTCTACATCGTCCGTTGCCGCGATCGCTCCCTCTACACCGGGATTGCCCTCGACGTGGAACGGCGGCTCGCCGAGCACCGCCAAGCGGATCGCAGGGGGGCGAAATACCTGCGCGGCAGGGGCCCCCTGCGGCTCGTCCTCGCCCAGGCGATCGGCTCGAAGCAGCTCGCCCTGCGCGTGGAACGCCAGGTCAAGCGGCTGCGAAAGGCGGAGAAGGAAGCGCTCATCGGCCGCGACGCCACTGCCGATCAGATGATCGCGCTGGTGGGCTCCAGGTCGGGTGCGCGCAGGAGCTGATGAGGTGACGGACCGGCAGCGGGATCCCATCGTCCAGGCCTGCGCCTCGCGCCGACCGCTGCAACCGGTTGTTGGCCGGCTGTCTACTTGAGTCCCAGCGGCTTGCCGACAATGAGGAGGCGGATCGCCTCCTTCAGGCGTCTGGCCTTCGTCTCCTCGTGCTTGGCGGACTGAATCCAGCCGAGGTACCTCCGACGATGTGAAGGCGCAAGCCCCTCGAAGTGCCGCCATGCCGCCGGATGTTTCTTTAGCGCTGCCTGGATGTATGGTGGAATCGTTGCCGGCATCTGGAACCGTGGCGGCCGCGGACCATAGCTGCGGTCTGTCGGTGCACGGTTGATCCCACCGGGCTTCAACCTACCACTGGCTTTCAGGGCTGCGTAGCGCTTCCGGTTGATTGCCGACCATCGGCTATCCGCCTTCCGCGGCGTGAACTTACGCGCGTACCGTGAGTCATCCAGACGTTTGACCAGACTATCCACCCACCCAAAGCACAGCGCCTCATCGAGCGCGTCCTGGTAAGCGATCGAAGCTACGCCAGTGTGTAGCTTATGGAAGATGAGCCACACTTCAGACTCGGAGTCGTGGTGTTTGTCGAGCCATTTGCGCCACTGGGCAGCAGTCTGAGCGACAAAGGTCTTCACGACTTGCGGTCCTTGCCGGGCTACGGGCAGACTCGGCCGGCGGTGGGGACCCCCTGGGAGTCGGCGCCGACGGGGGAGCGGCAGCCGCGGCTGACGGCCCGCACGAGATAGAAGAACGCGCCGGCGTCGGGCGGGGACGCCCCGTCGCTCGCCGCCGTATCGGATCCGTCGCCGGACTCCAGGCAGATCGCCGCCCCGGTGAAGTCGGTCGGGACCGTGCTGCGCAGGGTGTCGTAGGCGAGCGGCCAGCCGCTCCCGTTCGGGGGCGTGGTCCACGCCAAGAGCGTGGTCGAGCCGGAGCCGTAGGTTAGCACCAGGCTGGAGGGCTCCCCCGGCGCGGTCGAGATCAGGGCGTCGCCGTCGTCGCAGTCGCCGGCGCACTCGGAGAGCAGGTCGCCGTCGTCGTCCCGCTCGTTCGTCCCGGCGAGCGATGGCCAGGCCGGGTCGGAGCAGTCGTTGTTGATCCCGTCGCAGAGCGCCGGGGCGCCCGGGAAGATCGCCGGCGACGTGTCGTCGCAGTCGCCACCGCACTCGCTCAGGCCGTCCAGGTCATCGTCCGAGGATTGCCCGAGCGCGTAGCGGCCTCCCGACGCCAGCGCCGACACCTCGTCCTGCCCTCCCCACACGAGCATGAAGCTGCCGGTCCAGATCGACCGATGGTAGGCGCGGGCCGTGGGGACGCCGGCGGTCGCGGTCGCGGCCCAGGTGTTCGCCGCCGGGTCGTAGCGCCCTCCGGTGTCGAGGACCGACGCGGCCCCCTCGCCGCCCCAGACGACCATCCGGCTCCCCGTCCAGACCGCCGTATGGAGATAGCGCGCCACGGGGACGCCGGTCGCCGACATCGCGGTCCAGGCGTCCGCCGCCGGATCGTACCGGCTTCCCGTGGCCAGGTAGCCGCCGGAGTACCCGCCCCAGACTAGCATTCGCGTCCCGGTCCACACGGCGGTGTGGTTGTAGCGGGCCAGCGGCGCGCCCGCGGACGAGGTCCCGGACCAGCTGTCACCGGCGGGGTCGTACCGGCCGCCGGTCCCCAGG
>Ga0210379_10000587_pt1 | contig 12048 bp, 8 predicted proteins | sample PLMedo_2_FD_155468 | JGI IMG/M metagenome (GOLD analysis project Ga0210379, IMG submission 155468) | Groundwater sediment microbial communities from an aquifer in East River, Colorado, USA - PLM4_32_coex redo | ecosystem: Environmental > Terrestrial > Soil > Riparian zone | place: USA: East... | reverse complement strand
GCGGCAGCGCCAGCGGCGGCATCGGATGCTTCAGCGTTGCGTCGATCAGCATGGTCGAATCCGATTTCTGCGGTCCGTATTGCGAGCCCTGCAGGCTGGTATGGAACGGCGCGAGGTGCACGTCCTCGATCGGATTGGAGCGGTAGGCGAGCGACCACAGCACGGCATCGACGCTTTCGGGATCGATGTCCTCGCTCACGCCGATGACGATCTTGCCGCAGCCTGCTTGTAGATTTGCCGCGCCGTGAAGCCCACGCCAGACTTCGGTCTTGGGCGTTGATTGCGCGAACTGCACGAAGATCACCGGCCGCAAATTCGTCAGGCGCTCGTGCATGACGACACGCTTGACGCCCTTGACTGAGAGCTGATCGCGCAGATGCGCGAGAAACAGCGGCTCGTAGGCCACTTTCTTGATCACGCTCGATTCCGAGGGCGTCACCTGGCTGATGATCGAGGTGAACACCGGCGATTTCTTGTGCGTGATCGCGGTTACCGTCATCGGCATGTTGAACGCTTCGAGCGCGACATAGCCGTTGCTCTCGCCGAAGGGCGCTTCGGGCTCGAGGATTTCCGGATCGATCACACCCTCGATGACGATCTCGGCGTCGGCCGGCACGTCGAGATCGACGCTGACCGCGCGCGCCATGCGGATCGGCTCGCCCGCAACACCGCCCGCAACCGCGGCCTCATCGGCGTCCACCGCGAGCTTCAGCGCGCCGGTGAAGCAGATGATCGGCGCGGCGCCGAGCACGATCGCGATCGGCATCGGCTGCTTGCGCTTGTTGTATTTCAGCCAATGCAGATAGCCGCCGGCGCCGCCCGGCCGCGCCACCATCCGCACAGCCAAACGGTCGTTCGCCTTCAGCGCTGCGCGATACGTGCCCATGTTCTGGATGCCGCTCTCGGGATCGCGCGTGATGCACAGCGTCGCCGTGAGATAGGGCGCGGAGTCGAAGCCAGGCGTCGACACCGGCACCGGAAGACGTGCGAGTCCAAAGCGCTCCAGCTCGTCGCCCTTGACCACCACTTCCTGGCAGCGCGGCGCATTCACGACCACCGGCGGAATCGGATTGGCGATGGCGCGGTTCCACGCCTCGCCGATCTCCTCAAGCCCCATCCCCATGCCGAGCGCATAGATCCGCGGCGACGCCGCAAGCGCGCCCACCACCACCGGCATGTCGTAGCGCCGGCCCTTCGCGTCGACGACGTTGGTGAACACGAACGCCTTGCGCTCGTTCTCGGGGATGCCGCCGAGGAACTGCCAGCGCACCAGCGGATGCAGCTCGGTGTCCTTATTGATCGGACGATCCACGCGCACCAGCAGGCCCTGGCGCTCCAGCTCCTTCAGATGAAGCTGGAAGTCCATCGGCGGACGAGCCGCGCCCTCACTCGAACGATCCGTCATCCTGCGTGCCCTATGAAGTCCGGTTGGCCGGGACAATGCAATCATCCGCCACCTTTGCAAAGGTGAGCGTGGCGCTTTATTGCAGCGCGGACCCACGAGGGACGCATGGCGAAGAACGCGGACGCTTTAGGCCAGTCCAATCGCCCGAGATGGTTCGGCGCTTCCGTCAAGCGCACGGAAGACCGCGCGCTGATCACGGGACGCGGCCACTATGTCGACGACATCAGGCTCGCCGGCACGCTGCATGCCGCCTTTGTCCGCAGCACCCATGCGCACGCCAAGGTTTGCGGGATCGATGCGGCAGCCGCGCGCGCGTTACCGGGCGTCCATCTGATCCTCACCTATGCCGACCTGCCGGAGCCCGCGCAGAAGCCGCTGACGCTGCTGGTGCCGAACGCCGCCATCACGCAGCTTTTCACACCGCAGGTCCTGGTCAAGGACGAGGCCTGCTATGTCGGCGAGCCGGTCGCGATGGTCGTCGCCGACACGCGTCATGTCGCCGAAGACGCGGCGAGCCTCGTCGAGGTCGATTACGAGCCGCTGCCCGCCATCTCGGACTGCCTCGCCGCGATCGATCCCACAGCGCCGCGCGCGCACGACGGCACGCCGTCTAATATCGCGGCGCGCATTCCCTTCAGTCACGGCGACAACGACACGGCCTTCGCGAACGCCGCGTACGTGTTCAAGGAGTCGCTGCACACGCATCGCGGCGGGCCGTTTTTCATGGAATGCCGCGGATTGGTCGCCGTCTTGGATCCCGCGATCGACGCGTTCACGGTCTACATCTCCTGCCAAGGCGCGCATCGCATCAAGCGCACGCTGATGGATGCGCTCGATCTGAACGACAATCAGCTGCGCGTGATCTCGCCCGATGTCGGCGGCGGTTTCGGACCCAAAGGCGCGCTCTATCCGGAATACCCTTGCGTCGCGCACGCGGCGAAAACGCTCGGCCGCCCTGTGAAGTGGATCGAGGACAGGCGCGAGAATTTCGTCGCCACGCACCAGGAGCGCGACGAGTACTGGGACGTCGAGATCGCGGTGGATGCGAACGCCAAGATCCTGGGGTTGCGCGGCCGCATGGTGCACGACGAAGGCGCGTATTTGCCGTGGGGCCTGACCGTGCCCTGGATCGCTGCGACCACCGTGCCCGGGCCGTATGTGATCCCGAGCTACAAGCTGGACGTGCTGGTCGCCTTTACCAACAAGATCTCCACCACGCCGGTGCGTGGCGCGGGCAGACCTGCGGGCGTCTTCGTGATGGAGCGGCTGATGGATCGCGTGGCACGCGAGCTGAAGCTCGATCCCGCCGAAGTGCGCCGCCGTAATTTCATCACGCCGGAGCAGATGCCCTACAACGTCGGCATCGTGTTCCGCGACGGCCGTCCGGTCACCTACGACAGCGGCGATTATCCCGCGTGTCAGCAAACCGCGCTCGATGCGGCAGACTACGCGGGCTTCGCGGCACGCCAGCGCGACGCCCGCGCGCTCGGCCGCTACATCGGCATCGGCATCAGCAACGCGGTTGAGGCGACGGGACTCGGGCCGTACGAAGGTGTCACCGTGCGCGTCTCCACCACAGGCAAGATCGCGCTCTTCACCGGCGCCACGCCACACGGCCAATCGCACAAGACGATCCTCGCGCAGATCGCAGCCGATCAGCTCGGCGCCGATTACGAGGACATCACTGTTGTCACCGGCGACACGTCCACGATCGCCTTCGGCATGGGCACGTTCGCCGCGCGCACCGCGGTCAATGCCGGCTCATCGGCGCATATCGCAGCCGTCGAAGTGGCGAGGAAGCTGAAGCTCCTCGCCGCCGACATGATGCAGGCGAAACCCGACGACATCGAGCTGCGCGACGGCTTCGCCTATCTCAAAAGCGATCCCTCGAAGCGCAAGCACTTTCACGAGCTCGCCTTCAAGGCCGCCGGCATGCCCGGCGTTTCGATGGCGGGTGGGCTCTCGCCCGGTATCGAGCACACGGCCTATTTCACGCCCGACCAATCGACCTATTCCAACGGCACCCATGTCGCCGAGGTCGAGGTCGACATCGAGACTGGCGACGTGAAAATCCTCCGCTACGTCGTGATGCACGACTGCGGCAACGTCATCAATCCGATGGTGGTGAAGGGGCAGATCGAGGGCGGCGTCGCGCACGGGGTCGGCAACGCGCTGTTCGAGCGGATGATCTACGACGACAACGCGCAGCCGTTGAACGTCAATTTCGGCGAGTATCTGTTGCCCGGATCGACGGACGTGCCGCGCGTCGAGCTGCACCACACGGAGACGCCGTCGCCGCTCAATCCCATCGGCGTCAAAGGGGCGGGCGAGGGCGGCACGATACCCGCGATCGCCGCAATCATCGCCGCGATCGAGAACGCGCTCATTCCGTTCGACGTGAAGATTACCGAAGCGCCGATTGCGCCCGCACGCCTCGTCGAACTGATCGCGCGAGGCCTAGAAACTACTCGGAGGAAAGACTCGCCTTCGCGATGATTTCGTCCATCTCTTTGAGAACAACGTCCAAAGGATAGTACCCCTCGCGCTCGGCCTCAGCGAGCACTTCATCCAGCATGGCCTGGAATTCGCGACGACATTGTCCTGCGTCTGTCACGAACCTACCGCTCGATCTCCATGGCCCGTTTCACCACATCGGGCGGCGAGGCGTAGATCTCGCGGATCAGCCTGTCGACATCCGCGCCGTTCACCGGACGCACCTCGAGCGCGAGCCGTGTCGCCTCCCTGATGAAGTCCGGGTCCTTCATCGTTGCGTCGAACGCATCGCGCAGGATCTTCACGCGCTCGGGCGGCACGCCCGGCGGCGCCGTGAACGGACGCGCGATCGCCTGGCGCGAGGTGATCAACCGCATCGCCGCCTTGTCCTGCGGGCTCGCCGGCAGATCCATGATCAGCGGCACGTTGGGCAGGTCCTCGTGCTTCTCGAGTGCGAGCTGGATCACGATGTTGATCTTCTTGCCCTCGACCAGCGCTTTGCTCTGGCTCAGCATGGAGCTGTAGGACCAGCCGCAGCGGCCGTCCACTTCGCCGCGCTCCATGCCCAGATTGATGTCCGCGCCGCCGCCGGCATAGCCGGTGACGAGCTTCATCGGCAAATTGTAGACCTTGCGCAGGACTGTCGGGAACACGTCGCTGTCCGCACCCGCGGCCGAGCCGCCGATCTTGTGCGGCTTCGTCTTCATGTCCTCCCAGCTCTTGACGGCGCTCGTATGCCAGAAGGCGCAGACCGAAACTTCGTTCGAGATGCTGCCGATCCAGTTGAACTTGGTCGCGTCGAAGGCGGTGCCCTTCGCATGGCCGAGCAGCGGCTCGAACACCATCCCGCGCGCGAACGTTCCGATATAGGTCCCGTCCTTGCGCGCGGCTGTGTAGAGATAATTCATCACCTTCATCGAGCCGGCGCCCGGCATGTTCTGGGTGATGACAGTCGGGTTGCCCGGGATGTGCTTGCCCAAATAGCGCGCGAGCGTGCGCGCGTAGAGGTCATAGCCGCCGCCGGGTGAGAACCCGACCAGAACCTGCACCGTCTTGCCGCGATAGAACTGCTCCGCCGCATCGGCTGCGATTGCGGCCGCCGAACCGATCGCGACGGCCGCGGCGACCACGGATGCCACGGCCGTCAACTTCAACCACGTCATGGAATTATTCCTTCGGTCCGAGCGGTTGGTTGCTTACGCCTGGAAGCCCATCGCCGAGTGCGCTTCGCGTTGCACCTGCACGTTGATGAGCTCCATCGGTGAAGCGGTCTCCTCCAACATGCCCCAGCTCTTCAGCCAGTCATACGTGCGCTGCATCTCGTCCATCGGAATCGGCGCGGGATCGCACACGACGATGCGGCCCTCGCGGATGTCTTCCGGCTTCAGCGTCCCGATCTCGGGGTCCTTCCCTTTGTGATAGTCGATGAAGTAGTGGAGATATGCACGCTTGTTGGCGTTGATGCGCTTCACGGCTTCGCGAACCGCGCGGTTGAACGCGCCGTAGGTCTCGGCATCCACACGGTCGGAGGCGACTTCTGTGCCGTGATAAAAGGCCGAACAGATCGTGCGACAGCCCTTCTTCTCGGCGAGCGTGATGTAGGGCTCGGTCAGGGTCGTCGCTTCGATGTCGCCCCGCATCATCGAATCGAAGCGGTAGCGTGAGCCGTTGGGCGCCTTCACCACTTTGATCATCTCGCGCGGCAGGAAACCCTCGAGCAGATGCAGCGCGAGATAATGCGTGCCGAAATAGAAGGGCACGCCGACCGTGCGGTTCGCCAATTGCTGCGCGGTGAAGACGGGCGAGTCCGGCCGCACGACGATGGCGCCGTAGGTCACGATGCCGCGCCGGCCGACTTGGCGCGAGCCGACGCCCGTGTCCTGCACGCGGCAGTAATTGCCCCACTCGCAAGCGTTGTACATGTCGGCCTGGCCGAGCTCGAGCAGCTTGCCGTGGCTCTCGAACGGATTGAGCCCCTTAGGGCTCATGACCGAGGTGTCGATTTTCTTTTCGACGCCCTTGTCGCGGTCGGCCCACTCGATCGAGAGGCCCTCTTTCTCGAATAAACCTTCGTCGTACGCGACCAATTCCGGCAGCCCTTGGAAGGGGGCTGTCGTTTCCAGAACCAGCTTCTTCATCAGTTCCTCCAGTTGCAATCTCGCTCGTCCCTGGCTTGCAGGGCGTGCGGGGCGCGGACGAAACACGTCGACGCGAGGCCCCACAATTTCGCGTCAAACTAGGCCCCTCGGGGCTTGCGGGTCAAGGAAACGGGGGGTTAATCCGAGACAACCGGGGGCGGGGCTTATATGCTCCGCCCAAAATGGCAGGAAGGTGAGGAGCGTCTCATGTCGGTGCCTAACAGAGTGGACATCGCAGAGGTTGTGGAACGGCAGGACGGCAGGTTGTTCCTGTACGGCACGTTCCTGATGTGCGCTCTCGTCATGCTGGCGGACGGCTTCGACAACCAGGCGATCAACTATGCCGCGCCCGCGATCATCGCAGAGTTCGGAGTCAGCCGCGCGCTGATGACGCCCGTGTTCAACGTCAGCATCATCGGCTGGATGACGGGTTCGGTCGTGTTCGCGATGCTGGCCGACCGGATCGGCCGGCGTCCATCCATCCTGCTGGCCGTGGTGCTGTTCGGCGCGTTTACGTTCCTCATTCCGGTGGCGACGAATCTCTGGGAACTCGGCGCCCTGCGTTTTGCCGCGGCCTTCGGTGTCGGCGGCGCGATGCCGATGGCGATTTCGCTTATCTCCGACTACTCGAAGTCAACCAACCGCGGGCTCCTGATCACGCTGCTCTATCTCGGCTACACCTCGGGTTCGTCGGGCGGCGGGTTGCTGGCGGCCGAGATGATTCCCGACCTGGGCTGGCGCTCGGTGTTCTATGTGGGCGGCATCGGCGCTCTCGCGGTGGGCGCGGTTCTGCTGCTCGCCCTGCCGGAATCGGTGCGCTACCTCGCGCTGAGAAACCCGAACGATCCGCGCATCCTCACTTACGCGCAGAAATTGCGCCCGAACGCAGGCTACGGCGCGGAGACGCAGTTCGTCGTGCAGGAGGCAGCGAGGAAGGGCGTTCCTCTTAAACACCTTTTCACCGAAGGTCGATCCGCCATGACGATCTTCCTCTGGCTCGCCCTCGGACTCTCGTTCATCACGCACTTCTTCCTGTCGCAATGGCTGACGACGCTGCTGACGCCCGAGCTTGGTTACGAGAGCGCAGCGCGCACACAGGCCCTGTTCCAATTGGGCGCGGCGTTTGCCTTCATCTTCGGCTACCTCATCGACAAGAAGGGCGTCCCCGTCATGACGATCGCGATGATCCTGGGCGCGCTCCCGGTCGTCCTCGTCGGCTTCGTCACCAGCGCCGGCGTCGGGCTCACGATGGTGATGGCGCTCTCGTCGGGCATTCTCGTGCTCGGCGGCAATATCGGGCTCAACGCCATCTCGAGCATGATCTACCCGACCTTCATCCGTTCCACCGCGACGGGTGCAGCGTTCGCGGTCGCCCGGATCGGCGCGATCATCGGGCCGGCGTTTGCGGGTTACCTGATTTATCTCGACACGCCGCTCGACGTGATCTTCATCCTGGGTGGCCTGCCGATGCTGGCGGCCGGCGTGGCGTGCTTCTTCCTCGATCGGGCGATCACCCCAGAGGCGGCGCGCGAGATGGCGTCGCGCTCGGCTTTGGCGCGTCACTGAGAGCGAAAGCATGGACAGACTGAAGAAGCTGCTCGCCGATGCGGGCAGGGTGCTCGCGCACGAGGGCCAGGGCGATTACGTCGCCGGCCACATCTCGCTTCGCTTGCCCGATGATCCCGGCCTCTTCCTGATGAAGCCGGCGGGCATCGGGCTCGAGGAGATGACGTCCGACAACATCATCACCGTGAACATCGAGGGCGACAAAGTGGGCGGCCAGGCCCCGCGGCACAACGAAGTGTTCATCCACTCCGAAGTGCTGCGAGCGCGGCCCGACGTGCAGGCCGTTGTCCATACCCATGCAATCTACGCTGTGGTGCTCTCCTCGCTCGGCAAGCCGCTGCTCCCCGTTTCGAACGACGCGGCGTTCTTTGCCGGCGGGCTTCCGGTGTTCTCGGAGACGACCGAGCTCATCATCACGAGTGGCCGCGGACGCGCGGTCGCGCGCACGCTGGGCGATCGCGGCGCGATGATCCTGCGCAATCACGGCATCGTCACGGCGGCGCCGAGCATGGAAGAAGCGGTGTTCTTGGCGCTCAAGCTCAATCAGGCGTGCCATGCGCAAGTGCTGGCCGAGATGGCGGGCGGACCGGTTCTCGTCGGCCAGCCGGAGGAGGCGAAAGCGAAAGGCGCCTACGCCAACCGGCCTGACATCCACGTCAACATCTTCAATTACGTGCTCCGCAAGAGCCACAGGTGAGCGATTCCTCGCGAGGCCACCTGACGGCGGGCGTAATCTGCATCGTCTCGGGAGGGCAAAGCGGTGTGGACCGCGCGGCGCTCGATTTTGCGATCGCGCACGGGATAGCCTATGGCGGATGGTGTCCGAAAGGCGGCTGGGCTGAAGACCTTCCCGATCCGCCCGGCTTGCTCGCACGCTACCCGAATTTGCGCGAAACCGACGACAGCGACACGCGGCAGCGGACGGAATTGAACGTGCAGGACTCGGATGCAACGCTCCTTCTCACGCGCTCGGGCGCGAATTCACCCGGCAGCGACTTCGCGATCGCCGTCGCTGAAACCTATACGAAGCCGCATCTGATCATCGACGTGGATTCACCTGATGGAGCCGAACGCATTGGCGCCTGGCTCGGTGATCATCCGTCGATCCGAGTCCTCGGCATCGGCGGTCCGCGCGAATCCGAGGCGCCCGGCATCTATCGCGCGACGCTGGCGCTGCTTTCCGTGCTCGAATGGTGACGGTCTAAACCATCCGCTTATAGGTGCGGGTGATAAGGTCTGGCGTCTGAGCCAGTCGTGCGGCGGTTTCCTGCTGGTAAGGCGCCAGATCGACGAGTTCTTCGCCTCTGTAGGTTTCTACCCACGCGCGATCGAGCTGAAGCCCCGCGTCCCTACGGTCCATCTCGAGAACCGCGTGGATCGTCCCATGGGACGCTGGCGAAAACGCATCGCAAGCAGATGTCTCGATTGCGGCATGGACATCGATCGGGACCAAGCGTCCGTCGGTGTCGTGCAGCAGAGCTGTCGCCGCAACCGGATTTCCCGCCGCGAATCGGATTTTCAACGTGCGGCTCTTCTGTGCGGGAATGTTCACAAGCCACGAATTGGCGCGATTCCTGAGATCGACTTCGGTCAATCCGCCCAGATGAACTTCGATGTCGATCGCCCGGCCCTTCTGCTTGATGGACAGCGGCGAGTGCGGCGCGAGGCCATGCGCGTCGGCGCCGACCTCGCAAAGCCGGAGCCGGGCTGTAGCCGTCCGCTCGTCGGTGATTTCGCTCATGAGGAACGGGACCCGTCCGTTCTCGCTGCGCGCGGCGGAAATCAGTCCGCCCGTGCCGTAGCCGGTTTGCGCAAAGAGCGAGGAGATGTTCGGTCCTAGGATGCCGGTCAGCTTTGTGGGTTCGCTCCAGTCTCCGCCGAAGGAGCACGATGCTTTCCAGATGTGCCCGTCGTAATCGGCAGCCAGGAGAAGAAGGTCACCGTTGGGATTGACGCAGATCTGAGGTGCGAAGGAGGCGACCGGAATGACGCGCTTCGCAACGATCCATCGCCCCTGGGAGAAATGCGCGTGCGAAACCGTGAGTCCCTCGTCCAGATAGACGATATGCGCGGATGCCCTCTCCGGATCGCCCACCGCCTGGAAGTGAAAGGTCAGCCTGTCGTTCACGTTGCAGGGCGCGAGCGTTTCAGACGGTCCGAGCTCGAGCTGCGCGGAAACCGTCTTGAAGACGAGCTCGGTTCTTGCCGGGAACGCGCCGCGGAAACCGATCGCAACGGCGCGATCTTTGGCGATCGGAAGGACTTGGACGCAGGAGTGATACCAAGGGTCTTCGCCGGGGGTGAAAAGATCGCCGGCGCGCGCCTCGCCTTCACGAACGACCGCGAGGCGGAAATCGCCCACCCGATCCAGCACCGAGCACCACGCGGTGCCATCCGCACCCACTTCAACCCACGGCGCGGCTTGACAGGACGAGCTCATCAGCAGCGAGCGCCACGGCGCCCACGCGATGCTTCCGTTTTCGATCACGCCCGTCGCAAGACAAAGCTCATGCTGATTGCGGTGGAGGAAGACAAGAGCCACATGGCCTCTTCTGTCGCAATCGACGCAGAATGCGCCGCCACCCCAGGCTGTTGGAACCTTCAGCGCTCGAGCAGTCCGCATCTGAAGGTTGTTCGCATCGAAGGTTGCGCACGCAATCTCATATCCACGGCTGTAGAAGGCGTAGATCGTGCCGTCCTTCTCGAAGAGTTTGCGCGTCTTGCCGATGGCGAGGTGGTGCGGACCGATACCCGCGCGCTCATCGACGAGCGAGGGTGCGGCTTTGAACGATTGCTGCATGAATGTCGTCACCCGGAGGGTCTCCCGGCCGATATGCTTGAGCGATCCTTACGGAAACTGGTTAATCGGATATGAAGGCGGTTCCAGCCCTTGGGGCCTAGTCCGCAAAAGCCGCGGACGCGGCATCGGGATAGTCGGTGCACAGCATCAGGCTGTCGCGCGTCTCGCGCTCCAATTCCCTCAGCGTGCGCCAAAGCCGCTCGTGGGGGCGTTTGTGCAATTCCGGAGAGACGATCGCGATCACCTTTTCGCGCGCGTGCAGCGCGCGGACGGTGTCCAATGTCCACCAGTCTCCTTCGAAACCGTCGAGCCAGACGCCGACTGCGCGCTCGATGAGCGTGGTCTCCGGCTCGTATTCGCTCAAGCGTACGAAGACCGGCAGGCCTGCGCTGAAGTAGTGCAGGCTGTCGGGCACCGACATGCCGAACACGAAGAAATTGCGCACGCGGTGTTTCGCGGCCGCCTTCGTGATCGTCTCACGCAACCCGTCCGCCTTGATGCTCAGCGCCAGCGGCGTTCCCGCGCCGCGCGCCGCATAGGCCGCGAGAAACTCTTCGAGCGAGCGGACACCGGCTTCCGGCGGATCGTCCGAGATCACGACCGCGCCGTTGACATCGCGCAGAGCCGTCTCGAGTCCGTAACCGCTGGACCACGCCCGTTCGAAGGCGCGGAACGAGCCTATTTCCTGACGCTCCAGCCAATGCCCGCGATGTGCCAGGATCTTCATCGCCGCTTCCCCACGTCTGCTACAGCGCCGGCTTCGGTCCGCCTTGGGCCCAGTCGAGCAACTCCGCAATGTGCACCGTCGGGATGTCGCCGGAAAGATGCGTCAGGCAGCCGAGATTGGCCGACGCGATGACGGTCGCACCCGTGGTCTGGATGGACTCGAGCTTGCGCGCTCTCAGCGCATCGGCGATTTCGGGCTGAAGCACGCTGTAGCTCCCGGCCGAGCCGCAGCACTGATGCGCGTCCGGGATCGGCACCAGTCGAAATCCCGCCGCTGCGAGCAAACGCTCGCCGCGCCCATGGATCCGCTGCCCGTGCTGCAGCGAGCACGGCGGATGATAGGCGACGGTCAATGACGCGAGCATGTCTTTTCCTCCCCCGTTTACGGGGGAGGTGCTCGCGGAGCGAGCGGAGGGGGGGAGCGGTGCTGCAAGTTCGGTGAAGTCCTTCACCTTCGCGGCAAAGGCCTGCGCCCGCGCCGCCCACTCCGGCTCACCGGCAAACACCCGCCCCACGTCTTTCATGAACGCGCCGCACCCGCTCGCCGTGATCAGCACGGCATCGACCTCGCCCGCTTTCGCCGCCGCTTCGAACGCAACAATGAGCCGTCGCGCGTAAGCTTTGCTGACCTCCGTCTTGCCAAGGTGATAGGCTAGCGATCCGCAGCATTCGACATTCAGCGTCTCGATCCGGACGTCCTGGCGCGCCAGTACGCGCACCGCGGCCGCATCGATGGAAGGCGCGAGCGCGCGCTGCACGCAGCCCGGCACCAGCAGCACGCGTCGCGCGGCCGCGCTTGTCTGCGCGATCGGGCCGGAGAGAGCAGGGCGCCGCTTCACGCGCCCCTTCTTCGCCATCGTGCCGAGCTTTCCAGGCAGGAACGGCGCCGCAACATGTGCGCCCATCGACAGCGCTGTGAA
>Ga0210379_10000586_pt1 | contig 12051 bp, 6 predicted proteins | sample PLMedo_2_FD_155468 | JGI IMG/M metagenome (GOLD analysis project Ga0210379, IMG submission 155468) | Groundwater sediment microbial communities from an aquifer in East River, Colorado, USA - PLM4_32_coex redo | ecosystem: Environmental > Terrestrial > Soil > Riparian zone | place: USA: East... | reverse complement strand
GAGCGCCAAGCGTCCGCTCATCCTGCTGGGCAAGGGTGCCGCCTACGCCCAGGCCGACGCGGACATCCGCGCCCTGGTCGAGAAGACCGGCATCCCCTACCTGCCGATGGCCATGGCCAAGGGCCTGCTGCCCGACACGCACGAGCAGTCCGCTGCTGCCGCCCGCTCCTATGTGCTGCCCGAGGCTGACGTGGTGGTACTGGTCGGCGCCCGCCTGAACTGGCTGCTCTCGCACGGTAAGGGCAAGACCTGGGGGGGCAAGGACCACAAGGACTGGGGCGGCCAGAAGTTCATCCAGATCGACATTTCGCCGCAGGAGATGGACAGCAACGTTCGTATCGACGCCCCGCTGGTCGGCGACGTCGGTTCCTGCGTGTCCGCGCTGCTCTCCGGCATCGGCTCCAACTGGGCCAAGCCGCCGGCTGACTGGCTGGGCGCCATCGCCGAGCGCAAGAACAAGAACCTCGCCAAGATGGCCGAAACTCTGGCCAAGAACCCGACGCCGATGAATTTTCACAGCGCGCTGAACGTGGTGCGCGACATCATCAAGGCCAACCCGGACGCCATCCTGGTCAACGAAGGCGCCAACGCGCTCGACTTCACCCGCAGCATCGTCGACATGTACAAGCCGCGCAAACGCCTGGACGTGGGCACATGGGGCATCATGGGCATCGGGATGGGCTTTGCCGTCGCGGCCGCCGTGGTCAGCGGCCAGCCGGTGATCGCGATTGAGGGCGACAGCGCCTTCGGCTTCTCCGGCATGGAAGTCGAGACCATATGCCGCTACAACCTGCCGGTCTGCGTGGTGATCTTCAACAACAACGGCGTCTACGGCGGCACCGACGTCAATCCGACCGGCGGCCCCGATGTGGCGCCCACCGTGTTCGTCAAGGGTGCACGCTACGACAAGCTGATGGAGGCTTTCGGTGGCGTGGGTGCGCACGCCACGACCCCGGCCGAGTTGCGCAAGGCGATGGAAGAAGCCATCCGCTCGCGCAAACCTACGCTCATCAATGCCGTAATCGATGAAACCGCCGGCACCGAAAGCGGTCGCATCACGAGCCTGAATCCGAGCGCAAAAAAGAAATAAGAGGCTAACGATTTGAGGGGATACTCCCCTCATACTCCCCTACAATAGCGCCCCTATCGTCCTTTTTGATAGGGGCTCTAAGTAACGGTTGAGCAAGGGCAGGTAGCACTCATCTGCCGCAGAATTCTTGGAGATCAGAATGGAAGCACTCAAGGGAATCCGCATCCTCGACATGTCGCACGTGCAGGCGGGTCCGACCTGCTCGCAGCTGCTCGCGTGGATGGGCGCCGACGTCATCAAGTTCGAGAACCCGGCCGGCGACGCCACGCGCGGCCAACTGCGCGACGTGCCGAACGCCGACAGCCTGTACTTCACGATGCTCAACTGCAACAAGCGCTCGATCACCGTGAACATGAAGAGCGCCGAGGGCAAGCAGGTATTCATCGACCTGCTGAAGAAGTGCGACATCATCATGGAGAACTTCGGCCCGGGCGTGCTGGACCGCTTCGGCTTCACCTGGGAGAAAATCCACGAGATCAATCCGCGCATTGTCATGGGCTCGATCAAGGGCTTCGGCTCCACAGGGCCGTACGCTCAATTCAAGGCCTACGAAAACGTGGCGCAGGCGATGGGCGGGGCGATGAGCACGACCGGGGTGCCGGACGGCCCGCCGTTCGTCACCGGCGCCCAGATCGGGGACAGCGGCACGGGCCTGCACCTCGCGATCGGCCTGCTCGCGGCGCTGCGCCAGCGCGACCGCACCGGCGTCGGCCAGTACGTCGAGGTGGCGATGATGGACGGGATCATGAACCTGTGCCGGGTCAAGTTCCGGGACCACCAGCGCCTGACGCGCGGCGGCCTGTCCGAGTTCTCGGTGCCAACGCACAAGGGCATGGGCGACGTGCCGCGCGGCGGCAACGACTCGGGCGGCGGCCAGCTCGGCAACGCGGTCCGCTGCAAGCCCGGCGGGCCGAACGATTTCCTCTACGTCGTCATCCAGGAGGCGGTGTGGGATGCGCTCGCCAACCGCATCGGGCTTGAAATCGGCATGCCGGGACTTGCGACCGATCAGAAGTTTGCCAAGATCGCGGATCGGCGCAAGAATCAGAACGAGATGTGGGAGATCATCGGCGAGTTCGCGCTGAAGTACACCAAGCGGGAGCTGATGGCGATTCTCAATCCGCTCGAAGTGCCGTGCGGACCGGTGATGGGCACCGAGGACCTCGCGAACGACGAACACGTGCGCGGGCGCGACATGTGGGTCGAGCTCGATCACCCGCAGCGCGGCAAGTGGTGGAACGTGGGCATGCCGATCAAGCTCTCGGACTCGCCCGCGCGCATTGAGCGCTCGCCGTTGCTCGGCGAGCACACCCAGGAAATCCTGAAAGAGGTCCTCGGCTACAGCGAGGAAAGCATCGCGCGGCTGAAGAGCGCGGGGGCGTTCTCGGTGCCGCCGAAAAAGGCGGCGTAGCCGCCGCGTCACAGAAGTGACTCGTTTCTCGTCCCTCGTTTCTGGCGGGACGGGCAGGGGGTAACGAGGAACGAGCAACGAGGAACGAATCACTCTCATGAAGATAGCGATCATCGGTCAGCAGGATTTCGGGAAGGCGGTCCTCGAGGCGTTCCTCGCCCGCAAGGACGACGTGGCGGGCGTGTTCTGCGCGCCGGAAAAGCCCGGCGCCAAGGCCGACCCCCTCCGCGCTGCCGCGCAGGAGAAAGGGATCAAGGTATTCCAGTTCAAATCGCTGCGCGATCCGCAAGCGCATGATGCGCTGAAGGGCCTCCAGGCTGATCTCGGCATCATGGCCTACGTGCTGCAATTCGCGCCCGACAGCCTCACGCAGATCCCGCGCCTCGGCACGATTCAGTACCATCCGTCGCTCCTGCCGAAATACCGCGGCCCTTCCTCGATCAACTGGCCGATCGTGCGGGGCGACACCCGCACCGGGCTCACCATCTTTCGTCCCACGGAGGGACTGGACGAGGGTCCCATCGTGCTGCAGAGAGAATGCGATATCGGCCCGGACGAGACGCTCGGCGACCTCTATTTCAACAAGCTGTTCCCAACGGGCGTCAAGGCGATGCTCGAAGCAGCCGACCTGGTGCACGCGGGCAAGCACCGGGAAACGGTGCAGGATGAATCCCGGGCGAGCTACGAAGGCTGGTTCCGCGAGGCCGAGGCGCGCATCAACTGGGCGAGCCACGTGGACTTCGTCTACAACCTGATCCGCGGTTCCAACCCGGCGCCGGGCGCGTGGACGACGTTGAACGGCAAGAAGCTGCAGATTTTCGACGCGCGCAAGCGCGTCGCCCGGCGCTACGCCGACGTCATGGGCAAGATCGGCGAGGTGTCCGAGGTCACCGAGGCGAGCTTCAAAGTCACCGCACAGGGCGGCACGATCGAAGTGCTGCGCGCGCGGGGGGAAGACGGGAAGAAGCTCTCCGGCGGCGAGCTCGCGCGCGCCACGGGACTTTCCTCAGGTACCCTGCTGGGCAATTAGCATCTGCGGCGCACTTCTGTCGGGCCGGCAAGTTCATGGGCCGGCCTGTCCTGCATTCCCGGTGGCTTCTGCGGTTGCGGCGCATTCGCGCCAAAAAAGCCGCCTGCCCTCCACGAATATCGTAAAATACATGAGTAGACTACGATAACCCGCTAGATAACAATAAGAAAATGCAGGAATTGGGATGAGAAAACTCGATTTTTGGCGATCCGATTGGCTTCTGGGGGTCGTGGTAGCACTGGTCGTCCTGGCCTTGTCGGGACGCGACCTGATCCAGAGCCTGGAACGCAAGGCCTACGACCTCGGCGTGCAGGCAACTTCACGGATCCCGTCGGACCGGGTGGCCGTTATCGCCATAGACGACGCGAGCATCGCCAATATCGGGCGCTGGCCGTGGTCGCGTGAGGTGCACGCCAGGATGGTCGATGTCCTCGCCGGCGCCAAGGCCAAGATCATCGTCAACAGCACGTTCTTTTTCGAGCCCCAGCTCGACGCCGGGCTCGCCTACATCAACAAGCTGCTCGAACTCCACAGGAATATCCCGCAGGAGCCGACCGCGACGCCCGGGCTGGCACAGGTCGGCGAACTGCTGACCGAGGCCGAGCAGGCGCTCAATACCGACCGCAAGCTCGCCGCAAGCTTCGCGCGCGCAGGCAACGTGCTGCTGCCCATGGTGTTCCAGGCGCTGGCCGAGCCGCAGGGCGCGCCCGACCCGAGCAAGCCGCTGCCCGATTACGTGCTGAAGAACAGCCTTACCTTGGTACTGGCGGGGAGCGATCAGCTGACGCTGCCGGGGGTGGAGCCAATCTACCCGATCCGGGAACTGGGTGTCACGGCGCTCGCGATCGGCCATCTCAATGCCAGCAACGACGTGGACGGCGCGGTGCGCGCCGAGCCGCTGCTCATCCGCCACTACGACAAGTATTTTCCGTCGCTGGCGCTGATGGCCGCCGCGAAGAGCCTCAACCTCCAGCTTACGGACATCAAGCCGCAGCTGGGCGAGGCGGTGCTGCTCGGGCGGAACACCATCAAGACCGACGCCGAACTGCGCATGCACACCTTTTTCTACGCCGACCGCGACAACCGGCCGGCGTTTCCGGTTGACTCGTTCTTCGACGTCTATAGCGGCAAAGTTCCCGCAGCCAAGTACCAGGACAAGATCGTGCTGATCGGCGCCACTGCTGCCGGCCTCGGCAGTGCGCAGGTGACGCCCGTTTCGCCGGCGACCGCCCCGGTGCTCACCCTCGCGCACACCGTCTCGAGCATACTCGGGGAGCATTTTTTTGTGACGCCCCCGTGGGGCTTCGGGGTGGAGAAGGCCGTGTTTCTGCTGGTCGCGCTCTACCTCATCCTGCTGCTGCCGCGGCTCAGGGCAGGGATTGCCGGACTGCTGAGCCTCGCGCTCGGCATCGCGCTCATTGCCACGCACTTCGCGCTGATGGTGGCCCAGTTGATGTGGCTGCAGCTGATGGCGCCGCTCGCTCTCCTCGCGGTCGGCTACGCGGCGCTCATTACCAAGCGCTTTCTCGTCACCGAGCGCGGCAAGGAGAAGCTCGATATCGAGTCCGCCCAGAACAACCGCATGCTTGGGCTCGCCTACCAAGGGCAGGGGCAGCTCGACACCGCGTTCGACTGCTTCAGGAAGCTGCAGATCGACGACGGCGCCATGGATCTCCTCTACAACCTGGCGCTCGACTTCGAGCGCAAGCGCCAGTTCAACAAGGCGGAGTCGGTATTCCGCTACATGGCGGACTACAACCCCAAGTTCCGCGACCTGGAGAGCCGCCTCAAGCGCGCCAAGGCGATGTCGGAGACGGTCATGCTGGGGGCGGGCGGCGGGCACCCCGGAGGCACGGTTCTTCTGCCCGGCGGAGGCGTGGAAAAGCCCATGCTCGGCCGCTACGAGGTGGAGAAGGAGCTTGGCAAGGGCGCGATGGGCGTTGTCTATCAGGGCAAGGACCCCAAGATCGGGCGCGTGGTGGCGATCAAGACCGTGGCGTTGTCGCAGGCGTTCGAGCCCGATGAGCTGAAGGACGTGAAGGAGCGCTTTTTCCGCGAGGCCGAAACCGCGGGGCGCCTGACCCATCCCCATATCGTGACCATCTACGATGCGGGCGAAGAGCATGATCTCGCCTATATCGCGATGGAATTCCTCAAGGGCAGAGATCTGACTCCATTCACCAAGCCCGACAAGCTGCTGCCGCTCGACAAGGCGCTGTCGATCACCGCTCATGTGGCCGACGCGCTCGCCTACGCCCACAAGAATAACGTCGTTCACCGCGACATCAAGCCTGCCAACATCATGTACGAGCCCGCGTCCGACAGCGTCAAGGTCACCGACTTCGGTATTGCGCGCATCACCGACTCCTCCAAGACCAAGACCGGCATGGTTTTGGGGACCCCGTCCTACATGTCGCCCGAGCAGCTGGCCGGCAGGAAGATCGAGGGTCGCTCAGACCTGTTCTCGCTCGGCGTTACGTTCTACCAGCTCGCCTGCGGGCGCCTGCCGTTCGAGGGCGAGTCGATGGCCCAGCTCATGTTCAAGATTGCCAACGAGCCGCACGCCGATATCCGCACCCACAACGCGCAGCTGCCAGCTTGCGTCGCCGCGATCGTCAACAAGGCGCTTGCCAAGGACCCGGACCAGCGCTATCAGAGTGGCGAGCAGATGGCCAAGGCGCTGCAACTTTGCCTGCACAGCCTGCCCGGGGCGCGGCTGGCGGCCCAGCAGGTGCCCCTGCATGCGCCGGCGGCAGGCTCCGCAGGCTGAACGCGCGATGATCAATCTCAGCTCCGTGCTCGAGGTCGCAATCGCCACCCACCCCGGGATGGTAAGGTCGCACAACGAGGACAGCCTCGCCGCCGACGCGGAAATTGGGCTGGCGGTGCTTGCCGACGGGATGGGCGGTTACAACGCCGGGGAGGTCGCAAGCGGCATCGCGGTCGAGCTGATCCGGACCGAGATGAAGAAGTCGCTTTCGAACAAGAATCCCGAGGAGCTCAACGGTCAGGACGCCGAGAAGCTGATCGAGGCGCACTCAACCCGCGCCAACACCACCATCTATCAGGCTTCGCAAAGCCAGCCCCAGTATTCCGGCATGGGCACGACGCTGGTGGTGGCGCTGTGGCACGATAACCAGATCACGGTCGGGCACATCGGAGACTCACGCCTCTATCGCCTGCGCGGCGGCGCGCTGGAGCAAATCACGCGCGACCATTCTTTGTTGCAGGAACAGATAGATAGCGGCATGATAACCAAAGAGCAGGCCCGGCATTCGCAAAACAAGAACCTGGTCACTCGCGCCGTCGGCATCGACCCGGAGGTGGAGACGGAGATCCACACCTACTCCGTCCAGCCGGGCGACGTGTACTTGTTGTGCTCCGACGGGCTTTCGGACATGGTGACCGACGAGGATGTCCAGTTGACGCTGTCCTCGCTTGTCGCCAACCTGCCGCTCGCGGCGGAGCAGCTGGTGCAGCTGGCGAACGACAACGGGGGGCGAGACAACGTTTCGGTGATACTGGTGCGGATCGCAAAGGATTACCCGGCGCGTGCCGGCTTGCTGGATAGATTGAAGGATTGGTTCAAATAGAAGGCGGGGATACCACCATGGCGAAGTTGATTCTCAGTCTGGAAGGATCGGTGATCAGGGAGATCCCTCTCGATAAGGAGCGCGTCACGATCGGGCGCAGGCCACAGAACGACATCCAAATCGAGAACCTGGCGGTGAGCGGCGAGCATGCCTGCATCGTCACCATCCTCAATGATTCGTTCCTCGAGGATCTGGGCAGCACCAATGGCACGCTGGTCAACGGCAACCCGATCAAGAAACACATCCTGCAGAACAACGATGTGGTCGAGATCGGCAAGTACAAGATGAAGTATGTAGTCGAGGCTGCCGCGGGGCAGGGCGCGCAGGATGACTTCGAGAGAACCATGGTGATGAAGTCCATTCCGGGGAAGCCGGCCGCGCCCAAGCCCGGGGCCGCGCCGGCGTCCCCGCCAACGGGCGCGCCGAAGCCCGCCGCGGCTGCGGTGGCCCCGCCGACATCCGGGCCCAAGCCTGCGGCCGCGCCGGCGTCCCCGCCAACGGGCGCGCCGAAGCCGGCCGCGGCCGCGGTGGCTCCGCCGACGACATCCGCGCCCAGGCCGGGGGCCCCAGCCGCTGCCGCGCAGAAGCCTGCGGCGGCGGAGGCGCAGCCGCTCGCCGCGCTGCAGCTCCTAACCGGCCCGAATGCGGGCAAGGAGATTGAGCTCGTCAAGAACCTCACTACGCTGGGCAAGCCGGGCGTGCAGGTGGCGGTGATCACGCGACGCCCGCAAGGCTACTTCATCACCCATGTCGAGGGTGCTGTCTTTCCAGTGTTGAACGGCAAGGCGATCGACTCCCAGGCCCGGCAGCTCAACGATCACGACGTGATCGAGCTGGCAGGGGTGAAGATGGAGTTCTTCTTCAAGAGATAGAAACCGTCGCCCTCAGGACCGCGCGCACGCGCATTCCGCGCGGCGGCGGTGCCGGGCCGGAAATCAAAGCAGTACCGGTCCCGGGTTCTCTTTCGATACAGTTCGCTAGGGGACAAGCGCGTTGCTGGCAGCAATACGAAAGCATCTGGCGCGGATGATCATCGGCCTCGTCGTGGTGGCGATGTTCCTCGCTGGCGTGGTCGGGTTGTGGGGACTGCGAGTGCCGTTGCTGGCAAACCTCGAAGCGATCGTCTACGACACGCGACTGCAGCTCACGATGCCGCAGACCGTGGATCCCCGCATCGTCATTCTCGACATCGACGAGAAGAGCCTCGCAGAAAGGGAGCAGGGCGGGGAGGGCCGCTGGCCGTGGTCGCGCGACCGGCTGGCGCTCCTCATGGACAAGCTGTTCGACCGCTACGAGATCGCCGTCGTCGGCTTCGACATCGTGTTTTCCGAACGCGACGAGTCCTCGGGCATCCGCGTGCTCGAACGGCTCTCCGAGCGGGAGTTGCGCGATGTCTCCCAGTTCCAGTCCGTTTTGAGGCAGCTCAAGCCGCAGCTCGAGTACGACGACATCTTTGCCCGCAAGATCGAGGGTCGGCCGGTGGTGATGGGCTACATCCTGATGGAGAAGGACTCCGCCCTGGTGCAGAAGAAGGGGACGTTGCCGCCGCCGATTCTAACTTCCAAGTCCTTCGAGGGCCGGACGGTAGCGACAACCTCGTGGGGCGGCTATACGGCGAACCTGGATGCGTTGCAGAAAGCCGCGGCCAGCGGCGGCCATTTCAATTCGCGAACCGACGACGACGGCATCATCCGGCGCGTGCCGATGCTCGCGGAGTATGACGGAGCCTATTACGAGCCGTTGTCGCTGGCGATGGTTCGAGTGCTGCTCGGCCTGCCGCCGGTGATTGCGATCACCCCCGACCAGGCGCTCGCGCCCAAGGGATATCCCGATCTCGAGTGGCTGCAGGTCGGGTCGCTCAAGATCCCGGTGGACGACGAGGCCTCAGCGCTGGTGCCCTACCGCGGGCGCAAGGGCAGCTTCAAATATTTTTCGATCGTGGACGTGATGAACGAGCGCATCGACCCGGCCGAACTCAGGGGCAAAATCGTGCTGGTCGGCACGACGGCCCCGGGGTTGCTGGATCTGCGGGCGACTCCCGTGGACCCCGTCTATCCGGGGGTCGAGGTCCACGCCAACATGATTTCAGGCATGCTCGACGGCAAAATCAAACAGCGCCCGCCCTTCGTGGTGGGCGCGGAGTTCGTGCTATTGCTCGCCTCGGGGGTAGCCCTGGCCCTGGTGCTGCCACTGCTGGCTCCCCTCACGTCCACGCTCGCGACGCTGCTCGCGCTGGTGGGGGTGCTGGCGACCAACGTCATGGTGTTCCAGCACGCCGATCTGGTGCTGCCGCTCGCCTCCGGGCTGGTCATGATCCTGGTGCTGTTCACGCTCAATATGGCCTATGGCTTCTTCGTCGAGGCGCGCGGCATTCGCCAGATCACGGGCCTGTTCGGGCAGTACGTGCCGCCCGAGCTGGTGGACGAGATGGCGCGGAACCCGGAGCGGTTCAACATGGCCCCGCGCGCGCAGGAGCTCACCGTGCTGTTCTCCGACGTGCGCGGATTCACGACCATCTCCGAGGCCCTGACGCCGGAGGACCTCTCGGCCTACATCAACGAGTACCTCACGAGCATGAGCCTGGTAATCCGCGAACGGCACCGCGGCACGCTCGACAAGTACATCGGAGACGCAATCATGGCGTTCTGGGGCGCGCCGGTGGCGGATGCCCAGCACGCGCGTAACGCTGTGCTCGCGGCGCTCGGCATGCAGAATGACGCAAAGACGCTCAACGAAAAATTCAAAGCCAGGGGATGGCCCACGTTCAAAATCGGCGTCGGGGTCAATTCCGGCGTGATGCGCGTCGGCGACATGGGGTCGAAAATCCGCAGGGCCTATACCGTGATGGGCGACGCGGTGAACATCGCCTCGCGGCTTGAAGGCATCACAAAGCACTATGGGGCTGATATCATTATCGGCGACGGCACCCGGAAGCTGATTGCCGGCTTTGTGCTGCGCGAACTCGACCGGGTGCGCGTGAAGGGCAAGGACGCACCCATTACCATTTACGAGCCGCTCGGTCTGGAAGGGCAGGTGGATCAAGCCAAGCAAGATGAGATTAGGATATGGAATCAAGCGCTTAGGCTGTATCGCCAGCGCGACTGGGACCGCGCCGAAGTGCAGCTCCTCAACCTGCGAAGAATGGCCCCGGACTGCGAGCTTTATGGGTTGTTCATCGAGCGCATCGCGCACCATCGCGCCCATCCGCCGGGTGAGGGCTGGGACGGGGCATGGACTTTTGAATCCAAGTAGCGTTGACACTCGGGGCGCTCGATTGCACGGTTTCGTCACACTCCTGAAGCCGCACGAATCCGAGCTCATCGTGCGGCAGATTGCGGTTGCGCGGAAGGCGCGCTGGCCGCAGATAATGCAAGACAGTCAGGTGTTCGAATTCTGAGCATCTCCAAGAACGGTGAAAAGTCACACTGCGCTGGCACGATTCTGGCTGAATATTGCAGGTTTCGAGACGGCGCGCTCCGGGGACCGTGCAACGGCGTTCCGTGATGTATGACCGAATTTCAGGAACTGCTGTTAACGGCGTAAAGTTGAACTGGTCGAGGGCCATATGAGCACCGTACTCCACAGCAAGCCGGTTAGCCGCGACAGCCTAGCCGAGAAGCTGGGTTTTCAGCAGAAGCTGCAATCCGTCACCACCAAGATCCACGCGACCAAGAACATCGACGAGATCATCCTCGAACTGTCGCAGGAACTGTGCAACTTGTTCGGCGCCGACCGGCTGACGATCTACCTCACGAGCGAGGATCGGGGCTCGATCGTCTCGAAGGTGAAGACCGGGCTCAATTCGTTCAAGGACATCAAGTTGCCGATCAACGAGCAGTCGATCGCGGGTTACGTCGCCAGCAACAAGCGCGTTGTCAACATCCGCGACGTCTACGATGACGTGGAGCTGAAGTCCTACAGCCCCCAGCTGAACTTTCTCAAGGCGGTTGACGCCAAGACCGGCTACCGGACGAAGCAGATGCTGGTCGCGCCCGTGATGGAGGCCAAGACGAAGGAGCTGATCGGCGTGGTACAGATCATCAATTTCAAGGCCGCGCAGACGTTCCCGCCGCACATGGAGGAAGGGGCAGTGCAGCTGTGCGAGACGCTCGCGATCGCCTTCCGCCAGCGCCAGGGCTCGATGATGCAGGTGCGCACCAAGTACGACGGGCTGGTGACCAACGCGGTGATTTCGGCGGAAGAGCTGGAGCTGGCGCAGCGCTCGGCGCGGCGCAAGAACCTCGACATGGAGACGGTCCTGATCGAGGAATTCAAGGTCAAGCTCCAGGCGCTGGGCGAGGCGCTCGCGTCCTATTTTAACGTGCCGTACGAGCCGTTCAAGTCGGACCGCATGAAGTCGCCGGACCTCATCAAGAACATGAGCCGCGACTTCTGCAAGACCAACACCTGGGCCCCGATCGAGGACAGCAAGGACGGCATCGTCGTCGTGGCGACCGACCCCGAACGGATCAAGGCCTCGAAGATGGTGAACAACATCTATCCCAAGAGCAAGATCGTCTACCGGGTGATCACCAATCGCGAATTCGACCAGACGCTCGACCAGCTGTTCGGCAGCGGCGGCGGATTCGGAGGGGACCCTGGCGACATCGGCGACATACTCGGCACGCTCGATGACGAAGACGCGGGGCCTGTCGAAGGCGCGGAGGACGTGGCCAATGCGGCCAATGACAACGAAGTGGTCAAGCTGGTCAACAAGGTGATCATCGACGCCTACCAGCAGGGCGCCTCGGACATCCACATCGAGCCCTACCCGGGCAAGGCCAAGACCGAGATCCGCTTCCGCAAGGACGGCGAGCTGATGAATTACATCTCGGTGCCGGGCAGCTACCGCAACTCGATCGCCGCGCGCCTGAAGATCATGTGCGACCTCGACATTTCCGAGCGCAGGAAGCCGCAGGACGGCAAG
>Ga0210379_10000585_pt1 | contig 12053 bp, 11 predicted proteins | sample PLMedo_2_FD_155468 | JGI IMG/M metagenome (GOLD analysis project Ga0210379, IMG submission 155468) | Groundwater sediment microbial communities from an aquifer in East River, Colorado, USA - PLM4_32_coex redo | ecosystem: Environmental > Terrestrial > Soil > Riparian zone | place: USA: East... | reverse complement strand
GGCATCCAGTACAGCGTATACGATACTGACTTTGGCGGGCGCGGTGATGCTTCACTGACGAATGGATATACGCTTGCGCCGTCCCGCAACCCGGGGACCGGCTTTGCGCCAGGCTATCAACTGCAATTCGGCTACCAGCACAGTGCTTTCACCTCGTTCGGGTTCGCATTGGGCCGGGAAATGGAAACGTACTCGTCCGCTTTCGACCCCACCGGCGCCTATCCGCGCCAACTCTCCTTTACCGGCCAGCACTGGCTCACGCCGAGCTGGGCTCTCAGCTACGATCTGCTTTCCGGCGACCTCGCCAGCCCGAGTACGTTGCGGCTCCAGGGCTTGGGATTGCGTTTCGGGGTTCGCTACCGCTTCTGAGCGGGCGGGCGTCGCTACCGGAGCGATGGCCGCGCACATTCTTGCGTGGCTGTTTTCGCACGACAGCGCTGTCTTTTTGCCCGGTCTGTAACGGGTACGAAGGGCATAGTAGAATCTAGTCCGGCCGGCGCGACTGCGGCCGGGCCCTAGAGAAGCAAACTCGCACCTTCCAGAATTCTGAGGACTCTGTCCATGACCGCAGGCGGCCGACGCTATGTGCTTGAATATTTGCCAATGACCACTCAAAGGCCGAGCATGCCCAAATCTGCGCGCGCTAACCTGCCGGCGGCATGGGTGCTGGCGGCGTTCTTCCTCATGCTAGCCGGGTGCGGAAGCACCCAGATCTATCCGAGCCTGCAGGAGCACCGCATTTCGCTGCGGCCGGGTGATCTCGACGCATCCGGCATCGCGTTCCTCACGCCTTCGACCGTCACCGGCCAGGAGCAGGAAAAGCAGGCAGTCGCGTTCACTTTCGCCGACGTGATCAAGCATGAACGGCAGGGCCTGCGGGTCGTGACGCTTGCCGAAACGCTGGGCGCTATCAACAACGCGGGGCTGGCCGACGCCTACAAGCGAATGTATGACGACTACCGCGACACCGGCCTGCTTTCGGGGAATGTTCTGAAGCAGATCGGTGCGGCAACCGGCGCCCGCTATCTCGCTCAACTCAAGCTGCAAGGCTTCGCGCAGGGAGCAAAGGAGCGCTTCGGGACACTTGGCTTCCGCATCGTGGAGACCCAGTACGCGCATGTCCGGTTGTTCTTCCAGATCTGGGACAGCAGGGATGGCACGATCGCATGGGAAGGAATGCAGGAGATGCGCATTTCGCACGAGTCGGTGACGGAGGAACCGGTGATGCTGCGCACCGTGCTCGAGCGCACCGCTAAAGATCTCATCGCCAAGTTGCCGTAAAACCGGACGACTGGCGCCGCCGGTTTACGTGCGCGCGTTCGAACGAGACGCAATCCGCCCTTCAACGCGCGCGAGCTCTTCAGCCCTCCTCTAGTGGGGATGCCACCGCGTAGGCGGGCCCTACTCCGTGCCCCGGCGTGCTACTGCTGCCTTCCTGACTTGTCCGTGAGGGGAACGAAGCGCACTGCGAGAATAGTGCGGCGCGAGATCTTTCCGTCCGGCCGCTTCTCGATCAGCAGCAGCGACTGACCCGCCGCCTGGCCGCCGACGGGAACGACCAGCCGCCCGCCGGTCTTCAACTGGTCGATCAGCGGCTGCGGCACCTCGCGCGGCGCGGCCGTCACCATGATGGCGTCGAACGGCGCGTGCTCGGGCCAGCCCTGGTAGCCATCGCCTGTTTTCGTCACGACATTGCGGTAGCCCAGCCGGTTCAGACGCTCCGCGGCCTCTCGCGCCAGCGGCTCGACAATCTCGATGGTATAGACCGTGCCGGCGAGCTCCGCCAGCAGTGCCGCCTGGTAGCCCGAGCCGGTGCCGATCTCGAGCACCCGGTCACCGGGCTTGACCTCCATGAGATCGGTCATCAACGCGACGATGAACGGCTGCGAAATCGTCTGGCCCATGCCGATCGGGAGCGGACGATCGGCATAGGCATTGCGCCGCTCCGGCGCGGGCACGAATTCGTGGCGCGGCACCTTCGCCATCGCACCCATCACGCGCTCGGAGAGGCTGGCGCGGCCCGTGTCGAAACGCGTCTCGCGCGTGAGCGACGCGATTTCCTCCACCATGCGCTTGCGCTGCGGTTCGAAGGCGTCCTGGCCCTGCGCCGCGCCCGCAACAGCGGGCGTTACGGCACCGATCAGCGCGAGCAGGCAGTTACGCAGCGTCCGTACAAAGAAGAGGGGCATACCGGTATGCCCAGTATGCCCCGCAGTTCCCCGCCTCTGCAACGAGTGCCGTTCCAACTAACCCGAACTGACTGCGGGGACCGCCATCGCGCGTTGCCTTGATGCCCGAGCAGCACCTAGCGAATCAAGTTGGATCGGCACGAGGCGTCGGGACTTCAGCCTTTCAGGCAGGTGCTCATGAACTTCTTGCGCGCGTCGCCTTCGAGCTTCTTGGTGCCGGCCTGCGTGTTGCAGTCCTTCATCCGCTGCTGCTGCTTCTTCTGGGCATCGGTCGGGCCCTTGGCCACAGCGTCACCGCTCAAGCACGTGCTCATGAACTTCTTGCGGGCATCCCCTTCGAGCTTCTTGGTGCCGGCCTCCTTGTTGCAGTCCTTCATCCGCTGCTGCTGCTTCTTTTGGGCCTCGGTCGGCTCCTTTTTCGCCGCCTTGTCCTGCGCTAACGCCAGCGGCGACGCCACCAGCATCAGACTACACAGCACTGCCATCATCAGCTTGCTCATCTTCGCCTCCTCAAGACGTTGATTTGATTAGGCCAGCCCGACTAGCTGGCCCCCTGTCGAAAAACGTCCGACACCAGTTTAACGCATCAGGCGCGAATGCGCTGACCGGGGCCTTTAGAGCGCCTAACATAGTGAAACGCGCGTGCGGTGCGAGCCAGAATTGTCGATAGCGCGAAGCGAGGCGCAGCCAATACTCGCTGTATTGGCAAGCCTCGCGACAAAGCTAGCGGCGATTCTGGCCGCAACCCCTTGTGGGCTGGCGCGGTTTTGGCCCGCGACCACCTGCTCGGTGCATGCCCATTGCGAGGCCTGACCGTGCCGATTGTCCCGCGTCGCCAAAACCGTGACAGCGCAGCGTGTGTTTCACTATGTTAGGCGCTCTTAAGCCCGAACGCTCCAGCCAACAGATCGTAGGACCTCAACCGGCTGTCATAGCTGCCCGTAATGGTGATGGCCATAAGCTCGTCCGCCTGGAACAACTCGCACAATTGGAGCAGTTGGTCGCGGACCATCCCGGGTTCGCCCAGCACGACCCGGCGGCGATGATGCGCGATGCGCCGGCGGTCGGCCTCGGTATAGGGGTAGGTTCGCGCTTCCTCGTCGTTCGGCACCGGGGCGTTCACTCCGTAATCCATGTTGAGCCGGCGCAGGTCTATGCTGCCGGCGAGCCGCTCGGCCTCCGCCGCCGACTCGGCACAGATCACGAACACGCACAGCAGGGCCTGCGGCACAGGCTCGCGCCGCGAAGGCTCATAACGGCGCCTGTAATCCCGCATCACGGCGTCCCCGCCGTCCGCGCTGATGAAGTGAGCGAACGCAAAGCGCAGGCCCAGCTGCGCGGCGAGCGCGCCGCTGTAATCGGATGAGCCGAGCAGCCAGATCTCCGGCGCAGTCGGCCCCGCCGGCATTACCTTCACCCCGGCAAACGGGTGGTCGGTCGGCAATGCGCCGTCGAGATAAGCAACGAGATACTGCACCTGCTCCGGGAAGTGCTCGGCGCCGGCATAGCGCCCCTCGCCCATGGCCAAGGCCGTAACCTGGTCGCCCCCGGGAGCCCGACCGATACCGAGGTCAATGCGCCCGGGGTACAGCGCCTCCAGCATCCGGAACTGCTCAGCCACCTTGAACGGGCTGTAATAGGGCAGCAGGACGCCCCCGGTCCCGACCCGTATCCGAGAGGTTTCGGCCGCGACCCGCGCGAGAAGGATCTCGGGGCACGGGTCGGCCAGCGCGGCGATCGCATGGTGCTCAGCCAGCCAGTAGCGGTGGAATCCCAGCTGCTCGGCTGCCCTCACCAGGCGGATGGTCTCGTGGACCGCCTGGGCCGGGGTGTGGCCACTGATGACGGGTGATTGATCCAGAACACTCAGGCGCACGGGCTGTCCAATTATTTGATCTATCGCAAAGCTTGCTCGAGCTTTGGCTGTAGTGTAACGCGTGTGGGATGGCATCCACCGGATGCATGGCACCATACCCTATGAGTGACTGGTGGAAAGCTGAGCGGGATGAATATCCTAGATCCTGGCAGATGATTTGCACTAGGTATGGGCGGTACGTCTATTTTCTGCAACTCCCGCGCCGATTGAACGAAAAATGTCTTGAATCCGCTTTGAGTTGCAACAAGCGCCGGCTACTATCTGAATAGGGCGGAAATGCGGAGAAACCGGGCCATGAACGAAGCGACCAGTACGTCAAGCCCTCTCTCCGCCCTCGAGCGGTTGCACCACTGGTGGCAGCGGCTCGCCGCTGCAGTGCTGCCAGGAGCCGGCGCGGCCGAAGCCGACCACGCGACTTCGCGCCTCCTCGGCGAGGTGAAGCCCCTGCTCGAGGAGAGCAGGGCGCAGCGCGGCGGCGAGATTTCGGCGCGCGATCGGGCCGAGCGGATCGCGGCGATCTACCGCGGCGCGAGCCTCGTGCAGCGCGCCGCGATCCTCGATTTGATCACGCACGAATTCGCGCCCAACCGCGACGAGCTTGAAAAGGCCATCGTGGCGATCCAGGCTGCGGCGAACGACGCCGAGCTCTCCCGGGCGGAGGCGCGGCTGCGCGTCGCGCTCAACGCCCCGCGCGCGAAATTTTTCACCCAGTTCAACCTGCTGCCCGAAGGCGTGAAGTTCCTGGTGGACCTGCGCGCCGATCTCCTCGCGGCGCTGCCGCAGGCGCCCGCGCTCGAAGTGCTGAAAGTCGAGCTCGACGGCCTGCTCGAGAGCTGGTTCGACCCGGGCTTTCTCGAACTGAGGCGCATCACCTGGTATTCGCCGGCGCACCTGCTCGAGAAGCTCATCGGCTACGAAGCCGTGCATCCGATCCAGTCGTGGAACGACTTGAGAAACCGCCTCGACACCGACCGCCGCTGCTACGCGTTCTTTCACCCGCGGCTGCCCAATGAGCCGATGATCTTCGTCGAGATCGCGCTCACGCGGGGCGTGCCCGGCAGCGTGCAGCTCCTGCTCGACCAGGGCGCGCCGGTGCAGGATCCGCAGACCGCCGATACCGCGGTTTTCTACTCGATCTCGAATACGCAAAAAGGCCTGCGCGGGGTGAGTTTCGGCAACCTGCTGCTGAAACGCGTGATCGAGGACTTGCGGCACGACTTGCCGCGGCTCGGCGTATTTGCCACGCTCTCGCCGCTGCCCGGGTTCCGCAAGTGGCTCGAGCAGGCGCTCGCCGAGAAGCGGGCGCTGCTGCCGGCGGCGGAAGCCGGGAAGTTTGCCGAAGCGCTGGGGCACCCCGACCCCTCCACCGCGCTCGCCGACGCGCTGGCGCGGCCCGAGTGGCCGGCCGACACGCGGCTCAGCGAGGCGCTGCGGGAACCCATGGAGAAGCTCGCCGCGCGCTACCTGCTGCGGGAGAAGTCAGGCCCGCAGCCGCTCGACCCGGTCGCGCACTTCCACCTCAACAACGGCGCCGTGGTGAGCCGCATCTACTGGCTCGCCGATACCTCCGCCCACGGCATGGACCAGGCCTACGGCATGATGGTGAGCTACCGCTACGAGCCGTCCGACGTGGAGAAGAACCACGAGCGGTTTCAGCACGACGGGCACATCGTGGCGGCGCGGCGGGTGTTGCGGCTGCTAGACTGACGGCCGGTTCCCGGAAAGGCGTGAGTCGTGATTCGTGGGTCGTGATTCGACTATTTGATTCTCCTCGGCGTCCTCCGCGTCCCCAGCGGTAAGAGGTTGGTCTAAGCCTTAAGGAACTCGTCCAGCACCGCGCACCACGCCGCGGCAAGGTTGCCACGGTGGTAGCCGCCGCCGCCGAAGCCCATGATGCGTCCCCCGGTCATCTCGTTAGCCAGCGCGCACAGACGCTTGGCTGCGTGCGCGTGCGCTGCCGGCGTGTACTGCAGCATTGCCAGCGGATCGCCGGCCAGGCTATCGGCACCGCATTGGAACAGGATGAACTCCGCCTTGTGCTGGCGCAGGTGCGCCTCGACCGCCTCCCACGCCTTGAGAAACTCCCGGTCGCCCATGCCCGGCGACAGCGGGATATTCATCTTGGTGCCTTTCGCCGCGCCCTTGCCGATCTCGTGCGCGTGGCCGGTGCCCGGGTAAAGCGTGCGCCCGTCCTGGTGAATGTCGGCGTAGATGAGATCCGGGTCCTCCTCGTACGGGTAGTAGAGCCCGTCGCCATGGTGGACGTCGATATCCACGTAGGCGATGCGCTTCACGCCAAACTGGCCGCGCAGCGTGTCGATGACGACCCCGATATCGTTGAACACGCAGAATCCGGCGGCCGACCCGGGGCGCGCGTGGTGTAGTCCGCCGATCGGCTGGAAGGTGCGCAGCGCGCCACCGCTCATGATGGTGTCCAGTCCATGCAGGGCGGATCCCGCGACCGTCGCCGCCGCCTCGAACACGCCCGGGTAGGCCGGGGTGTCGCCGTAGTCGATCGCGCCGTAGCCTTCCTCGGACTTCTCCTTCACCCACGCTACATGTTCCGGTGTATGGAAGCGGTGCAACTCCTCCTGCGCCGCCATGCGCGGATCGCTGATCGCCGCGCGCTTGTCGAGCCCCTGCTTCACCGCCTCCTTCCAGAACGCGTCCTGCCGGTCGGGCCCGAACGGGTGCCCGTCGGGAAAACCGTAGCGGCCGAGCGAGTCGCCGACGTAGAGTGCAACTTCTTTTTTCATGTGCTCAATTCACCTTCTCGCAGGATTCCTTGACGATGCCGTCAGAATAACGAAAGCTGACCCGCGCGCTCCGGCCGGCGGAATCGCGTGGTGTCCAGCGACCCGTTGCGCGGATCGGCGTTGAACCCCAGCCGCTTGCAGGCCTTCTTGAAGCGTTGCGCAAGCAGGGCCGCGAGCTCGCCCGTGCCGCGCATGCGGCTGCCGAAGTCGGGATCGTTGTCGCGCCCTCCACGCATGGCGTGGACCCGACTCATCACGTGCTTTGCCTTCAACGGGTAGTGCCGCTCGAGCCAATCCTTGAACAAGTCCTTCACTTCCCATGGAAGCCGCATCAGCACGTAGCCCGCCTGGCGCGCCCCGTGCTCCCATGCTGCTTCCAGCACGGCTTCGATCTGATGATCGTTCAGGAACGGGATCACCGGCGCGCACAGCACCCCGACCGGCACCCCGGCGCCGGAGAGCGTTCTCATGGCCTGCAACCGACGCGCCGGCGCCGGGCAGCGGGGCTCCATCGTCCTCGCGAGCTCATGGTCGAGATTGTTCACCGAGATGAAAACGTTGGCGAGGCCTTTCCGCGCCATCGGCGCGAGGAGATCGAGGTCGCGCTCGATCATGGCGTTCTTGGTAACGATGCCGACCGGCTGGTTGAACTCGGCGCACACTTCGAGTATGCCGCGCGTGATTCTCCATTCGCGCTCGATCGGCTGGTAGGGATCGGTATTGGCGCCGATCGAGATCACCTCGCAACGGTAGCCCGGGCGCGATAGTTCTTCGCGCAGCTTCTCGGCTGCGTTCACCTTGGCGAAGAGCCGCGTCTCGAAGTCTATTCCCGGCGAGAGATTGCGGTAGGCGTGCGTGGGACGGGCAAAACAATAAACGCAACCATGCTCGCATCCCGCATACGGATTGATGGACTGGGTGAATGGCACGTCGGGCGAATCGTTGCGCGAGATGATGCTGCTGACCCGCTCCGCGGTGACGTGGGTCTTCAGCGGCGGCAGATCGTCGTCGGGTGGCGTGTTCCAGCCGTCGTCGAACGCCTCGCGCTCGACGGTCTCAAAGCGGCCTTCGGGATTGATGCCGGCGCCCCGCCCCTTGCGGGGATCGGCGTGCTTGCCGGTCAGGGTCTTCAACGGCATGAAGCTACTCCGACATCAGCAGCTTGCGCGCCGCAGCGATCTCCTGGCGCTTCTTCTTGTCCACCTTCGGGTAATGGAGGTCGAGCGAGGCGAGCGCGTCGATGATGGCGGCGCTGACCACGACGCGCGTGAACCATTTGTTGTTCGCCGGCACCACGTACCACGGTGCGTGCTCGGTTGCCGTTTCACGGATCATCTCCTCGTAAGCCTCCATGTAATAGTTCCAATGGCCGCGCTCGCGCACGTCGGCGTCCGAAAATTTCCAGTTCTTCTCCGGTTCGTCCAGCCGTTCGAGAAACCGGCGCTTCTGCTCGCTGCGCCCGACATGCAGGAAGAACTTGCGGATCAGGACACCGTTGCGGCTGAGATAGCGCTCGAAGTTGCGGATGTCCTCGAAACGCTCGCTCCAGATGCGCTTGCTCACCAGCTCCTCCGGCAGCTTCTGCTTCTCCAGCAGATCCGGGTGGACTCTCACCACCAGGACCTCCTCGTAATAGGAGCGGTTGAAGATGCCGATGCGCCCGCGCTCCGGAAGGTGCTTCATGCAGCGCCACAGGTAGTCGTGGTCGAGCTCCTCCGACGAGGGCGCCTTGAACGACGCCACCTGCACGCCCTGCGGGTTGACGCCCGCCATGACGTGCTTGATGGCGCCGTCCTTGCCGGCGGCATCCATGGCCTGGAAGATGAGCAGCACCGCCCAGCGGTCCTGGGCGTAGAGCATATACTGGAGCGCCGCGAGGTGCTCGATCCCGAGCCTGAGCGCCTCCTTCGCCCGTGGCTTGTCTTCCCTGCCGAGACTGCCGGTGTCGCCCGGGTCGTAGTCCTTCAGCCGGAAGCCCTTGCCCGAGGTGACGCAGTAATCGTCGTCGAGCTTGTTGGCGAACTTGATGACCCTCTTCAGGCTGAGCGGCATGCTGTTTCTCCCTGCTTCCGTGATCGACCCCTTACGCATTTCCCGTCAGCGCGGCGCGCAGATCGGCCGCGCGCCGCGCGTCGAGCCGCTGGTCTGCTTCGGCAAGGGCAACTGCCAGCAGCCCGAGGCCGCGATAGAGCTCGCCGATCCCGCGGTCCCACTCGCGCACCCTGGCGAGCTGGCGCTTGACCGTCGCCGTGTCACCGCGCGAAATTGGCCCGGTCAAGGCTTTCGCCGGTCCCCGCTCGAAGATTGCGTCGACCGTCCCGCGCACGAGGGGCTCGAGCGCCGCCAGCGAGGCCGCGCGCGGAATTCCCGCTTTCTCGTGCGCGCGCAACGCCGCCTCGATCAACGCCGCCAGGTAGTTGCAGGAAAACACCCCGGCCGCGTGGTAGACCGGCTTCATTTCCGGCGCGATTTCGAACACTTTCGCGCCGATGCTTTCGAACGCGGGCCGGAGCACCCGCAGTGCCCCCGCGTCACCCTCGGCGCCGCAGTAGGTGCCGGGGAAGGTCTGCACCGCCTGCTCGGCGTCGGTGAAGGTCTTGATCGGGTGCACGCTGGCGACGAGCGCGCCCTTGTCCCTGGCCGGCTTGAGATCGCTCGAGGGGGTCGCGCCGCTTACGTGAAAGACAATGTCGCCGGGAGTGACCTTGCCGGACGCAGCCAGCGTCACGCAGCTCGGCACGATTGCATCATCGCGCGTGGCGATCATCCACACGTCGGCGCCGCGCATCTCTTCGAGTCGGCTCACGGCGTGCCCGGCCCCGATGAATTTCACCGCCTCCGCGGCGCTGTCGCGCGAGCGCGTCAGGACGTCCTGGATCTCGAACACGCCGTCCCGCGCCCACATCCGCCCGCAGGCGCGGCCCACCCGACCCGAGCCGATGATATTCAACGTTCTCGCCACTGGTCCGCCTGGAGGTTCAGATTGGCGTCACCTGGATTTCCATTGCAGGACGAAGCGACGACTGACGACTCATGACTGACGAGCTACGGGTGACGGCTGAAGGCTGATGACTGACGGAATGGCGAAGCCGCATGGGAAACGGTTCATTGCCTCACCTCGCCACCCGCCATCTGCACGTCGTGAGTCGTCAGTCGTCACTGTCTTTGAAGGAACTGCTGCACCAGCGTCCGCCACTCCTTGTCGAGCGCGCCGTGCGGCCGCGTCGTGCCCGCCCTGTAATACCAATAGTCGGCGTTCACGATATCGCCCTGCTTGCGGTGCAGCCAGGCATGCACTCGCGCGGCGCCCCTGCCGTCCTGCGCGGCCACGATGTCGTGGGCGCGGTTCCAGTTGCCCCGGGCTGCGTGCCACAGCGCGCGCAGCGGCGCGGGCAGCCCGCGCGGCGGGCGTCCGGCCGTCAGCGATTGCCGGAAATCCTTGGGGTCCATCTCGGAGATATTGTAGCCCCTCTCCGCAGGGAGTTTTCCGGATTGCAAGCCTGCAAACGCATCGGGCTGTCAGCGCGCTGTGACCGGCATGCGTTATAGTCCGCGAGATGCTCATATCCCGCCGCGATTTCCTGCGCTGCGCAGCCGGACTCGCCGGGGCGGTTCTCCCGTACCCCCGGCTCCTGGCGCAGCCCCGCTTCGACAGGAACCCCTACTCCCTGGGCGTCGCCTCAGGCTACCCCAACGAGGGGGGCTTTGTGCTGTGGACGCGGCTCGCGCCGGAGCCGCTCACTGGCGGCGGCATGCCGCCGGCCGCGGTCGAAGTCGGATGGGAAGTCGCGGCCGACGAGGCCTTCCGCAGCATCGTGCGCCGCGGCACCGAGATCGCCGCGCCCGAGTGGGCCCACTCGGTGCGCGCCGAGGTCGCCGGGCTCGAGCCCGGCCGCTGGTATTTCTACCGCTTCCACGCCGGGGCCGCGACGAGCCCCGTCGGCAGGACGCGCACCACGCCGCGGCCCGGCCCGGTGGAGCGCATGCGCCTCGCCTTCGCTTCCTGCCAGCAGTACGAGCAGGGCTGGTATGCCGCCTACCGCCACATGGCCCAGGAAGACCTCGACCTCGTCGTCCATCTCGGCGACTACATCTACGAGTCCTCGTGGGGCCGCAACCACGTGCGGAAGCACGGCACCGAGGAGCCGTGGACGCTTGCCGACTACCGCAACCGCTATGCGCTCTACAAGAGCGACCCCGACCTGCAGGCAGCGCACGCGGTATTTCCATGGCTAGTCACGTGGGACGATCACGAGGTGCAGAACGACTACGCCAACGATCGATCGCAGAACCTCGATGATCCGCAGTTCTTTCTCGAACGCCGCGCCGCGGCTTACCGCGCCTACTACGAGCACATGCCGCTGCCGAAGCGCATGGAACCGAGCGGGCCCGACATGCGGATCTACACCCGCGCCGAGTTCGGGGCGCTCGCGACCTTCCACGTGCTGGACGACCGGCAGTACCGGTCCCACCAGGTGTGTCCGCGCCCTGGACGCGGCGGCAGCAACGTCGTGCCGGCGGCGGGTTGCCCCGAACTCTCCGACCCGGCGCTCACGCTACTTGGGCAAGCGCAGGAGAAGTGGCTGCATGAGGGGCTCACGGCATCCCGCGCGCGCTGGAACGTGATCGCGCAGCAAACCCTGATGGCGCAGGTGGACCGCATGCCTGGAGAGGGGCAGTCGTTCTGGACCGACGGCTGGGACGGCTACCCGGCGGCGCGCGCGCGGCTGCTGCGCAGCGTCGCGGAAGGCGGGGTCGCCAATCCCATCGTAATTGGCGGCGACACGCACATGATCGTCGCCGCCGATCTGAAGACCGACTTCAACGACCCCGCCACGCCCGTGGTGGCGACCGAGTTTAGCGGCGGCTCCATCACCTCGCAGGGGCCGTCGATGAAGCAAACGCAGGCCTGGATGGAGGAAAACCCGCACATCCGTTTCGCGAACGGCACACGCCGCGGCTACGGCGTGCTCGAGCTCGCGCCGAAGCGCTGTGTCACCCGCTTCCGTACCATAGGAGACGTCACCGATCCCCACACGCCGGTGCGCACGCTCGCCAGCTGGACCGTGGAAGACGGCCGGCCCGGCGCGCAGCGCGGAGCGTAGCGCGGGCGCGCTACGCTTAAATGGAATTAATGGTGCGTTACTTGTGACTCAGGTCAGGAGTTTGCCGGATTCAGGTCCGGCGAACTCCTAGAGCCTCGTCAATGGCTTGCGCGGCGCGCTTGCCGGC
>Ga0210379_10000584_pt1 | contig 12063 bp, 11 predicted proteins | sample PLMedo_2_FD_155468 | JGI IMG/M metagenome (GOLD analysis project Ga0210379, IMG submission 155468) | Groundwater sediment microbial communities from an aquifer in East River, Colorado, USA - PLM4_32_coex redo | ecosystem: Environmental > Terrestrial > Soil > Riparian zone | place: USA: East... | reverse complement strand
TCCTCGTCGTTGCCGCCATACTCTCGATTGCCGTGAACCCGCTGCTGTTTCGGGCGTCGGGCTGGATCGAGGCCCGGCTCGGCGCGCGCTTCGGCGACGAGCCGGAGGCGCCGGTTGCGGAAGCGGCGGCTGCGCCGCGGGCCACGGCGCTCCCCGTTATCCTGACCGGCCTCGGCGAGGTCGGGCGGCGGCTGGTGCGGCGCTGCGCCGAAAACGGCGTCCCGGTGTGCGTCATCGACAACGATCCCGGCCTGCTGGCGGCGCTGGACGGTCAGGGCGTGGCGACCTTCCGCGGCGACCCCGGCGAGCAGAGCGCGCTGAAGGCGGCCGGCGTGGCCGAGGCGAGGATCATCGTGGTGACTGACGCGCAACTCGCCGGCAAGATGCGCATCTGCATCGCGGCCCGCGCGGTGAATCCCCGCATCGCGATCGTTGCGACTTCCGGCAGCAGCGCGGAGCGGGTCTGGCTGGAAGAGTTCGGCGCCGCCTACGTCTGCGACGCGCTCGACGAAATGACCGAGGGCCTGCTCAGGTCGGTGCGCAGCGGGCTCTGAAAGGCAAGTCGGAAGGCGAAAGGGGAAAGGGGAAAGGAAATTCCCGCTGACGGTTACCCGTCACGCCCCATCACGCTACGCAGTCACGAAATGGGAATGCGGTCCTTGTTGTTGGCGAGCCAGCCGCCGAAGCTCTGCAGCGAAGGATTCAGCTCGCGCGTGCCTTCGACGCTGCGCGCCCGGCAGAATTCCTGGTCGAATTCCTGCATGACCTGGAACATGTTTCCGAACTCCTCGGCGCCGGGGAAGCCGAGGTTGCGGTATTGCTCGTGCGACATCGCATCGTGGCGCACTTCCTGGCCCAGTTCCTTGCTGAGCAGGATGGCCATCTGCGCGCCGGTCAGGTGCTCGCCGGAGATGCCGACGGTCTTGCCGAGCAGGTCGAATCCTTTCCTGAATATGCCGAAGGCGCACTTGCCGATGTCTTCGGCGGCGATGCCGGGGAGCTTACTGTCGCCCATCGGCAGCGTGAATTCGAGCGTGCCGTCCGCGCCCTTTTTCGGCCCCATGCCCAGGTAGATCAGGTTGTCCCAGAAGAACGAATTAAGCATGAACGTGGTCGGCACGCCAAACTGGGTAAACGCCTTGTTGGCCTCGCCCTTGGCGTCGAATTGCGGCACCTTGAACTTGCCCATGAGTGTGGGCACATGGTCGTCCGTGAGCGGTACCAGCTTGCGTGTGTCCTCGCAGGTGGACCAGATGGCGTGCTTGAGGCCGGCCTGCTTCGCCGCCTGGGCGAGGGCCACGGCATGCAGCATTTCCTTCTCGGGGTTGAAGTGCTCGGTGAAAAAGGTGACGCAGAACGCGCCGTAGCAGCCGTCGAACGCCAGCCGCAGGCTCGGCCCGCTGTCGAGGTCGGCCTTGACCACTTCCGCGCCCAGTTGCGCCAGTTCCTTCGCTTTTTCGGACTCCGGGTCTCGGGTCAGCGCCCGCACCGTGAAGCCGGAGCTCTTTTCGGCCAGGATGGCGCGGACCAGTCCACCCCCCTGCAGGCCGGTGGCGCCAACCACGGCGATTTTCTTGCCTTCGGCCATGTCGGGATTTCCTGGAAACGTGCGGCGCCGGAACGACATCCCCGGCGCTTGTGATTATGGATAGGCGCATTGTAAAGGCGAATGTCGAAAGGCGAAAGGCGGAAGGAGAACGTAACCCCTGGCAGGGGCTCACATCCCCTTTCCTCTTTTCCCTTTCCCTTACATCCGGCGTTCCGCCCAGCCGGGCAGCGCCTTGCAGCGGGCCAGCCACGCCTGGATTGCCGGGTATGGATCGAGCGGCACCCTGGCCTCGGGCGCGGTTTCGACGTAAGGAAAACAGGCGACGTCCGCGATGGTGGGGCGGTCCAGTGCGAGCCAGGCGTGGTCCGCCAGGCGCAGTTCCAGCGCGTTGAGCGCGACGCGACCCATCGCCTGGCCCTGCTCCAGAGTGCCCGCCGTCCACCGGTCCTGCAGGATGCCGCGCCGCGCGTACTGCAGTCCGAACTGGATCTCGTTGCCGGCGAGCGCCACCCACTGCATCACCTGCGCCATGGGGCCCGGCGCGACCGGCAGCCATTGCTCGCCGCCGTGCTTGCGCGCGAGGTAAACCAGGATCGCCGCGGAATCCCAGAGGACCACGCCGTCGTCCTCGAGGACGGGTACTTCGCCACGCGGGTTAAGTGAGAGAAACGGCTGCTTCTTGTGTGCCTTGTTCCTGGTATCGACGAACACCAGCTCGTGCGGCACCTTGAGCAGGGACAGCAGGATCCGCACCTTGTACGAGTTTCCCGAAACGGCCACCAGGTACAGCTTCATTCATTGCCTCCGGCCGTTGATGCTCAATCGCCCGCGCGCTGCGACCAGATCGCCGGCAGCGTTACGCAGTCCTTCGCGCCGAGTCCCCGGCGCGACGCCTCGTCGAAGCATTCCAGCGCGCGCTCCGCCACCGGCAGGCGGCGGCCGAGCGCCCGCGCTTCCTCGAGCATCGCGCGCAGATCCTTGCGCACCGAGTCGATGTCGAAGTTGACCGGCGCGAAATCCTTGCCGGCCAGCGTCGCCGCAATGTCCCCGGCGCGATGATGCAGCACCCGCGGCGCGCCGGACATGTCCGAGAAGATGCTCATCAGGCGCTCGGGCGGAATGTCGAGGGGTTTGCAAAGCGTCAGCGCCTCGCCCATCGATTGCCAGAACACCTGCGTCAGAAGGTTGGCGGTGAGCTTCATGGTGGCGCCGGCACCGACCGGGCCAACGTGCTCGATGCGACGGCACAACTGCTCGAGGACGGGCCTCATTCGCGCGACGTCCGTTTCCTCGCCCCCGATGAAAGCAAACAGCTTGCCCTCCGCCGCCGGCCCGACGGTGCCGCCCACCGGGCAATCGATGAAGGCGCCGCCGCGGGCGCGGACCTTGCCGGCCAGCGCGCGTTCCGTGGCCGAGCTCACGGTGCTCATCTCGACGAAGAGCTTGCCCGTGACGTCGCCCGCGAGCAGGCCGTTGTTACCAAGGTATACGGCAGAAAGGGCGGGGGCGTCGGTCAGGAGGGTCATCGCAATGTCCGCCGCTGCCGCCACTTCCCGCGGCGTCGCCATTACCTTCGCGCCCGCGGCCGCGAGTGCGCGCGTCTTGTCCACGGTGCGGTTCCACACTGCAACTTCGTGCCCGAGCCGCAGCAGGCGCGCGGCGATGGCCCCGCCCATCCTGCCGGTGCCGGCCACGCCGATTCTCAAGCCATCTCCCCCGCGGCGATATTGACGCGGGCACCGCGACTCGCTGTCACTCCGGCTTCACCCCGGCGATGCGCAACTGCTCCGCGGTGTCCTCGAGGTAACGGACCAGGAATTTCCTGAATTCGTCCGGCGTGCCGCCTCCGGGGGCGTGACCGGACTCGGTGATGTACTGGCTCAGCCGGGGCGTCTGCAGGGCCTTTGCAGCGTCGGCCTGGAACTGCAGGATCACTGGCCGGGGCGTGGCTGCCGGGGCGAAGATGCCGTGCCACGATGCTTCGTACACCATGCCCGGGATGCCCGATTCCGACACCGTCGGCACGTCCTGCATGCCGGACAGGCGCTGCGCGCCGGTGTAGGCGACCGCGCGCAGGCGGCCGGCCTTGATGTGCGCGACCACGGTGGTGGGCGACCCGAACACGACCTGGATCTCGTTGCCGAGCACCGCGTTGACGATCAGCGCGAAACCCTTGTACGGCACGTGTACCATCCGGGCGCCGGTGCGCGCATTGATTAGTTCGCCCAGCAGGTGCTGGCTGTTGCCGGCGCCGCTCGAGCCGTAATGGACGCGCGTGGTCTTGCTCAGCTCCACCAGGTCCTTGACCGACCTGGCCGGCGATTGGGCATTGACGATGATGAGGTAGCCGGGCAGCGTGTTGGCCAGCGTGACGGGAGCGAAGTCCTTGAGCACGTCGAACGGCGGCTTCTTCATCACGAGCTGGTTGTTTGCGAGCGAGGCCGACGTGTAGAGCAGCGTGTAGCCGTCGGGCGCGGCCCGGGCGAGCATCTCGCCGGCGATGATGCCGTTCGCCCCGCTGCGGTTGTCGATGACGATGTTCTGGCCGAGCTCGCGCACCAGCGGTTCGGCCAGCGCGCGCGCCATCGTATCCATAGTGCCGCCGGGCGGCTGCGGGATCATCATGCGAATCGGGCGGTTGGGATAGGGCTGGCTCCACGACGGGCTCGCCGCAATGCCGGCGAGCAGGGCCAGGGCGATGGTTGGGCGCAGCATGAATTCTCCGCGACGTTTTCGAATATTCGACGCAGGCAGGGCGGATGGGACACCCGGGCAGTGCGCGCAAACGCGAACCGGAAGCGGCCGCCGCTTTTCCTGACTACGGCGTTCAGGTTATCCTGCCGCGGACAGGATTTCAATCCTGACGGGCCATGACGCTACAAGCCATCTCAATAACCATTACAGCCACGGAAACACACGGAAACACACGGAAATTCCTGAATGATTGCGGGGACGCTGACCGGGCCGGGTTCTAGTCCGTGTCATTCCGTGTGATTCCGTGGCTAAACTTGAGACCGATTCTGTTCATACAAACGTTAATCGCAGCGTTGCTCCTGTGCCTCGCGGGCGGCGCGCTGGCGCAGGCGTACCCGTCGAAGGTCATCCGCCTCGTCGTGCCGTCGGCGCCGGGCGGCGGCTCGGACCTGGTTGGCCGCACGCTCGCGCAGAAGATGGCGCCCGCGCTCGGGCAGCAGATCATTGTCGAGAACCGCGCCGGGGCGGGCGGGCGCATCGGCGCCGAGATCGTCGCGCGCGCCGCGCCCGACGGCTACACGCTCCTCATCGGCACCAGCAGCCTCATGGTCGTGGCCCCGGCGCTGTACCCGAAGCTGCCGTACGACATGGCGAAGGATTTCGCACCGGTGTCGCTGCTCGGTTCCGCCGCCTACGTGCTGGTCGTGCACCCGTCGGTTCCCGCGAAGTCGGTGAAGGAGCTGGTCGCGCTTGCCAGGGCCCGGCCCGGCCGGCTCACCTACGCGTCGTCGGGGAGCGGCTCCAGCTCCCACCTCGCGGGCGAGCTGTTCCGGATGACCGCGGGCATCAGCATGGTGCACGTGCCGTACCGCGCCAGCCAGCTGGCGACGCTGGCGATCATCGCGGGCGAAACCGACCTGATGTTCAGCAACATCCAGCCGGCGATGTCGGCGATACGCGGCGGCCGCCTGCGGCCGCTGGGCATCAGCAGCACGCAGCGCTCGGCGCTGTTGCCGGATACCGGGACGATCGAGGAACTGGGGCTGCCGGGATTCCGCGTCGAGCAGCTCTACGGCATCCTGGCGCCCGCCGGCACGCCGCGCGACATCGTGCGCCGCTTGAACGAGGAAGCGGTGACGGCGGCCCAATCGCCCGAAATGCGCGAGCGGCTGCGCGCCGAGGGATCCGAGGGGAGGGTGAGCACGCCGGAGGAGTTCGAGAAGCTGATCGCGGCCGAGATCCGGCAGTGGACGCAAGTGATCCGGCAGGCGGGCCTCACGGAGGCGCAGTAGGGGAAATGGCGGACCGGGCGCTCTGGATCACGTGGTACGACCTATCCGATGACGGCCGCGACGCCTATCTGTCCTGGCTGCACGGGACGTACTTGCCCCGGCTCCTGAGGCGGACCGGCTTTCTGTGGGCGGCGCACTATGGCTCCGTGCAGAAGGAAGCCATGAGCACGATGCGCCGCGAGAAATCGCTGCACAATACCAGCGACCCCGGCGTTCCCACCGGGGACCGCTACATACTCCTGATCGGCGCGGAACATTCCAACGTGTTCGGCGGCTGCGTCCCGAGCGCGCTCCACGCGGGGCTGCCGGAAGAAGAGCGAAGGATGCTGGCCCTGCGCAGCGGCGAACGCGTGAACGTCATGGTCGAAGCTGCGCGCGTCGAGGGTCCGGCGGCAGGCGAGTACCGGGGCGGCATGGCGCTCGCTCCCTGCATCCAGCTGGGCAGCTTCAACTGCGCGCCGCAACACGAGGAAGACATGCTCGCCTGGTATGCGCAGTGCCGCATGCCCGCGATGACGAGACTGCCGGGATGCATACGAACGCGCAAGCTCGCCTCCGTGGCGGGATGGGCCAAGCACGCGATTCTCTACGAGTTCGAGTCGCTGGAAGCCCGCAACCGGCACTTCGTGCGGCACGAGGACGGCAACGCCGAGGCGACGGCCTGGGGGGACCGCGTGGTGGCGCAGCTCACTCATGCGCCGGGATCGGCGAACCTGGCCTGCCGGATCTGGCCCGCGATATGAGCGTCAAGGCGAGAGGAGGAAGGCGGAAGGAATATACCGCAGGGGAAGAAGAAACGCTTTTTCCTTTCGCAATTCGCCTTTCGACTTTCGCCTTTTTCCTGTGCTGCGCGCTTCCGGCATTTTCCGCAAGCGCGCAGCAGTATCCGGCGCGCCCGATCCGCATCGTCGTTCCCCAGAGCCCGGGCGGGACCACAGACCTGACCGGCCGCCTGGTTGCCGCCGCGCTCGCCGAGCGGCTCGGCCATCCCCTCGTGGTCGACAACCGGCCCGGCGCGGGCAGCCTGAACGGCATCGATCTCGTCGCGAAGAGCGCGCCCGACGGCCACACCCTGCTGGTGGTCGCGTCCTCGCTCACCATCATTCCCAGCATGTACCGCAAAGTGCCCTTCGATCCGGCGCGGGACCTGGCGCCGATCACGACGTTGTCGTCATACCCGAACGTGGTGGTGGCGCATCCGTCCGTTCCGGCGGGCACGGTCCAAGAGCTGATCGCGCTGGCAAGGGCAAAACCCGGCACGCTCAACTATGCTTCCGGCGGCATCGGCACCGGCACGCAGCTCACCGCCGAACTGTTCCGGATCATGGCCGGCATCGACCTGGTGCACGTGCCGTACAAGGGCGGCGGGCCGGCGTTGACCGCCGTAATCGGGGGCCAGGTGCAGGTCTACTTTGCGGCTCTGCCCTCCACTCTGGCTGTGCTGAAGACCGGCAAGCTGAAAGCGCTGGCGGTGACCAGCGCGCGGCGCTCGCCGGCGCTGCCCGGCGTGCCGGGCATGGCGGAGACCGCCGGGCTTTCCGCCTACGACGAGGTCACGTGGAACGGCTTGCTGGCGCCGGCGCGGACGCCGGCGGCCGTGGTACGGCGCTTGCACGGAGAAGTGGTAGCGGTGCTCCAGGCGCCCGTCCTGCGCGAACGCTTCGCCGCGGACGGCGCGGAGGTCACGGTCATGCGTCCCGAGGAATTCGGGGCTCTCATTCAGCGCGAGATCGTCAAGTGGCGCAAGGTGACCCGCGCCGCGGGCATCCAGCCTGAGTGATGAGTGACGAGTGTCGAGTGTCGAGTGACGAGTTTCGAGGGACCGGTCAGCGGGAGCGTCGCTTTCCTGCCGGTCTTTTCCTGCCGCGGGGCTTCCGGTGTCCGCTCCCACCGGCCTCGAGCACTTCGGCGAACTCGTGCGCGGCGTGCCCCATCGCCGACCAGCCGGCGTAGGCGCCGGCGTGGATGATGATCTCGGCGATCTGCGCTTTCGTGAAGCCGAGGTGCAGGGCGCTGCGCAAGTGCGGAGGCGTGCCGCGCGGCCGCACCAGCGCGATGTTGACGGCGAGGGTGATGATCTGGCGCTCGCGCAGCGTGAGGTGGGGGCGCGTCCAGATGTCGCCGAACAGGTGGCCGACCGTGAGTTCGTAGAGGTCCGGGTAGAGCCGCTTCTGGACCAACAACCCCTTGCCGCGCGGCCCGAGCCTGTTCAAGAGCTCGAGACCCCGCTTCATGCGCGCTTCGTAGCCTTTCATCCCGGGATCTCCTTCGAGGGTGTTTCAATTCGATCGAAACAGCCCTTCACTTAGGGGGGCATGAGGGGAGTATCCCCTCAATCCGCCGATCACTGGAAATACATGCCGCCGTTCACGAGGTAGCACTGTCCGGTGATGTAGCCCGCGTTCACGCTGGCGAGGTGCAGCATGAGCGAGGTCACTTCCTCGGGTCGGCCCTTGCGGCGGATCGGCTGGCCAGGGCGAATTTCCTTCACGCTCTCGTGCTCGTCGCGCTCGCCGCGGCCGATGGTTCCCGCGCCGATGCAGTTCGCGGTGATGTTGTGCTCGGCAAACTCGCGCGCAAGGCCGCGGGTGAATCCCACGATGCCGAGCTTGACCATCGCCTTGCCGGTGCTGGCGCCGAGATACGGGGCGATACCGGAGAAATTGATGATCCGGCCCCAGCGGCGCTCCATCATCAGGGGGATGACGTGGCGGCACACGTGATACGGTCCGTTCAGGTTGACTTCGATGTTGCGCATCCATTCCTCGAAGCTGCCTTCCAGGAACCTGCTCTCGTTGCGGAAGCCGGCGATGTTCACCGCGATGTCCACGCCGCCGAACCGGGCGCGCGCCTTGCCCACGAAGGCCTCGACTGCCGCGCTGTCGGTCACGTCGCATTTCTCCGCGAGGACATTGACCCCCAGCTTGCGCGCCGCCTCCGCGACGTCGTTCAGCTCCTTCATGCGCGAGCTGGTGCAAATGGCGAGGTTGGCGCCTTCGCCAGCGAGCGCGAGTGCCGAGTAGCGCCCCATATTGCGGCTTGCCCCGGCCACCAGCGCCGTCTTGCCCTTGAGTCCCGTATCCACTTTGATTCTCCCTGGAGCGCCTGACAATATGAGGGGATACTCCCCTCATGCTTCCCTACATCAGGACCGTTTCAGACATGTTGAAACGGTCCCTTGGGAGCGACCGGCATTTTATGGCGTGGCGCGGCGGTTGGCCATTCCGTCCACGATGCGAGCACGCGCAGCGTCCGCGACCCGCCCCGTGATATAGTCAAAAACCCCTCGACACCGGACCGACCGGATGAGCCTAGCGCGCCAACTCGCGGAGCGCGTCACCACGATGCGCTACCAGGACCTCCCACCGGCGGCGGTCCACTGGTCAAAGGTTGCCGTGCTCGACACGGTGGGGGTCGCCCTCGCCGGCGCCGCCGAGGACGCCCCGAAGCTGGTCGAGGAAACGCTCGAGCTGCGGCACGGCGGCGGTCCCTCCCTGATTCTCGGCTCGAACCGCCGCGCCGGCGCGCTCGACGCCACGCTCATCAACGGCGTGGCGGCCCACGCGCTCGATTTCGACAATACCGCCAAGCAGCTCGGCGGGCACGCGTCAGCGGTGATGGTTCCCGCCATCATCGCCGCGGGCGAGGCGTACGGCGCCAGCGGACGCGACCTGATCCTCGCGCACGTGGCCGGCTACGAGGTGGGCGCGAGCATCGGGCGTTGCGTCAATCCCCGGCATTCCCGGAAGGGATGGCATCCCACCGCCACGCTCGGCGTGTTCGCGGTGACCGCGGCCTGCGCGAAACTGCTCCGGCTGACGGCGGCGCAGACCGAAACCGCGCTCGCGCTCGCCACGTCGCTCGCGGCGGGCCACAAGGCGAATTTCGGCACGATGACCAAGCCGTTGCATGCCGGCCAGTGCGCCCGCGGCGGCCTGTTCGCGGCGCTGCTCGCCCGCAAGGGCTTCACCGCGAATTCCGGCGCATTCGAGCACCAGCAGGGCTTCTTCAGCCTGTTCGGCGTGGGCACGGTCGACGCGGCGCGTGCGCTCGAGGGGTGGGGCAACTGGGAGATCGTGAACCCGGGCGCGAGCTACAAGCTCTACCCCTGCTGCTACAGCACGCACTCCGCCGTCGAGGCGACGCTCAACCTGGTGCGGCGCCATGGCCCGTTCGACGCCCGCCAGGTGGCGCGCATCGACTCGCGCACGCACGAGAGCGGGCTCGCCCATACCGACCGTCCCGACCCCGACAGCCCGCTCGCGGCCAAGTTCAGCGTGCAGTATTGCGTGGCGCGCGCCGCGCTCGACGGCAAGGTAGTGCTGGAGCATTTCGAGGGCGATGCCCACCGCGAGCCGGCGGTGCGCGCCCTGCTGCAGCGGGTTCACGCGACGCCCTACAGCGGCAAGCCGTTCGCGGACGACGATCCGTTCGACGCCGAGGTGACGATCACGCTCGCCGACGGCAGGTCGTACACGGAGAAGGTGGACCGCCCGCTCGGCCGGACTTCCGACAACGCCATCGCGCACGAGCACATGAAGGCGAAATTCGAGAACTGCGCGGCGCGCGTGCTGGCGCCCGCGGCGGTGGCGGCGGCGTGCCGCGCGCTGGAAGCGCTCGAGAAGACCGGCTCGGTGCGCGAACTCACGACGTTGCTCGAGCCGGCCGGCGCGGGGGCGGGCGCGGCGAGACTGGTGGCGGGAAGCGGCGTCACTTGAGGAATTTGTCGACACGACAGCCGACAAATTCCTGATGGTGACCCGTCCGTCCTCGGACACCACGAAAGCCTGGTTTCGCGATGACGATCAGGAGGAGAAGCATGCGGTCGTTGCGCCTCATCGCCGAATTAATGCCGGTTGCTATTATGGTCCTGTGCGCGGCGGCGGGGCGCGCGCAGGACCATTATCCGAGCAAGATCGTGCGTATCGTGACCGCGGCGCCGGGCAGCAACAACGACTGGGGCGCGCGCCTGCTTGGAGACGAAATCTCACCGAGCCTGGGGCACCGCGTGATCGTGGAGAATCGAGGCGGGCTCGCCGCGGAGGTCGTCGCCAAAGCGCAGCCCGACGGTTACTCCGTATTGTTCTACGGTCCCGCCGCCTGGACGTTGCAGTTGTTCCGCGGCGTGGGCTACGACCCGGTGCGGGACCTCGCGCCGGTCACGCTGGCGATGAGCTCGCCCATCGTCCTGGTCGTGCATCCCTCGTTGCCGGTGAAGTCGGTGAAGGAGCTGATCGCGCTTGCAAGGGCGCGGCCGGGGGACCTCAACTACGCTTCCGGCACGATCGGCGCCACGCCGTTCATTGCCGGCGAATTGTTCAAGTACATGGCGAAGGTCAAGATCGAACGCGTTCCCTACAGCGGCACCGGGCCGTCGGTCATCGGCCTGCTCGGCGGCGAAGTGGAAATCATGTTTCCGGGAGCGGGATCGGTGTGGCACTTCGTGCAGCAGAACAGATTGCGGGCGCTCGGCGTGGCTTCCGCCAAGCCGTCCGCGCTGACGCCCGGCCTGCAGCCGGTGGCGCTTGCCGTTCCCGGCTACGAAGCGACCTCTAACATCGCCTTCTTCGTTCCGGCGAAGACGCCCGCAGCCATCGTCAACCGGCTGCACCGCGAGCTGGTGCTGGCGCTGGGCAAGGCCGACGTCAAGGAGCGGTTGCTCAAGGGCGGCGTGGAAGCCGTCGGCAGCTCGCCCGAGGAGCTGGGGGCGTACGTGAAGGCTGACATAGCGAAGATAGAGATCCTGATAAGGAACGCGGGAATCAAGAGCGCTCCCTGAGTGCAGTAATGAGTGATGAGTAATCTGTAAGAACCAATTGAAGGAAGTGATGGAAAAGCACAAGTATGACGTGGTGGTGGTGGGCAAGGGCAACGCGGCGCTGTGCGCGGCGTTGTCGGCACGGGACCGGGGTGTCAGCGTGGCGATGCTGGAAGCCGCGACGGTGGAGGAGTCGGGCGGCAACAGCCGCTTCGCCGGCGGCGTCATGCGCTTCGCCTACAGCTCGGTCGAGGATCTGCAAAAGATCACCGACATTCCGGAGGACGAGGCGAAGAACACCGACTGGGACAGCAACACGGTGGACGAGTTTTACGACGACCTCTACCGCGTCACGAGCTACCGCACCGATCCCGACCTCAGCGAAGCCCTGATCACGAAAAGCCTGGACGGCATGGTGTGGCTGCGCACCCAGGGCGCGAGTTTCGTGCCGAACTACGGCGCCCAGTCGGCCATCGTCAACGGCAAACGCAAGTTCTTCGGGCGTTTCCCGATCACCGTCAACGGCGGCGGGGCGGGGTTGGTGGAAGACCTGACGAAAACCGCGGTGAAGAAGGGCATCGAGATCTTCTACGAAACGCGGGCGATCTCGCTGATCTACGACGGCGAGCGCGTGCTGGGTGTCTGCGCCAAGCGCCAGGGCAAGCCGACGGAGTTCCACGCGCGCGCGGTGGTGCTCGCGTGCGGCGGCTTCGAGGCCAACCCCGAGTGGCGTACGCGCTACCTCGGGCCGGGCTGGGAACTCGCCAAGG
>Ga0210379_10000583_pt1 | contig 12069 bp, 12 predicted proteins | sample PLMedo_2_FD_155468 | JGI IMG/M metagenome (GOLD analysis project Ga0210379, IMG submission 155468) | Groundwater sediment microbial communities from an aquifer in East River, Colorado, USA - PLM4_32_coex redo | ecosystem: Environmental > Terrestrial > Soil > Riparian zone | place: USA: East... | reverse complement strand
ACCATCATTGTCTTAAAAGCAAACGTGTTTTTCCCAAAAAAAAACCATTCAATAATTTTGAATGGTTTTGAATATTTTACTTTGTTGACTCTCTCTCTTTTAATTTTGTTTTTATAATAATAGTTTCATAGGGCCTATGCTCTTCTTTCGACTCGAGTCTATCGATAAGCAATTTTACTGCCACTTCACCAATTTCAATTCCGTGCTGACTTACTGTAGTTAAACTAGGTGACAAGCGTCGAGAAGCAAGAATACCATCGGCAAAACCTATAATTTTAAGATCTTTCGGAATTTTATACCCTTTCTTTACCCCTGCTTTTAAAGCCGCAACAGAATCGTTTTCGTCTAAAGCAAACACTCCATCAACCAAATTATTAGAATACACTTCTTCTATCTTTTCTTTCATGTCAAACTCAGAATCAGTGCATATAATAATATTTTCATTTACCTCTATATTATTATTTTTCAACGCTTGATAATAACCATCAGCCCTTAGCTTACCAACACTCAAATTATCTACCGAAGAAAATAGCGCAATATTCTTGCAACCTAAGTCAATCAAATGTTGCGTTGCATTAAGAGCAGAATCAAAATCATCTACAATAACCTTATCACATTCTACTTCATCTGTTGTACGATCAAACATCACAATTGGTGTACCATCATTAATGATTTGCTTGAAATGATTATATTCTCCCATTTTTTGGGCTTCTTCTGATATTGACAAGATAAAACCATCTATAGTTCCATTACTCAACATTTCCATTGTATGTGCTTCCTTATCTAGCGATTCATTTGAAATACACATAATAACATTATATCCTTTTTCATCCGCCACTTTTTCAATACCACTAAAGACTTTCGCAAAAAAAGAATTTAAAATATTGGGTATAATAACTCCAATAGTTTTGGTTTTTCTGTTTTTAAGATTCAAACCAATAACATTAGGCTTGTAATTCTTAAGTTTAGCATATTCTTTAATTCTAATTTTTGTTTGATCGCTAATTTCCGGACTATCATTGAGTGCTTTTGAAACGGTTGATACAGAAACATTAAGTTCTTTAGCAATTTGTTTTAATGTTGCCTTTGCTTTCATTGTTGCTTGGGGTTAAATGGTATTTAAAAAAATTGGAAAATTAGAATTCATCAACACTTATCAACGTTTTTACTGAAAAACTTAAAAAAGACACGTGTTTTTGTCCGATAAAATCGAAATTTACAAAATATTTACAATATTCAAAAGGTTTTTAGTGCAAAATATCTTAAATCCACAATATCCAAAGTAATTAAAAATCTCCCGCTTTAAATATATAATTGATTATCAGCACAAATCCGATAAAAAAATAATCATTTAAGGTATTTGTATTTAAAATAAATAATTGTACTTTTGCAACCCCTTTATTGGGGATGGAATGTTTAATTAAAATAATATTATGGACGCATTAAGCTACAAGACAATGTCAGCAAGCAAAGCCACTGTAACAAAAGAGTGGATTGTTGTAGATGCTGAAGGTCATAACTTAGGACGCCTTGCTTCAAAAGTCGCTATGATCTTGAGAGGTAAGTACAAACCAAGTTATACACCACACGTGGACTGTGGAGATAACGTAATTGTTATCAACTCAGAAAAAATCAACCTTACAGGTAACAAAATGGATGAGAAAACATACATCCGTCACACTGGTTACCCTGGAGGACAAAGAACTTTAACTGCTAAAGTATTGCAATCAAAAAACCCTGCATTATTAGTAGAAAAAGCAATAAAAGGGATGTTACCAAAAAACAAAATTGGTGCTGAACTTTTTAGAAATTTAAATGTTGTTGTAGGATCTGAGCACAAACAAGGAGCTCAAAAACCTAGAACAGTTAACCTTAACGATCTTAAGTAATGGGAGTAATTCACAAAATCGGTAGAAGAAAATGTGCAGTTGCACGTGTTTATGTTTCTGAAGGAACAGGAACAATCACTGTAAACAAAAAGCCATTTGCAACTTACTTCCCAACAGCTACTCTACAGTACAAAGTTTTACAACCAATGTCTATGACAGAAAATGTAAACAACTTTGACGTAAAAGTAAATGTTTACGGTGGTGGTTCAACAGGTCAAGCAGAAGCCGTAAGAATGGCTTTGGCTAGAGTAATGTGTGAAGTTGGCGAAGGAAACAGAGCTATACTTAAACCAGAAGGTTTATTAACAAGAGATCCAAGAATGGTTGAACGTAAAAAATTCGGTCAGAAGAAAGCTCGTAAGAGATTCCAATTCTCTAAACGTTAATATTGCCTGTCTTGTTCAAATAGGACAAGACATTCTAGAATGTATTATAAAATTTAAAACAATGTTGTTGTTGCCTACTGAGGTAGGAATTAGTTTAGCATCTAAATGTACGTAGCCGAGAAATCGCCATTCTTACATTGCTAATCAACAGAACGTAAACTAGTACAAAAAATGTCAAACAAAGTAGAAGTAAAAGAATTACTAGAAGCAGGTGTTCATTTTGGACACATGACTAGAAAATGGGATCCAAACATGGCTCCCTACATTTATATGGAGCGTAATGGTATACACATTATCAATCTATATAAAACTGCAGCAAAAATTGAAGAAGCTAATGAAGCTTTGAAAAAAATCGCTGCATCAGGTAGAAAAATATTATTTGTTGCTACCAAAAAACAAGCAAAAGACATCGTTGCTGAAAAAGCAAAAGCTGCAAACATGCCTTACATCACTGAAAGATGGCCTGGTGGAATGCTAACTAACTTCGTAACTATCCGTAAAGCCGTTAAAAAAATGGCTACTATTGATAAAATGAAGAAAGATGGTACATTCATGACCCTTTCTAAAAAAGAGCGTTTGCAAGTAGATCGTCTTCGTGCTAAACTAGAGAAAAACTTAGGTTCAATCGCAGATATGTCTAGACTTCCTGCAGCATTGTTCGTAGTAGATATCAAAGCAGAACACATCGCAATAAAAGAAGCTCAAAAATTAAACATTCCAGTTTTTGCAATGGTTGATACCAATTCTGATCCTCGTGAAGTAGAATATGTTATCCCTGCAAATGATGATGCTTCTAAATCAATCGATAAAATTTTATCTTTGGTAACTGCTGCAATTATCGACGGTCTAGCTAATAGAACTTCTGATAAAGAAGCTGATACTACTGAAGCTGTAGCGGCTCCTGCTGCTGAAGCTGTGGTAGCTACTCCTGCTGCTGAAGCAGAAGCTCCAGCAACTGAAGAATAAATCAAATTTAAATTCCAAATTTTAAATTCCAAATTCCATAAAAAATTAGAAACAGTATGTTGATAATTTATTAAAATTGGAATTTGGGATTTGAAAATTGGAATTTTTACTTTTATAACATTAAATACAATATATTATGGCAACAATTACTGCTGCAGACGTAAATAAATTAAGAACAATCACAGGTGCAGGAATGATGGACTGCAAAAAAGCCTTGGTTGAAGCAGAAGGAGATTTCGATTTAGCGATTGAAAACTTACGTAAAAAAGGACAAAAAGTAGCTGCAAACCGTTCAGATAGAGAATCTACTGAAGGAGCTGCAATTGCTGTTGTAAACGCAGACAAAACTGCAGGTGTTGTTATCACATTAAACTGTGAAACTGACTTCGTAGGAATGAATGAAAACTTTGTGAAAATGGCTACTGAAATGGCTAATTTGGCATTGAACTTCAATACAAAAGAAGAATTTTTAGCTTCTGATTTCAACGGAATCACTGTTGCTGATAAATTAATCGAGCAAACTGGAGTTATCGGTGAAAAACTAGAAATTAGAACTTTCGAAAAATTAGAAGGTGCTTTTATTGGTTCTTACATCCACTCTGGAAACAAAATCGCTACTTTAGTATCATTATCTGCAAACATCGCTGGTACTGATGAGGTAGCAAGAAATATTGCTATGCAAGCTGCAGCTATGTCACCAATCGCTCTTAACGAAGATGGTGTTGACGCTGACACTATTGCTAAAGAAATTGAAATCGCTAAAGACATCCTACGTCAAGAAGGTAAACCAGAAGCAATGTTAGACAATATCGCTAAAGGTAAATTGGCTCGTTTCTTTAAAGATAATACTTTGGTAAACCAAGATTACATTAAAGACAACAAATTGAGCGTTGCTGCTTATGCTAAATCTTTAGACAAAGATCTTATCGTTACAGGTTTCAAAAGAGCTGCTTTAGGATAATTTTTTATTAGCCTTAAAATACAAAACCTCGTTTCTTAATTGAAACGAGGTTTTTTTATAATTGCAATAAAGCGGAATTGTAAAAAATCACTTTTTAAAGCCATTTCATGATGAAAAATTATTTAATAAAAATATCATGCAATTTGCAGAAAACGTACTGCCATCTTCTATACGAAATTGAATAAACTCGAAGTTATAACATTTTGATTTACTGTTATAAATTTGATGCAGATTAATGTCAGATTGAACGCAGTCAAAACACTTTTTAAACAAACCAGTATTTAAAAGATAAAAATATATTATTCATTCAAATAAGCCTTCCTGTTTCGCTGTCTATTTTTTAATTTAAAGGTGAAAAAATTGTTTCAACTATTATTTAAAGTGAGATAAGAGACGGCTAAATATCAAAATGAGAAACAAATTATCACTTTTTTCTTAGCTACTGATAAAAAAATAATTATTCGAAAATTGCAAAAAACACTAACAAATTCTTTTTTTTGCATTTGAGCGCAAAAATTATACACTTAAACAATTATACTGTTAATTTTTTGCATATTTTCAACATATCAATTAAATTAGATGTGTTAATAACCTTTAAATCAATATGTTATGAAAAAGAATTTGTTAGTTATCGGAGCAGTATTAGGAGTAGTATTATTTTTATTTGCGTTTACTACCAACACCCGAAAAAATGATCAGGGAGATCATAAAATCACCATTTGTCACATTCCACCCGGAAATCCAGACAACGCACATGAAATAACAATTGACGAGAGCGCATTGCCAGCTCATCTAGCTCATGGTGATACAGAAGGCAGCTGCCCTTGTACATGTCAATAAGATTAAAAGTAATCATTTTGAAGAAGAAAATTATCTTATAAAAGAGCAGCTAGTTATACTAACTGCTCTTTTACATTAATACTGACTACAATTACAAAAATATAAGTAATTCTCCCTTAAACGGCTTACAGGGATTTAGAATCCATAAATAACATCAGAATATAAAGAAAACAATTCGAAATCACAAAAGGTCAATTGCATGCAGAAGGCAAACCGTAAGTTATGTTAGACAATATCGTTAAAGGTAAATTGGCTCGTTTCTTTAAAGACAATACTTTGGTAAACCAAGATTACATTAAAGACAACAAATTGAGCGTTGCTGCTTTAGGATAATCTAATTTTAGAATTAAGATTAACGATTTCAGATTTTTGATTTCGTACCCTAAAAAATCCCATCTTTATAACGAGATGGGATTTTTTTATAATTATAAAAAAAAGAATTAATGCTTTACAAACACAATCAAAGACTTAGGTTACAAAATTATTGTCAAAGAAGCGTTTTAACCCAAACAACGTCAACGTCCATATAATTCAAACTAAATATTGACTCCTGATCAAATACATCTACAAGACCAAATTAAAGAGGCCTTCTTATATATATAAAAAAAACAGTAGCAAACAAAAGTTTACTACTGTCTAAAAATTAATTGTTTTATTTTTAATCAATCCTCTACTACTTTTTCAGGACTAGCCAATCTAATAATCAAAAATAGAATCAACTCTGAAAAGCATTAATTACCCGAAAAAATCGAACTAATTATTCTTTAATTATTTTCTATCGTTACTTTCTATTGGTATCAATATATCGTTGCTTTCTAATGATATCATGCTTTCGCTATTTTTCAATCCTTCTTTTTCAACCATAGCAAACAGCTTAAACACAAGTAAAGAACCCACTATACCAAGAACCGCCATAAATAACCAATTGGCTTCATACCCTGACCTTTGAATGATTTCCATTCCACTCTTAGCACTTAAAATATGCGCAAAACTATAACTCATCGTAAACGCCGCCATATATTTTCCTTCATGTGATTCGTAAGACCTGCCCATTGCAAATGAATTGGCAAATGGAAAGGTTAACATTACACCGCATGTCATAAAAAGCATCATAGGAATCAACATAGCCTCCCAAGGGAGCAGCAAAAGTAAAAAACTAGTCGCCATAAGCAACAATCCTATAAAAATAACTCTATGATTATTTATTTTATTTTTACTTACATAGTTTACAATAGGAAGCTCAAAAAGCAAAATAAGCAGTCCATTTAAACTCAAAAGCAACCCGCTGTCGAATTCTGACATATTAAATCGCTCCTTATGATATAATGGCAAAGTAGTAAAAATCTGAAAAAACAAAATTCCAGTTATTAGGCAAATTACCAAATGTAGCATAAATGGTCGGTCTTTTCTTATTGAAATTTTTTCATGAACTTTATCATGTTTTTTCAATTTGACTTGCAATTTCTTTTCTCTAACAAAAAAGATGAAAACAATTATAGCCAATATACAGGTTGCACCATCAACATAAAAGATATATTCATATCCCATTTGCATTATGATTAAACCACCTAACACTGGTCCAAAAAGAAATCCAAGATTAACAGCTGCACGTGTTAGCGAATAAGCACGAGCCCTGTTTTCTTTTGTGGTAAACGTCTTTAAGCATACTAGCATTGCGGGTCTAAACATGTCAGAAATACTGGTCAATACAAGTATTCCAACGCAAAGTTCCTCAAAAGTGGTCGCATATTGCAACAAAATAAACACGATGCCACTGGCAAACAAACTAAACACCATGACCTTATAAAAGCCAATTTTGTCTGACAATTTACCACTAAGCCATGTTCCAATTATGGAACCAACTCCGAAACATACCATAACCCATCCAATTTGGCTATAAGTAAAATGCAAATTTTCTTTCATGTACTTTGAAAGAAAGGGAACTACCATAGTTCCAGCTCTGTTGATGAACGTGATTAAAGTAAGTATCCAAATCTCTTTTGGAAAATCTTTAAAATTGCTGAGGTATTTTTTTATCATAATATAATTTTTTTGGGGCAAAAATTTTTTTATCTTGGCAAAAATAGATTTTTTTTTCAATCAACCAACAATCAAATAGTTAAAAAACACAATAATAGCGTAACAATTCGATAACAAATTTGGTTTTAAAAAAAAGTTATACAAAAAAAACATTAAAAAAAAGGAAATCATATTTTTTTAATATAGATTTGCAACCAGCATAAACCCCAAAAAACAAAAAAGATGAAAGAAAAAATTTACTTTTCGATAATTTGCCTCATCCTTACCTATTCTGCACAGGCACAACTTTATGGTGGAATAGAAATAGGAAGTAAAGGTATAAAGATGACTGTCCTACAAGTCGAAAATCTTAAAAGAAATACCTATGATATAAAAGAATTTTGGACTGAAAACGTAGGTATCGCAGCCGGTATCGGGATAGACGGCGCACTATTGCAAGAAGACATCGACAAAGCCGGTGCAGTAGTTCAAAACAACTACAAAAAAATGCTAAACGACTACAAGATTGAAGACAAAAACATTTTTATTGTTGGTTCATCAGGTGTAGGTTTGGCAAATAATACCAACGATTTAGTAGTAAAGATAAAAGAGCTAACCAATAAAAAGATAGAAATTATCTCCTCGTCTCTAGAAGCCAAATTACTTTTAAGAGGATGTATTCCTCCTAAAAACTATTTAAGCTCTGTTATTATAGACATTGGTGGTGGAAACACTAAAGGTGGTTATGCCAAAGATGTTAACGACTCATCTGTGTTTTTTCCAATTTCATGCGACCTAGGAACGGTTACATTAACTGAAATTATCAATAAAAAATGCAAGCAAAAAACGGTATTCGAATTCAATGAAAATTTATTCGATTATTTACCGACTATGAGAGAGAGTTTCAAAAAAATGTACACTAGCAGACCCGAATCTCAAGACAAAAACAATGTTTACATTTCTGGTGGTGCAGCTTGGGCTTTTTACACCCTATTAAATGGAGTTAAAGCCGAAGAAAATTTTACGCAAGTAAAATATGATGATATCTTAGCTATTAGAACAATTGCTGAAAACAATTATCAAAGATTTGTAACAAACGCGGAAAACAATGTTGAAATGCAAAAAGTATTAAAAACATACCAACAAAAAAACCTAATAGCCGCTTTTAATCTTTTGGAAACTGCTCTTGAAGTTGTTCCTAACATTCAAAACAAAAAGATTTATTTTGCCAAACAAGGTCAAATTGCCTGGTTAGTTAGTTATGTATTTGACAATGCTAAAGGTGTAAAGCAAATCTTTTAAACAAGACAACAAACATATCCTTACAACAATTAAATCCCATTCATTACTGTTTGGGATTTTTTTATTTGCATTATATTAAACAATACCTTTTATTAGATTCGAAAAATAGATTAAATTTGAATAACTATTCCAGTATTACAACACACCAATCATGAAGAAGTTCAAAATAGTATTCCCATTCTTATTTCTTGCAACTCTAATCAGTTGTGGAAGAAACGAACCTGACACAAAAAACGAAAAAAAAACTAATCTCTCTGAAGCTTCCAAAGAAACCCAAGACACAGTGACTACAGAGAACAAAGATGTTGATTCAGTTTTAAATCCGACTATAGAAAATAAAAAAACGCCAACTAATTTATCAAAAACCACAAAGGTTCCAACCACTAGCAATCTTGAACCAAAAGATCAAATAACAGTTTCGCCAGCAGCAAAAGAAGCAGAAGTTGTGATCAATTCTCCCTTAAGAAACTTATTGAATAATGCCCAAGTAGGAAAATCATATACCAAGAAAGAACTTATTGAACAATACAAATTTCCAAAAGAAGCGGTCGACCTCATAAAACATGTAACCTGCGTTGGTCCAAATAAATTGTATTTCAAATGGGGCTCCACTTGGCTTGTCGAAAAAGTATCAGATGCCGAATTCAAAAATGACACAATGATTTTTACTTTTAAAAAAAATAAAACCTATGTGTCAGGAGGTGCCATTGGCATCAAGCATAATAAAAAAATATACACCGAATTGATTCTTAACAAAGGAGCCGCCTACATCCCTACCGTAAAAGGCTACCACTGGGATATTAATAAATAATGGAAAAAGAGCTTATAAGATGTGGTTGGTGTAATTCCAGTGAATTATATCAAAAATACCACGACGAAGAGTGGGGTGTTCCCGTGTATGAGGACACCAAACTATTTGAATTTCTACTGCTGGAAACTTTTCAAGCAGGCTTAAGCTGGATTACCATACTTAACAAAAGAGAAAATTTCAGAGTCGCTTTTGATGCATTTGACTATAAAAAAATAGCAACTTACTCCGAAGACAAAATTCAGGATTTACTACAAAATCCCGGTATTATAAGAAATCAATTAAAAATACGTTCGGCGGTTTCTAACGCTATTGCCTTTATGAAAGTTCAGGATGAATTCGGGAGTTTTTCCAAATACATTTGGGGTTTTGTAAACGGAAAACCCATTATAAACAACCGAAAAAGGCTAAGCGAAGTTCAAGCCACAACTCCCCTATCCGATGCCATCAGCAAAGATCTGAAAAAGCGTGGATTCAAGTTCGTGGGTTCAACAGTTGTTTACGCACACATGCAAGCCACAGGTATGGTAGATGATCACGTAGCCGATTGTTGGAAGAGAAATTAGATAGCAGAAAGCAGGTTTCACTTTTCTAAAATTTAACAATAAACCCTACAAACTTTAAACTTTAAACAAAAAGTTTAAACAAAAAACTTTACATTTGCTTCCAACTTTAGGGGTGTCTACAAATGTAGGCTGAGATTTTACCCTCTGAACCTGATCTAGTTCATACTAGCGTAGGGAAAAGTAAGATGACTTCCATGTACCATTGCGCGTACTCCTGTAGCCATTCCTAAAGTATAACCTATACTAAATTCAAAAAGGAATGGAACTGAAAATCAACAATCAAACCAAACAATTTCCCCTTGACAGTCTCACTGTACAAGCACTTCTTGACTTAGAAATTCCCGAAAAACAAAACGGAATTGCCATTGCCATTAACAATACTGTTATTCCAAAATCCCATTGGAATTCTCATTTTATAACAGAAACTGACAACATCTTAATCATTTCAGCAACTCAAGGAGGCTAATTAGGCTGCTCGAGCGGGCTATCCATTTCAAGTCCGCAGTCAAAACCTCAAAAACATAGTCATAGAAAGAGCTTCCTTTGGTCGCATTTCTATTCCTTGTTTTTTTGTGGTTTTGCCTTTACGGGCTTTTCATTCCTATCCCTAGCAGAAAAAGAGCCAAGAGAAAAGAAACAAGAGAAAAGAAACAAGAGAAAAGAAACAAGAGAAAAGAAACAAGAGAAAAGAAACAAGAAAATAGAACAAAGACAATAGACAAAAATCTGTGCTAATCCGTGTAATCTGTGGCTAAAAAACCATTGTAGAAATCCGTATGGATCTGTGTTTTCGGTTTAGCGAATCCGTTTCATCCGCGTCCCATTACCCACAAGCAACAACACAATCCAAAGAAACTTTAAGACAAAATAAAATGACAAACGAAGAGAAAATCTCAAGAACCCCGTTCCCTAATTCAAGAAAAGTATATATCGATGGAGAAATTCACCCGATAAAAGTAGCGATGCGTGAAATTTCCTTGGCCGACACCAAAATGTCCAACGGAAGAATCGAAAAAAATCCACCAGTAACCGTTTACGATACTTCAGGACCTTTCACCGACCCAAATATCGAAATTGACATCCGAAAAGGATTGCCACGAATCCGTGAACAATGGATTCTGGACCGCAATGACGTCGAAGAATTAACCGAAGTCACATCAAATTACGGCAAAGAACGTCTGAATGACGAAAAACTGAATGATTTGCGTTTTGAATATTTGCACAGACCTATGCGTGCCAAAAAAGGAGCCAACGTAACCCAACTGTATTACGCTAAACAAGGTATTATCACTCCCGAAATGGAATACATCGCCATTCGTGAAAACCAACGCATCGAACAATTGAATGAGCAAACCAAAGCCATGCAATGTCAACATCAAGGAAATAGTTTTGGAGCGCACACTCCAAAAAATAAAATCACTCCCGAATTCGTGCGAAGCGAAGTTGCAAGAGGTCGCGCCATTATCCCAAACAACATCAATCATCCCGAAAGTGAACCTATGATTGTTGGCCGTAATTTCTTGGTCAAAATAAATGCCAATATCGGAAACAGTGCCGTGACATCAAGCATAGAAGAAGAAGTAGAAAAAGCCGTTTGGGCCTGCCGTTGGGGAGCAGATACCATTATGGACTTATCAACTGGGAAAAACATACACGAAACCAGAGAATGGATTATTCGTAATTCGCCAGTGCCTATTGGAACCGTTCCTATTTACCAAGCTTTAGAAAAAGTAAACGGGATCGCCGAAGATCTAACTTGGGAAGTATTTCGCGACACCCTTATTGAGCAAGCAGAGCAAGGGGTTTCTTATTTCACAATTCATGCTGGAGTATTATTGCGCTACATTCACTTAACAGCCGAACGCGTTACGGGTATTGTTTCCCGTGGTGGTTCTATCATGGCGAAATGGTGTTTGTTCCACCACAAAGAAAACTTCCTTTATACTCATTTTGAAGACATTTGTGAAATCATGAAACAATACGATGTAGCTTTCTCTTTGGGAGACGGTTTACGTCCCGGTTCTATTGCCGATGCCAATGATGCTGCACAATTCGCCGAATTGGAAACACTAGGAGAACTTACAAAAGTAGCTAGGAAACACGACGTACAAGTATTCATTGAAGGCCCTGGTCACGTCCCAATGCACATGATTAAAGAAAACATGGAGAAACAATTAGAACATTGTGATGAAGCTCCTTTTTATACATTAGGTCCATTGACAACCGATATTGCCCCAGGTTACGATCATATTACCTCAGCTATTGGAGCTGCAATGATTGGTTGGTATGGATGTGCCATGTTGTGCTATGTAACACCAAAAGAACACCTTGG
>Ga0210379_10000581_pt1 | contig 12084 bp, 10 predicted proteins | sample PLMedo_2_FD_155468 | JGI IMG/M metagenome (GOLD analysis project Ga0210379, IMG submission 155468) | Groundwater sediment microbial communities from an aquifer in East River, Colorado, USA - PLM4_32_coex redo | ecosystem: Environmental > Terrestrial > Soil > Riparian zone | place: USA: East... | reverse complement strand
GCTCGACCCGCGCGACGAGCGTCGGCGACGCGATGGTCGTGTCCCAGCGGCGGGGCCGCGGGGGCTCGAGATCCGGCGGCTGCACTACCGCGGCGGAGGGCACGTCAACGCGCGGTGAGCCTCCCGAGGAGGCGGTCGCGGTGTCCCCGGGAGGATCCTCCAAGGACCGCTGCCCATGTGAGCGGTAGAGGTGGCGGATTGTCTCACTTCCGTCCGACTCCATTCCGCCCTCCGGTAGTGCGGTCGTGCGGCCCGGCGCACGCGGAAATCCGGTCTGCGGTGCGAGAGGGACGGCGTCCGACTCCCGGGCGTCGATTGCGAAGCGCAGCGCGCGCAGGAGCTCGTTGGCGGCGTCCGGATCCTCCGTCCACTCCCAACAGCGCGAGTCAAGCGAGTCGAGGACACGCCTCTGGCTAAGTGAGTCGACGTCGATCCAGCTCGTTCCGTCCTCGTCCATTCCGAACTGGATTACACCCGCCGCGTCCCGCTTTCTCCCGCCAGGCGCGGTCCGCCTCGGCCAGACGACCAGGGAATCCAGCGCCTCGACCGGCGTGACCTCGCGCGACCGGGATGCGAATGCGGCCAGCACCCGTTTCCGAGTTTCCTCCGCCGGGTGGGCACTTCTCAAGCGGTAGAGCACTTGAGAACCGAACACGATGGTTCGCGGGTAGAGCGCACTCTCGCGCACACCATTGGTGACTGCAGGTTCGAATCGCCACTGCCGCACGGCGCTCAACGCCGCCGCGCGGAAAGCAAACTCGTCCTCTGCCTCCGGGGGGGATAGCAGATAGACCTGGGAAACCTGGCCCTCCGCGCCGACGAGCACGGACAGCTGAACCTTCCCCTCGGCGCGGCGCGCAAGGGCGCGCGCCGGGAACACGGGGTCCACGGCCAGGTTCGGCGAGGGTCGTCGGTACGGCCGATCAATCACCACCTCCCTTGGCAACTCCCGGCTGCGAAAGACGACGGCGGCGAGGTTCCCTGAGAGCGGTCGTGACGGTACGAGCCACAGGGACCTTGCCGCGTGGGGGCGCAACACGGCGGGGAGGGTCCCACTTGCTGCGGTGCGGGCCGAGTCGGGTGAGGCCAACACTCGGCTGCCGTCTTCCTGTTGCAGCACCCATTCGTCGTTGTTGCCTAGCGCCAGCGACTCCTCCCCCTCGTTGATCAGCTCGACCCGCACCGTCTGGGGAGAGAGCGAACGGTAATCGCTGACGACTCTCAGCGCGCCTGACCCACCCCAGGTCGCGCGGCCGACGAGGTTCGGGCTCGGAGGGGAACCGGAAGCGGCTCCAGCCGTGGGGGGCTCCTCCGGGCTTGCCGCGCATCGCCGGCCCGGCAGGGAATCGAAGCTGGCGGCCGCGGAGCAGATCACGAGACAGAGGAACACGTGGGTCACGCGTGGCACGGAGCGGGCGGATCCTGAAACGACCATGATGCAACCTCCTCCCAGCTACGACCCGGCCGCCTACTTCAGCGAGCGCGCATAGGCGGCCAGGACGTCGGGGATCTGCTCGGGTGTCCGGCCGAGCGCCGCCGCGATCCCGGGATCATCGGGTGCCCCCATCGACCCAGTCACCCAACCGACGAACGACTGGCGCAGCGCGCCTCCCTCCCCGTGAAGGAGGTAATGGACCAACGCCCAGGACAGGCCGTAGCTCTGTTCCGCCGTGAGCGAGTCGAACTCCCCGCGCAGGAACCTCCCGAAGTCGGGCCACTCGTTGGTCTTCTCGAGCCCTTCGATCGCCTTGAGGTAGCGGGTCGCTGGCGCCACCCACCGGAAGCTCCCCTGGGCCTGGTCGCCGCGCTCGAAGCCAGTCAGGTCGACGCGCCCGTCCTTGGGCGCCCGCAGCAGTTGGAGGAGCGAGGCGATTCCCTCGTCCACCCAGTAGGGCACCTTTCGGCCGGGCGCAGCCAGGCGCCGATGCACCAGGTGATGGGTGAACTCATGGACCACGATGTCGGTCGACAGGCGCAACGGCTGTTCCTGCTTCGACAGAAAGGTGTAGGCCGTGGCATCGGCCGGAGAGTACTGGCCGGCGGGCATCGGCCCGCGCAGAATCCGATCGAACGCCGCGACCTGGTTGAATGCATCCTGACTGTCGAACAGGAATACGGTGGCGGCGTGCTCGTTGGAGAGCGGCGTACGGCCGGGAAACACCTCGTCGAAGGCCGTCTCAGTGAATCGGATCGCCTTCACCATCGCCTCTCGATCGAACCGCCGCACGTTGCTGCGCAGCGTCCATCCCAGCCCGCGTTCCTCGGCATAAGCCGAGCCGGCCAGGAGCTGCTCCGCGAGGGACAGCCGAAGATCGTCCATCTCGTCGAGGTGGACGCGAGGGATAGAACGACCGTCCGGAAGCGAAATGGTCTCGGACCCGGGGGGTGCCGGCCGGAAGTAGTGAAACGCCTGCAGCGCCTCCACCGACGCATGCCCCCACGAGGGCGCCTCCGCCATCGGGGGATAGCGCCACTGTTTCAGACAGTCCTGAACCGAGGCGACTACTGCCGTCTGCTGCTCGGCGGGATCGACGACGACGAAGGTCGGCTTGACGAAGTTGACGTGCCCCTTAATGTCAACGGAGTAGCGAACCAGCACGTGCCCGCTGACTCCCTTCAGGCTGTCGGGCAGTGCGCAGCTTTGCTTGCGGGTGGGCTCGACCTGCGCCCACGCGGTGGAGGGAACAACCCCCAGCAAAAGCGTGACGACGATGACCAGCCGGGCGAGACGCGAATCAAGGACAGCGGAGCCTCGCATCAGGCCTCCTCTCGGCCAACGCCACGATCCCAATCCTCTCAAGTAATGGAGTCTCCGGCAATCCCGGGGCGATTCAGGGGCTGATCTCCTCCCACTGGGCGGGGACACCGACGGGTTGGAGACGCGGACAGGACGTGACGCTCGCCGCGGTGAGAACCTGCCCCGGATCGCGACGGGCGGGATTCAGCGCGCCGCGGGCGGATCGGGGCAACCCGGCTCGGCAGTCGGACCATCCGTTCAGTCAACCGGTAAACAGGGGAGAGGAACCCCGAGCGAAGGGTTGGCTCCGCAGGAGGGAATCGGATTCCCGACCACCTGCTTAACAGCCCGGTCGAGCCAAGGTGGAATCGGGAACAGGGGCGACGGACCCTTGCGTCGATCCCCATGCGGGCCGGATGTCGGGACATTGGGGTATGGGCGGCATTTGGTCCCATTCTTCTTCTGAATCTTGTATCAATCTTGACTATTCAAAAAAGTAATACTAGTATTCCTTATATGTTGAACTACCTGGTGACCTCGAAGGGAAGGCGAACGCTTCTGAGGCTGCTGTGGGCCGAGGGAGAGAGCGGGTCTGTCTCCGAGTTGGCCCGCCTTGCCGGACTCAGCTTCCGCAGCGCCCATCGGGAGTTGAATCAGATGCACCGCGCGGGCCTTGCCGTCTGCACGAGAGCCGGCAACGCCACGATGTTTGAGGCCGACAAGGACCATCCCGCCGCCAAGGTGCTCCTCGCCTTGGTCCGCGAGCAGCCGCCAAGGAATGCGGGAGCCACGAGTCGATTCGACCCCCAAGCGGACGCGGTGCGGGCCACATTGGGTGCGTGGGGTGCTCCGCTGCCGGCGGCGGGTGCTCCCGCGACCCTGCCGAATCTGGAGAAGGCGCTCGCGCAGGGTGCCAAGCTCGCACACTCCGACGCGTCCGTCACCCGCGCCCTCCCGGTGTGTATCTGGAAGCATCGCCACCGCTTGGATTGGGTGCGGCTCCGCGGGGAGGCGCAGCGCCTCGGGGAGGCTCATGCTCTGGGATTCTTCGTTGCCCTGACAGGGGCGCTGGGTTCTGATCCCGCGCTCGTCGACGCGGCCGAGAATCTCCGGGATGGTCGCCGGCGGCGCGACCGGAATTTCTTTCAAGGAAGGGAGTCCGCGCTGGCGCGGCGGCTGGCGGAGGAGCGCGCCCCGGAGGTCGCGAAGCGCTGGCGATACAGAATGAACATGGGGTTGGATACCTTCGCCGCCACGTTCCGGAGGTTTACCCCCGATGCAGCGGTTTGAGGCCTCGCAGTTGAAACGGTTCCTGAAAGCGGTAGACCGGCATCTCCCGCAGCCGTTCCGCCTGCAGGTGATCGGGGGTTCCGCCGCGGTTCTGGCGTACGGTGCCAGGCGCGTGACCAAGGACATCGACACGTGGGATGACGCGTACCGGCAAATCACGCCGGCACTGCAAGCGGCAAGTAAGGAGACCGGGTTGAACATCCCGGTGGAGCATCCAGGCGTAGCGGACGGACCGTACAACCTGGAGGAACGTCTTCAGCGTGTCCGGATCCCGGGGCTGAAGAGACTCTCGAGCTGGGTGCCCGAGAAACACGACCTTGTGCTCATGAAGATGCTCCGTGGCGAGGAGCCAGACCTTCAAGCCGCGGAGGAGATCAAGCAGTCTCACGGGCTCGACCTCGAGATCCTGGTGGTTCGGTACATGGAGGAGATGAGCCAGTGCGTCGGCGAACCTCGTCGCTTTGACCTGAACCTGCTCGCACTCGTAGATCGACTCTTCGGCGAGGAGGCTTGCAAGCGCGTGACCACCCGCCTCGAGGCACGGGGCTTTCGCAATCGGTAGGCTCCGCCCTATTCGATACTGTGTCCCTGGATCTCGCGGTTTCCTCGATCTTGACAGCGTCGCAACTTTTTACGATCCTCCCGGGCCAACGCTCGTCAGGAGGCTCTCATGAACGTCCGTCTATCGTGGATCGGCGTGTTTCTGCTCTTCGTTGGTTGCCAGGCCGACGCACCCAATCCCCCGGTCGAAGCCAAGGTCGAGACCCCCGCCGTGCGGGGGGAGTATCTGGTCACCGTACTTGCCTGCGGTGACTGCCATACGCCGTTCAAGATGGGCGCCAATGGCCCCGAGCCCGACGTCACTCGCCTGCTTTCCGGGCACCCTGAGGGGATGACGATGCCTCCCGTGCCCACGCTCCCGGAGCCCTGGCTCTGGGTGGGAGCGGCGACGAATACAGCCTATGCCGGTCCCTGGGGTGTGACGTACGCGCCCAATCTCACCCCGGAGCAAGTGACGGGACTGGGGATCTGGACCGAGGAGATGTTCGTGGGCGCGATGCGCACCGGAAAACACATGGCGACCTCCCGGACGATCATGCCGCCCATGCCCTGGCACGCGTACTCGAAGCTGCCCGACGAGGACCTGAAGGCGATCTTCGCCTACCTGCGGAGCGTTCCACCGATTCGAAATCAGGCGCCGGACTACCAGCCGCCCGCGCCCTAGAGCTCGCGTAGCCGGGCGACCATCTCGCTTTGGCCCGCGCTCCCCAGGTGGCGTGAGCCCCCCCGGGACCGCTTCTAGCCGCCGTGGGCCATGAGTTGCTGGCGAGCGCCGGCCAGGTACTCGGCCTCGACCTCCGGTTGCGGTGCCGGCCGTCCGAGGAAGAAACCCTGCCCGAAGCCGCAGCGGAGATTCTGCAGTTCATGAAGCTGGACGCCGGTCTCGATCCCCTCCGCGACCACCCGCTGTCCAAGCGTGCGGGCGAGCCCGACAATGATCGCCACGACCTGACCGCCGTCAGCCGCCTCGCCGAGCCGCCCCACGAACCGGCCGTCGATCTTCAGGATATCGATGGGAAGCTCGTGCAGGATGGAGAGCGAGGAATACCCCGTCCCGAAGTCGTCGAGGGCGATCTGGAAGCCCCATCTCTTCAGCTCGTGCAGGATCTCGGCGGCCTCCTTGGGCCGATCGATGAAGGCGCTCTCCGTGATCTCGAGGTGAACCCTCGACGCGTCGAGGGTGAACCGCCTGAGCAGTGCGCTGATGTCTTCCAGAAGGCTGGGATGCGCGAGATACCTGGCGGAGACGTTGACGTTCACGCTCACGTTCGGATGAGCGGGGAAGCGCTGCGTCCAGTCGTGCAGCGCGTGGAAGGCACCATCCAGCGCGAAGCGGCCGATCCGGATGATCAGGTCGCTTTCCTCGGCGAGCGGGATGAACACGCCCGGAGTAATCCAGCCGCGCTCTGCGTGGTGCCAGCGGATCAGCGCCTCGAACCCGTCGACCTCGCCGCTCCGCAGGTCGAAGATGGGCTGGTACCACATGGCGAGGTCATCGCGATCGAGGGCCCGGTGGAGCTCCATCTCGAGCGCCAGCCTCTCGCACGCGCTCAGCTTCATCTCTTCATCGAACACCTCGAACCGCGATCCCCCGGACTCCCTGGCGCGGTTCATCGCCACATGCGCATCACGAAACACGTGCTCGTGGTGGGCGTACTCGCCGGGGCCGAGGGCGATCCCAACGCTGAGTCCCAAGCGAAAATCACGTCCCCTGGCCTCCAACGGGCGTTCCATTTGTTCGAGGATCCGCGTCGCGAGGCGAATCGCATCTCGCGCCGAGCGCACCTCGTAGAGGAGAATGGCGAACTCGTCGTTGCGGATACGGGCCAGTGTGTCCCCGAGTCCCGCGGCTTCGCCGGCCGCGAGGTTGATGGAGCCCGGGAAGGCCTTACGGCAGGCGTCCAGACGCTCCGCCACCTGCTGGATCAAGAGGTCGCCCACTTCCTGCCCGAGCGTCTGGTGAACCTGCTCGATCCGCTCCAGACCGAGGTAAAGGACGGCGGATTTACGGTGGCGCGCCCGGCCGCGCTCCATGGCATGGCGAACGCGTTCGAGGAAGAGGCTCCGGTTGGGGAGCTTCGTCTCCACGTCGTGGAGAGTGCGGAAGCGCAGCTGATCCTCAGCGGCCCGGGCGGCGTGGATGTCCCGCTGCGAGCCTGCGATCCGGAGCGCGCGTCCGGCAACGTCACGTTCTGCGAGACCGCGGGCCCTCATCCAGCGGAACGACCCCGCTTGCACCCTCAGGCGGTACTCGGCGAAGAAGCGCGGCGTGCCGCCGTCCAGATGTGACCGCAACCGCTCCCGAAGCTCCGGCAGGTCTTCCGGGTGGACCCGGTCGAACCACTCGCCCGGGGACTTCGACAGCTCTCCGTCCTTCGCGCACACGAGCCGGTGCCAGCGCGGAGAGTAGTACATCTCCCCGGTCACCAGGTCCCAGTCCCACAGCGCGTCGTTCGCACCTGCGGCGGCCAGCGCGTAGCGGCCCTCGCTCAAACGGAGCGCGCTCGTCCGCTGTTCGACGATGGTCTCGAGGTTCTCGGAGTACAGGCGGACGCGATCATGCAGTCTTCCGAGGCCCGCACCGGCGAGGGCAAACAGCAGACCGAACAGGTCGGTGAAGTAGTGCACCGGCGTCACGTCGTGCAGGCCCTGCAGCAAGCCCAGGCTCCAACGTTCCGGAAGGGTGCCGTAGAGCGCGTAGTAGTCCACCACGTAGCCGCTGAGAGTGAGGGACAGCCCCAGGAGGAAACCCAGGACGACGTAGAGGCTCGTTCGTGACGGGAGTCGCAACCCAGGAGGCGGGAGACGGCCCGCCCGCGGTCGGCTCGCGTTTTTCACGGAGGCGCTCCGGGCCTTCCCTGGCTCACGGTCGGTGGCGCCCCACCGGCCCGGGTGGGTGACCGCAGTGGGACGTTCTCGACGACCCCCTCCAGCTCGTCGATCAGGGCGTCCTGATCGGTGGCGAGACGGGTGTCGACGCCAACGGCATTGACCTGCCGCAGTCGTCGGATCTTCTCCATTCGCAGCGCCTTCTCCGCGGGCGTCTGGCCCGACACGGTGCGCAGGAACACGATCTGGTGGCGGAGCCGCCGCGCGAAGGCGAAGCCCACCTTCTCGGGTCCCGTGTCGGCCTGCACGGGGAGAAGCACGTCGCCACCATCACCGGCCAGGTCCAGCAGGAGCGTGAACAGGCGCTGGCTCGCCCCGCGCCACGCCTCCGCTTCGGCCTGGACACGCTGTACCTCGTCGGACTTGCCGATGGAGTCTCGCTTGACGCAATCCAGGCGGGTCTTGAGGATCTGGGCACGCTCGTCGGCGCCCAGGAACCGGGAGATCTCGGTGTCCATCGCGGCGGCCATTCTCCGGGGAATCTCGAGCGCGAGGAAATCCTCGGTCGCGCTGAAGATCCTGGTGTTGCGGAGCGCGGCGCGATCGGCCTCCTCCGGGAGCGTCGCGACGATTGCCTCACGGTCGGCCTGGAGTTGCCGGATCGTCGTCTCGCCCCAGAGGATCAGGGCGCCGCCTGTCCGGCGAGTCTCGGAGCTCTCCGGCACGTGCAGGTCGGCTTCGACCGAATCAAGGAAGACCTGGAGGGCGTGCTCCGCGTGGCCCAAGTGTTCGAGGCGCTCGCGAAGCCGGGGGAGCAGTTGATCCCGGAACAGGCCCGCCGGGTCCCAGCCCGGTTCCTCCGTGAGCTGTCGCTCGAGCTCCTTTACCTGCGTCTCGGCGCGATCGAGCGCCCCGCTCGCCAGCGCCTCCGCAGCCTCGGAATACCTCGCCTGCGGGTCGGGGGCGAGTTCCGCCGCGAACGCGCCGCGGCCCGCGAACAGCACGGCGGCCAGCAGAAGGGCTGAGGCGGCTTCGGGTCTTCGGAGGCGTCCTGGCCTGCACCGACCTGCCGGGGCGGCAGAACCCGTCTTATGGGCATCTCGCATGCAGCTTGCCCTCCGGCGAGATGAACCACGGCTCATGATCCGGCGCGTCCAGGCGCACACAGATTGACTCTGCGGTGCCGAAGTGGGCCAGTCGCACTCCGGAGAGCGGCTGGACGGAGAGCGGCAACGCGCGGTACCCAGCCTCAGAGGAACCCGGCTTCGGCGTGACTTCCCAGACGTTCCGGAAACCGTCGGCCCAGAGGTAGTACTGTCCGGCGCGCTCCAGCACCTGCACGGAGGAGACGACAACTCCCTCCGCCGCGAGAATGGGCCCAACATCGATGCGCCCGAAGCGCGGAGGATCGTCGGAGAGGCTCACTCTGCCGTCCCGTGCTACGGCGAGCGAGACGCGCATGAGACTCTCCTCGAGCCTCAGGCCGGGTGGTTGCTTGTGTGCGCATCCCGGCGGCAGCGCCAGGCTCAGGAGCATCAGGAGGGCAGCGCAGCGGATGCTCCGGGCGCTTGGTGTCCAGTTCATGGACTCGTCCACCTATGCGAACCCGGTGGCGACACCAAGTCGCGGCCGGTCACCTCCAATCTAGTCCCGAGGGTGAGGGCTGCAAGCGGCTGGGTGCCGCACGCGCAGGAACGGGGCGGCCGGGCAAAGTTGACTCACTCGCCGACGCCCGGCAATGCCTCGCTGTGCCGAATGGCAATCGTCGACTTTCGGGGCGCTCGTCGTTGATCGGCGCGCAAAAGAAAAGGGCGGCCCGTGGGCCGCCCATTCCAATCGCGAAGGGGGGAGCGCGCTAGTACTTGTACGACTTGCTGCGGCCCGACTTGGAGCGCCGCTTCGTCCGGTTCGGGTTCCAGCTCGACGCAGGCGTGAAGACGACCTGCTTGTACGGGGCCACCTTCCGGCCCACACCGGTGCGCGGGTTGCGGGCCGTGAAGCCGCCGCCCTGACGGATCGCGAACGACCCGAATCCGGCGAGCTGGACCGTGGCGCCGCGCTTCAGGCTGTTCGACACGCCGTCGCAGAACGTCGTCACGACGCGGGTGGCCTCCCGCTTGCTGAGCTTGTGGTTGTGCGCGATCCGGTTGACCATCTGGCTCTTGTTCACTGCGGCACCTCCGCCTCGATTGATGTTGACCGGAAACCATTTCCGGCCGTCATGGCGGGGCTTCAATATAGTTAGGATCGAAAACACGTCAAGCTAGAACATAGAAAACGCATTTGACTCATCGGAAGTTTGCATAGCCAGATGGGTGCCGAGGAACTCGGACGCCGCCAAGTGAGGGGGAAGTGGACAGCGATCAGGCGAGAAGCGAGCCGGCCGCAGTCGCCTCGGCGTCCGCCCACTCGGCGAACCGCTGGACCACCACCCGGTAGTCCTGCTCGTCGTCGATATCGATGCTCAGGCCACCGAACGGCGTATCGACGAAGCGCAGCGAGCCGCCGAGGATGAGGGTGGCGATCGACTCGATCTGCTCGCGGTTGTTGCGCCGACGCAGGGCCCGGTAGATGCGGCCGGGGTAGCGCGAGGCGAGGCGGGCCGCCTGCAGGCTCAGGACGGTGCGCGCCCCGCGCCAGCCGCCGGGCTGACGGAAGAAGGTCCAGGCCAGACCGAAGACGTGCGTCCAGTCCTTCGCCTTGCGATGCGAGAAGCCGGCCTGGAGGATCTCGCGGTTCGCCATCGCGTGCGGCCGCGCGACGTAGATGTTCGCGAGACGATAGCGGCCGGTCAGCACCTCGACGTACGGGCGGACGATCCCGAGCCGGTGCCCTTGCGGGTAATACGGGATGAGCGAGGCCTCCTCCGTCGCCCCTGCGAGGAACGCGAACGGGTGCGCCGGGTCGCGCGCATCCTCCGCGGCGCAGCGGGCGACGAAGTCGTCAACGGCTTGGCCGGTGATGAACGGCAGGTCGCAGGAGGTGAACAGCACAGGCCGGGCCGGATCCGCGGGCTCAGAGGCCCGCAGCCGCTCCGAGGCCTGGAAGCCGGCCCAGGCGTTCTTGAGCATCGCCCCTGCTTGCTCCACCAGCCGCAGCCGGTTCGTCTGCCCCCCGGTGGCCTCGACCAGCTCGGGCACCGGGCCGACCACGAAGATTCGATCGATCGATCCCGCCCGGAGCAGGGCGTCCACGACCCTCCGGACCAGCGGCTTCCCATCCACCTCGAGGAACGCCTTGTTGCGCCCGCGCACGTGGTGCCGATCGTTCCTGGGGCTGCCGGCGAGGACCACGGCGTCGATCGGGCGGATGTAGCTGGCGGCAGGCGTCGGCCCGAGCTGCGGACGGATCTGCACCTTGTCGGGAGAGGGCCCTGAGATCCGGGCGTTCGCGGGTGTTGTTTTTTTGCGCATGAGAGCTTCCGGGTCGAGCGTCGGCCGGGGTTCATCCTAGACGCCCTTGGGCGCGGCATCAAGCCCCAGGTGTCCGGCGGGGTCCTGGGCCGGAGCTACGGCGCGGGGGGAGTCACCTTCGCCGGGTCGACCGCGTACTCGTAGGGAAGCCCGCGGACCTTCCAGCCGTTGACCGTCCGGTGGCCGTCGGCGTCGGTATCTCCTTCGACGCCCTCCAGCACGTTGAAGGACTTGCGATAGCCGGCCTCCGCCAGCAGCTTCGCGGCCTTGGACGACCGGCTGCCACTCCGGCAGATCGTCAGCAGCGTGTCCTCCGGCGAGAAACGTGCCCGGATCTCGTCGAGGAACTTTGGGTTGGGCGCCATGCCGTACGTCTTAGGGTCGAACCTCAGCAGGGGGACGTTGACTGCGCCCACCGGATGCCCGACGAACGCGAACTCCGCCTCGGTGCGAACGTCCACGATATACACACCAGGTTTCCCCACCAGCGCCGCGGCCGTGGCCAGCGACACATCCGAGCCGGGCGCGGCGTCAGCCGGCAGGCCAGGGGCCGGCGGCGGAGCCTCCCCGGCAGCGCGCAACCAAGGGGTGAGTGCGAGGCAGAGCAGGCCAATAACAGGTAGGAATGTCGATCGTCGCATTGGTACCTCCCGGGGCGCGTCCCACACCGGTCCCCACGGATGACGCCCAGGGCCGAGCGTACCACTCAGGCGGCGGTTTGAGGGCCGACATCCCGACGAGTAGACTGGGAGCATCATCTCGATTGCGAGTGAGGGGGGGAGCATGGCTGGAAAGCCCGTAGAGACGCGTATCACGTTGGTTCGCCATGGCGAGACCGAGTACAACCGGACGAACCGCTACATGGGCCGGCTCGCCGGGGGCCTCACCCCCGAAGGACGGATGCAGGCAGAACTCACGGGGCGCCGCCTGGCGCAGGACGGGGCCGACGCGCTCTACACTTCGCCGCTCGAGCGGACCCGCGAGACCGCGACGTTCCTCGCGGGGGCGCTGGGGATCGAGGCGCGGCAGGAGCCGGGCTTCGTCGAGATCGACATGGGGCCCTGGGAGGGGCGCGACCGCGCCGAGGTCGCCGCGGAGGACCCCGTCCGCTGGAAGGTCTGGCTCACCGACCCCACGCAAGTGCACGTGCCCGGGATGGAGTCGATCGACGTGCTGCGCGGCCGGGTCGGCGAGGCGTTCGATCGCCTCGCCGCAGCCCACCCGGGCGGTCACGTCATCATCGTGACCCACTAC
>Ga0210379_10000580_pt1 | contig 12097 bp, 11 predicted proteins | sample PLMedo_2_FD_155468 | JGI IMG/M metagenome (GOLD analysis project Ga0210379, IMG submission 155468) | Groundwater sediment microbial communities from an aquifer in East River, Colorado, USA - PLM4_32_coex redo | ecosystem: Environmental > Terrestrial > Soil > Riparian zone | place: USA: East... | reverse complement strand
TCCCCCGCAACGGGCCGCAATTGCTGTTGCGGGGGATCGACACGGGGTCGGGTGGACTGAACGGGGGCGGGCGGCACCGGCTTGGGTTCTTGCATCGCCGGCGGCTCGGGTGCGGCGGCGACCTTCACGGGAGCCGGTTTCGCTGGCGCCGGCGCGGCTACGGGTTTGGCAACCGGTGCAGGAGCAGCAGCCGGCGCAGCGGGCGCGGGCTTCGCCTCAGGCGCTGGCGCTGCAGCAACCGGCGCGGGCGCCGGAGACTGCGCCACAGGCTGGGGCGCCGCGGGGGCCGGTGCGGGCTTGGCGGCTGGCGCAGGCGCGGGCTTTGCAGCGGCTTTCGTCATCACCGGCGGCTTGGCCGGCATGGGCGTCTCGCCGCCCATCATGGCCTGCACCTCTTTCGGCACCACGTCCATCAGGTAGTCCGCCGCGAGGTAGCCGCCGGCGACGAAAAGCGCGATCCCCACGACCAGTACGCCGACTGCACGCGCGAAGCCGGAGCCCCCCTGTCGCAGCACCACCGCCTTGGTGATCAGGTCGTGCAGCGCCTGCTTGCGGTCGGTGAACGCGGCGAGGAGGAAGCCGATGTAGAAGGGGATCGCGGAGATGATCTTCGCCAGGTTCCTCAGCAGCGAACGCAGGAACGGGAGCTTGCCGCCATCGATGTCGGCGACCACCAGGCCGAGCAACATCTTGCCGACCGTGCCGCGCAGCGCGGTGCTTTCCAGCACCGGCCAGTAGAGGAAGCTGATCAGCACCCACAGCCAGTACGCCGGCGCGACCAGGTCCTCGCTCACCCCGGCGGCGCCGATCATCATCACGCCGAGGAGGATCATCATCAGCGCGCTGTCGACCACCAGCGCCACGAAGCGCAGCCAGAACCCGGCGGGCTGCAATTCCGCCATGGTTGCCGTGGGCGCCACCGAGGGCGCTTCCAGCTTTTCCTTTTTCTTGCCGATGCCGAACATGCTCTGCCTCCCGCTGCCGTTCAGTTGATCGTTCTCAGCACCCCGCGCACGATCTCGAACAGCTCATCGATCTCTTCCTTGCGGATGATGAGCGGCGGCGCGAGCGCGATGATGTCTCCTGCGACGCGGATATAGGCGCCTTTTTCGAAGGCCTTGGTGTGCGCCTCGAGACCGCGCATCCCCGGGGCACCGGCGCGCGGCGCGAGCTCGATCGCCGCAATGAGGCCGATATTGCGGATGTCGATGACGTGCGGCAGCCCTTTCAGCGCGTGTGCCTGCTCTTCCCAATAGGGCCACAGTTCCGCCGCGCGCGTGAGCAGCCCCTCTTCCTCGTACACCTGCATGGTGGCGAGGCCGGCAGCGCAGGCGAGCGGATGCGAGGAGTAGGTGTAGCCATGCGGCATCTCGATCGTGTTCTCGGGGCCCGTCATGAAGGCCTGGTAGATGCGCTCGCGCATGAACACCGCGCCCATCGGCACCGTGCCGTTGGTGATGCCCTTGGCGGTGGTGATGAGGTCGGGCAGCACGCCGAAATGCTGTGCGCCGAAGGGCTTGCCCAGCCGGCCCCAGGCCGTGATGACCTCGTCGAATATGAGCAGGATGCCGTGCTGGTCGCAGATCGCGCGCAGGCGCTCGAGGTAGCCCACCGGCGGCACCAGCACCCCGCCGGAGCAGGCGACCGGCTCGACGATCACCGCGGCGATGGTGGACGGGTCGTGCAGCGCGCACAGGCGCTCGAGGTCGTCGGCGAGCTCGGCGCCATGCTTGGGCTGCCCGCGCGAGAAGGCGTTCTTCTGCAGGTCGTGCGTGTGCCGGATGTGGTCCACGCCGGCCACCAGCGCGCCGAAGATCTTGCGGTTGCCGACGACGCCGCCGACCGCGGTGCCGCCGAAGTTGACGCCGTGGTAGCCGCGCTCGCGCCCGATGAGGCGCATGCGGTGGCCCTCGCCCCTGGCGCGGTGGTAGGCGAGCGCCAGCTTCAGGGCGGTATCCACCGACTCCGATCCCGAGTTGGTGAAGAACACGCGCTTCAGGTCCCCCGGCGCCAGCGCCGCGATGCGGTCGGCGAATTCGAACGCCAGCGGGTGGCCCATCTGGAAGGCCGGCGCGAAATCCAGCTCGGCGACCTGCTTCTGCACTGCCTTGACGATCTTCTCGCGGCAGTGGCCAGCGTTCACGCACCACAGCCCCGAGGTGCCGTCGATCAGCTTGCGGCCCTCCGGCGTGTAGTAGTGCATGCCCTCGGCCCGCGACAGCAGCCGCGGCGCCTTCTTGAATTGCCGGTTCATGCTGAACGGCATGAAGAACGCCGAGTTCTCCAGCGTCGGGATGGTGGCGCGGTCGTTCATGGTCTTCCTCCTAGGCGGCGGCCCGCGAGGCGTCGGCAACGCCGGCGGCCCTCAGCGCCGCATGCAGCAGCACGTCGCACCCGGCGGCAAGGTCCGCGGGCGTCGCGCTCTCGATCTCGTTGTGGCTGATGCCGCCCGCGCAGGGGACGAACACCATGGCGGCCGGGGCGATGCGCGCGATGGACACCGCGTCGTGGCCCGCGCCGCTGACGATGTCGCGGTGCGGGTGGCCCAGCGCCGCCGCGGAGGCGCGCACGTGCCCCACCAGCGCGGGGTCGAACTCGCAGGGCTTGAAGTACACATTCTCGCGCAGCTCGATCGCCACCCGGCACTCCGCTTCGATCGCCTTCGCGGCGCGTTTCAGCTCCTCGCACATCGCGTCGAGGGTCGAGGCCTTGGCGTTGCGGAAATCCACCGTGGTGCGCGCTTCGCCCGGAATGACGTTCCTCGAGTTCGGCGTCACCTGCAGGAATCCCACCGTGCCGCGCGCGTAGTCGGGGAAGCCGCGCGCGATGCGGTTCACTTCCAGCACCAGGCGGCTGGCGCCGATCAGCGCGTCTTGCCGCAGCTCCATCGGTGTCGGCCCCGCATGCGCGTCCTGCCCGGTCACCGTGACGTCGTACCAGCGCTGGCCCAGCGCCCCCAGCACCACGCCGATGGTCTTGCCCTCGTTCTCCAGCACCGGGCCCTGCTCGATGTGCGCCTCGAAGTAGGCGCCGAGCTTGTGCGGGCGGGCAGCGCCCGCATAGCCGATCTTCTCCAGGGCCCCACCGACGCTGACGCCCTGCAAGTCCTTCTGCGCGCGCACGTGCTCGAGCGTGAACGCGCCGCAGAACACACCCGAGCCCATCAGCACGGGCGTGAAGCGCGAGCCTTCCTCGTTGGTCCAGGACACCACTTCCAACGGCGCGCGGGTGCGCACGCCCGCGTCGTTCAGCGTGCGCAGCACCTCCAGCCCCGCCATCACGCCGTAGGCGCCGTCGAACTTGCCGCCCGAGGGTTGCGAATCGAGGTGGCTGCCCATCGCCACCGGCGCCAGGCCCGGGTCGGCGCCGGCGCGGCGCGCGAACAGGTTGCCGATGCCGTCGACCTCGACCGCGAGCCCGGCCTCGCGCGCCCAGCGGCAGAACAGGTCCCGCGCGCGGCGGTCCTCGTCGGTGAGCGTGAGGCGCCTGACGCCGCCCTTGGGGGTCGCGCCGATCTGCGCCAGGTCCATCAGCGATCGCCAGAGACGCTTGCCGTCGATGCGCAGGTGGTTCATGGCACCAATTGATCGAGTTTAGCTTACCCCATTAGACTTCCGGGCACGATGGAACCATTCGACCTGAAGGGCAAGGTAGCGCTGGTCACCGGCGGCAACGGCGGCATCGGGCTGGGCATCGCCAAGGGGTTGGCCAGGGCCGGGGCCGACGTGGCGATCGCGGGCCGCAACGCGGACAAGAACGCCGCCGCTGTCAAGGCGCTGGGCGGCCGCAGCATCGGCGTCGCCGCCGATGTGAACGATGCAGCGGCAGTGAAGCGCATGGTCGCTGACACGGTGAAGGCCTTCGGCGGCCTGGACATCCTGGTCGCCAACGCCGGCATCAACATCCGCAAGCCGCCACAGGATTACAGCGCCGAGGAATGGCGCCAGGTGGTCGACACCAACCTGAACAGCGTGTTCGCCTGCTGCCAGGCTGCCTACCCCGAGATGAAGCGACGCGGCGGCGGCAAGATCGTCACCATCGGCTCGATGACCAGCATTTTCGGCCTCGCCCTCGGCTCGGCCTACGCCTCGACCAAGGGGGCGGTGGTGCAGCTCAGCAAGAGCCTCGCCATCGCCTGGGCGAAGGACAACATCCAGGTGAACAGCATCCTGCCGGGCTGGATCGACACCGACCTCACGCGCGGCGCGCGCCAGCAGATTCCCGGGCTCAACGAGCGCATCCTGCAGGGCACCCCGGCCGGGCGCTGGGGCGAGCCCGCCGACCTGGCGGGCACCGCAGTGTTCTTCTGCAGCCGCGCGAGCGACTTCGTCACCGGCACGGCGCTGCCGGTGGACGGCGGCTACTCGAGCTCGATCTTCTAGCGCCGCTTCAGCCGGACCAGGCGACGACGTTCTGCCTCTGCTCGCCCAGGCCCTTGATGCCGAGCGTCATTACGTCGCCCGCCTTGAGGAACACCGGGGCGGGCTTGATGCCCATGCCGACCCCCGGTGGCGTGCCGGTGGTGATGATGTCTCCCGGCAGCAGCGTCATGTACTGGCTGACGTGCGACACGATCTGCGCCACGCTGAAGATCATGGTGCGCGTGTTGCCCGACTGCATGCGCTTGCCGTTCAGGTCGAGCCACATGTCGAGCATCTGCGGGTCCCGGATCTCGTCGGTGGTGACCAGCCACGGCCCGATCGGGCCCGCGGTGTCGAAGCCCTTGCCCTTGTCCCATTGGCTGGTCGCCATCTGGAACGCGCGCTCGGACACGTCGTTCACCACGCAGTAGCCGGCGACGAATTCCAGCGCCCTGTCCACGGACACGTACTGCGCCTTGGTGCCGATCACCACGCCGAGCTCCACCTCCCAGTCGAGCTTGGTGGAGTTCTTCGGCTGGATCACGTCGTCGTTGGGTCCGTTGATGCTGGTGGTGGACTTGGAAAACACGATCGGCTCGGCGGGGATCGGCATGCCCGCCTCCTTGGCGTGGTCGCTGTAGTTCAGGCCGATGGCGACGAACTTGCCGATGCCGACATAGGGCACGCCCAGTCGCGGGCTGTTGGACACCACCGGCAGCGACTCGGCCTTCACCTTGGAGAGCATCGCCAGCCCGCGCGGCGAGATCTCGTTCGGGCCGATGCTGGCGATCACCTTGGACAAGTCGCGCAGCTTGCCCTCGTGGTCGATCATGCCGGGCTTTTCGAACCCGTCCTTGCCATAGCGGCACAGCTTCATATCGTCATTCCCCCGTCGATCGAAACCATATTGCCCGTCGCGAACAGCGACTCGTCGGAGGCCAGGAACACCAGGATCCCGGTGATGTCCTCCACGCTGCCGAGCCGCCCCATGGGCTGGCGGGCGATGAAATCCTTCCTCGCCTGCACCGGGTCGGCGAAGGCGGCGATGCGCTGGTGCAGCGAAGGCGTGTCCACGGTGCCGGGGCCGATGGCGTTGCAGCGGATGCCCTGCTTCACGTAATCGGCGGCGATCGCCTTGGTGAGGCCGATTACCGCGGCCTTGGTGGCGCCGTAGACGAAGCGGTTGGGCAGGCCCTTCACGCTCGAAGCGATGGAGGACATATTGATGATCGAGCCCTTGCCCTTGTTCAGCATCCCGGGCAGGAAAGCGCGCGTCACCAGGTACATGGACTTCACGTTCAGGTTGAAGCTGAAGTCCCAGTCCTTGGGCGTGCAGTCGAGGATCGTGCCATGGTGCACGTAGCCGGCGCAGTTGAACAGCACGTCGACCGGGCCGACCTCGGCGGCGATTTTGCCGATCGCCGCTTCGTCCAGGACGTCGAGCGCGCGCGTGCGGATGCCGTCCCTGCCTTCCAGGCCGGCGAGCGCCTTCGCGTTCACGTCGGTGGCCCACACCCGCGCGCCCTCGCGCGCGAAAGCGAGCGCCGCGCCGCGGCCGATGCCCTGGGCGGCGGCGGTGATGAAGGCGGTCTTGCCGGCGAGTCGTCCGGACATGGGGCTCGTGGTTTCTTGGCGTGGAGAGGGGACCGATTATAGCGAACCGCCCGCGCGGCGCGCCGCTTGCGCGTCGCAGCATCAAAAAAATCGGCCTGACCACTTGACCGGCGGCGGAGCGTGCACATACCCTCGCGCTCTTCGCGATGCACATCCGACCCGTCGAAACCCGCCGCCTGTACCGGCAGATCGCAGACCAGATCCGCACGCTGATCGGCAGCGGCGCAGCGGCGCCGGGCGCCCGCCTGCCCGCGGAGCGCGACTTTGCGCGCCAGCTCGGCGTATCGCGACCCAGCCTGCGCGAGGCGCTGATCGCGTTGGAGATGGAAGGTCTGCTCGACGTGCGTGTCGGCTCGGGCATCTACGTCGCGCAGGTGAACGGCCGCGCCCGCGCCGCGGACCTGGGCGACGCCTCGGGTCCATTCGAAGTGATCCGCGCCCGCCGCCTGATCGAGGGCGAGTGCGCGGCGCTCGCCGCGCGCCACGCCAGTCCGGCGCAGTTGCGCGCGATCCGCAAGGCGCACGCCCACATGCTGAAGGAGGCGAAGCGCCACCACAACCCGCTCGGGGCGGACCGCGCGTTCCATGTCTGCATCGCCGAGGCGGCCGGCAACAGCGCGCTGGTGCTGGTGGTGCAGACGCTGTGGGACCAGCGCATGGGGCCGCTGTACCGCGCGCTGGAGCTGAAGCTGGAGTACCCGGCGATGGCGGCGGAGACCGCGCGCGAGCACCAGGCGGTGCTGGCGGCGATCGAGCGGCGCACGCCCGGGGCCGCGCGCGCCGCGATGCGCCGGCACATGGATCAGACCCGCAAGCGCTATAGCAAGGACTGGAAGGAAGCAGGGAAATAGCGCATGGCCGCGGTCGCCCTGAAAGGAGTGCGCAAGTCTTTCGGCGCCACTGCCGTGGTCCACGGCGTCGATATCGAGATCGAGGACGGCGAGTTCTGCGTGCTGGTCGGGCCCTCGGGCTGCGGCAAGTCGACCCTGCTGCGCATGATCGCCGGGCTGGAGAACATCACCGGCGGCGAGATCCGCATCGGCAACCGGGTGGTGAACCAGGTGCATCCGAAAGAGCGCGACATCGCGATGGTGTTCCAGAACTACGCGCTCTACCCGCATATGACGGTGGCGGCGAACATGGGCTTCTCGCTCGCCCTGCGCGGCGAGGCGAAGAGCCTCGTCGGCGAGCGCGTGCGCAAGGCCGCCCAGATCCTCGACCTCACGCCCTACCTGGACCGCTATCCGCGCCAGCTCTCCGGCGGGCAGCGCCAGCGCGTGGCGATGGGCCGCGCGATCGTGCGCGACCCGCAGGTGTTCCTGTTCGACGAGCCGCTGTCCAACCTGGACGCCAAGCTGCGGGTGGCGATGCGCACGGAGATCAAGGAGCTGCACCAGCGCCTCAAGACCACCACGGTGTATGTCACCCACGACCAGATCGAGGCCATGACCATGGCCGACAAGATCGTGGTGATGCACGACGGCCTGGTGGAGCAGATCGGCGCCCCGCTCGAGCTCTACGACACTCCGGCGAACCGCTTCGTCGCCGGCTTCATCGGCTCGCCGGCGATGAATTTCCTTCCCGGCAGGGCGAGCGGCGGGCGCATCGCCATCGCCGGCGACGGCTATTCGGTGCCGGCCTATGCAAGGCTTGAAGAGAGCCGCGAGGTGATCCTGGGAATCCGCCCCGAGCACCTCGAGATCGCCGCCGACGGCTTCGAGGCCGAGGTGGTGGTGGTCGAGCCCACCGGCTCGGAGACCCAGCTCTTCGCCCGCCTCGGCGGGCAGGAGAGCGCGGCAGTGTTCAGGGAGCGGCACGAGTTCGTCCCCGGCCAGCGCATCAAGCTGCGCCCGCGGGCCGACTGCCTGCACCTTTTCGATCCGTCGAGCGGCCAAAGGATCTGAGGCCCCCGGCGCTTTCTTCCAGGATCCACCAGAGGAGACACAACCACATGAACGACGAACGCAGATTCACCCGCCGTGACGCACTCAAAGCCGGCGCCGCGATCGCTGGCGCGGGCGCACTCGAGGCATCCAACCTCGCCGCCTTCGCGCAGGCCTGGGCCCAGGCCTCGCGCTGGAAGCCGGAAAAGGGCGCCAAGCTGCAGCTGTTGCGCTGGAAGCGCTTCGTGCAGTCCGAGGAAGACGGCTTCATGGCGCTGGTCGCCGCCTTCAGCAAGGCGACCGGTGTCCCCGTCACTGTGCTGAACGAGTCGCTGGACGACGTGCAGCCCAAGGCCTCCGTGGCGGCGAACACCGGTCAGGGGCCGGACATCTTCTGGGGCCTTTACTCGCTGCCGCACCTGTTCCCGGCCAAGTGCCTGGATGTCACCGACGTCGCCGACTACCTCGGCAAGAAATACGGCGGCTGGGTGCCGAGCGCGGTCACCTACGGCAAGTCGGGCAAGGGCTGGATCGCGATCCCGGTGGGCTACAACGGCAACGTCATCAACTACCGCCAGAGCATGATCGAGAAGGCGGGCTTCAAGGAGATGCCAAAGGACACCGCGGCATTCATGGAACTGATGAAGGGGCTCAAGGCGAAGAGCGTCGCGGGCGGCTTCGCGCTCGGCCGCGCCTCGGGTGACGGCAATGCCTGGGTGCACTGGTGCCTGTGGGCGTTCGGCGGCAACCTGGTCGACGCGAAAGACAAGGTGATCCTCAATTCGCCCGAGACCGTCAAGGCGCTGGAGTACGCGAAAGAAATGTCGACGCACTTCGTGCCCGGCTGCGCGGCGTGGAACGACTCCTTCAACAACAAGGCCTTCCTCGAGAGCCAGATCTCGCTCACCAACAACGGGGTGTCGATCTACGCGGCCGCCAAGGCGAACGCGGCGAAGGATCCCAAGGCGAAGGAGGTCATGGACGACATGAACCATTCGCTGTGGCCCGTGGGCCCGGTGGGAAAGCCGACCGAGTTCCATGTCGCCTACCCGATGCTCGGCATGCGCTACACCAAGTTTCCGCAGGCCACCAAAGCGTTCCTCGCCTTTACGCTCGAAGCGGAGAACTACAACCCGTGGCTGCAGGCGGCAGTCGCCTACATCACGCATCCGCTGAACGCCTATGACGCGAACCCGGTCTGGACCTCCGACAAAAAGCTGACGGTGGTGCGCGACGTCGCCAAGCGCACGCTCACGGCCGGAGGGCTCGGCTCGGTGGGCGAGAAAGCCGCTTCGGCGCTGGCCGATTTCGTGGTCCTCGACATGTTCGCCTCGGTCTGTACCGACCGGGCAAGCATCAAGGACGCGATCGCGGTGGCCGAACGGCAGGCGCGCCGGATCTATCGCTAGCCTGTTGCTGACGGGGAAAGCATGAACCAGGCCACGACATGGGAGCGGCTGCGCACCAACCGCGACTGGCTCGGGTTCTGGTTCATGCTGCCCGCAGCGGCGTTCCTGCTGCTGTTCCTTGTCTACCCCCTCGGCCTGGGCATCTGGCTCTCCTTCACGGACGCGCGCATCGGCACGCCGGGCAATTTCATCGGCCTGGAGAACTACGAGTGGATCATCGGTGACTCCAAGTTCCAGACCGCGGTGTTCTTCACGCTCCTGTATACGCTCGTTGCCAGCGCATTCAAGTTCGCTATCGGCCTGTACCTGGCCCTGCTGCTGAACCAGGCGATGCCGTTCAAGGCCATCATCCGCGCCGTGGTGCTGATTCCGTTCATCGTGCCGACGGTGCTGTCGGCGATCGCCTTCTGGTGGATTTTCGACCCGCAGTTCTCGGTCATCTCCTGGTCCCTGAAACAGCTGGGGTGGATCGAGGGCAATATCAATTTCCTCGGCGATGCGTGGAACGCGCGCTGGAGCGTGATTTTCGCCAACGTATGGCGCGGCGTGCCGTTCATCGCCATCTCGCTGCTCGCCGGGCTGCAGACCCTGCCGCCTTCGTTGTACGAAGCGGCGACGCTGGACGGGGCGTCGCGCTGGCAGATGTTCCGCTACGTGACCTATCCGCTGCTCACCCCGATCATCGCGGTGGTCATGACCTTCTCGGTGCTGTTCACCTTCACCGACTTCCAGCTCATCAAGGTGCTGACCAACGGCGGGCCGGCGGGCTCGACCGAACTGATGGCCACCATGTCCTACAACACGGCGATCCTCGGCTCGCGCATCGGCGAGGGCTCGGCGGTATCGACCGCGATGGTGCCGTTCCTGCTCGCCGCGATCCTGTTCTCCTGGTTCGGGCTGCAGCGCCGCAAGTGGCAACAGGGAGAAGGCAATGACTGAAGCGCCCCGGCCGGCCGCCCGCGCCGACGAAAGCGAGGGCATGAGCTACCTGTCGACGCTGCCGCAGCGGCTGGTGACGCTCTACCTCCCCCTGTCGATCATCATGCTCGTGCTGCTGTTCCCGTTCTACTGGATGACCATGACGGCCATCAAGCCGAAGCAGCACCTGCTCGATCTCGACACCCACAATCCGTTCTGGACGCTCAGCCCGACGCTGGAGCACATCGAAGAGCTGCTGTTCAAGACCGACTACCCGCTTTGGCTGTGGAACACCATGTTTATCGCGGTCTCGGCGACGATTCTGTCGATCGTGGCCAGCGTCCTTGCCGCCTACGCCATCACGCGCATCCGCTACCGCGGCGCCCAATGGATCGGCGGCTCGATCTTCCTCGCCTACCTGGTGCCGCCGTCGATCCTGTTCATCCCGCTGTCGACGGTGGTGTTCCAGTACGGCCTGTTCGACACGCCGTTCGCGCTGATCCTCACCTACCCGACCATCCTGATCCCGTTCTCGACCTGGCTGCTGATGGGATATTTCAAGACCATTCCGTACGAACTCGAGGAGTGCGCGCTGATCGACGGCGCGAGCCGCTGGCAGATCCTGATCCGCATCATCCTGCCGCTCGCCGTCCCGGGACTGATCTCGGCGGGCATCTTCTGCCTGACCCTGTGCTGGAACGAGTTCATCTACGCGCTGACCTTCATCAACACCACCGCCAACAAGACGGTGCCGGTGGCGATCGTCACGGCCTTCACCGACGGCGACCAGTACCGCTGGGGCTCGCTCATGGCGGGGGCGCTGGTCGGCTCGCTGCCGCTGGTGATCCTGTATGCATTCTTCGTGGAGCACTACGTGTCGGCAATGACCGGAGCGGTGAAAGAATGAACCAACTCGACTTCAAGGGCAGGACCGCGGTCGTCACCGGCGGCATGCAGGGCATCGGCGCCGCGATCGCAAAGCGCCTGGAGGCTTCCGGCGCCAGGGTCGCGATCTGGGACCTCGATCGCGCGGACAAGGTGGATGTCTCGAACCCGGCATCAGTCGACCAGGCCGCCGCGAGGGCCCTGCAGCAACTTGGCAGGATCGATGTGCTGGTCAACAACGCCGGCATCGCCGGCATGAACAAGCCCACCGTGGACTACCCGGTCGAGGAATGGGAGCGCGTGCTGCGCGTCAACCTCACCAGCCAGTTCCTGTGCTGCCGCGCCGTGGCGCCGCACATGGTGAAGGCGAAGTACGGCCGCATCGTCAACATCGCCTCGATCGCCGGGAAGGAAGGCAATCCGAATGCAGTGGCCTATTCCGCCTCCAAGGCGGGCGTGATTTCGCTCACCAAGAGCCTGGGCAAGGAGCTCGCGCAAACCGGCGTGCTGGTCAACTGCGTGACACCGGCGGCGGCAAAGACCGCGATCTTCGACCAGATGACCCAGCAGCACATCGACTACATGCTGTCCAAGATCCCGATGAACCGCTTCGTGCAGGTAGACGAGGTCGCCGCGCTGGTGTGCTGGCTGGCAAGCGAGGACTGCTCGTTCTCCACCGGCGCGGTGTTCGACATCTCCGGCGGAAGGGCGACCTATTGAGAGTAGGGTGGGCCAGGGCCCACCAACTGGTGGGCCAGGGCCCACCCTACGCGAGGGAGAGATCATGAGCGAGAAGAAGAAAACCGCATTGCGCAGCGTGCAGTGGTTCGGGCGCCAGGACATCTACGGCTTCATCTACCGCAGCTGGACCAAGAACCGCGGCATCCCGCAGGACCAGTTCGACGGCCGGCCGGTGATCGGCATCTGCAACACCTACTCGGAACTGGTGCCCTGCAATTCTCACTTCCGCACCATCGCCGAGCACGTGAAGGCGGGCGTGCTGGAGGCAGGCGGCTTCCCGCTCGAA
>Ga0210379_10000578_pt1 | contig 12120 bp, 7 predicted proteins | sample PLMedo_2_FD_155468 | JGI IMG/M metagenome (GOLD analysis project Ga0210379, IMG submission 155468) | Groundwater sediment microbial communities from an aquifer in East River, Colorado, USA - PLM4_32_coex redo | ecosystem: Environmental > Terrestrial > Soil > Riparian zone | place: USA: East... | reverse complement strand
TTTGGCCCTTGGTAAGAATGGGAATTAGGACAATGACAAGTGAAAACAAGATTCGTTTCATGACTGCTCCTTTGGATTTTAGCGAGGCATCTCTTAAGGCAATTTCAGTTACTATTGCTGTATCCTGTACGCCAGTTTTGCGACCTGATGGTTTGAGCGCTACACGGCCCTATTTGTCCAAAGACAATACACGATCCTTCAGTTCGCTGTTTTCTTTTGACAATGCTTTGAGCTTCTTGTCTTGATCGATGACGTAAAGAGTTAATTCCTCGAGCTTCTTCAACAGTTTTACCTGCATCTGACCAAGGTCGAGCCCCTTCGATTGAATTTCAGATGCTGAAGGTACATCGGGAAGGTGCTTCTGCTGGCGTATGCTTTCTTCAAGTTCGGTGAGTGGAGTGAGTCGGTTTGTATCATCGAAGACATAATCTGGCCATCCGTTCACATCGACGATGACTTGCTTGGCCTTTATTGTGCCGTTGGCTTTAATTTTGAAGGTGTCTGGATTTGTTGTGCCGATGCCGATGCTCCCTTCGACGAGGAGTGCATTTGCAGCAGCCACGGTTGATCCGGCGTACGTATTGCCAAGTACAATTGAACCAGTCACGTCAAGGTGATTCTTCGGTGTCTGAGTTCCGATTCCAAGGTTCCCGACGGAATCGAGTCGCATTCTAGAGGTGCGATTTGGTCTAAAGATTATGGGTGTCGCGTTTCCGGTACCAACGACTGTCCCGGCTCCCTGCCAAGTTTCGAGGTAACCGTAACCTGATGGCGTTCCTGGATATAGTTGCCAAAAGACATCATTAGTACCGACTATACCTGTTTCACAAAATCTTGCTCTCCCCGCGTTTGGGTAAATGAAGTCAACACCCCCAAATCCATTGACCGAGGAAAGATTGAGATTAACCCTGTAGGTCGCTGAGAACTGTCCCCCGGTTATATATGAGGTTCCTACATCCAGACCTTGAACGGGTGTTGTAGTTCCAATCCCAACGGCACCACCTTCGAAAATCGCCGCATAGTTGCTTGTTCCACCACTTGCCTTCACGTGGAGTCCTACATTAGTCGAACCTGTACCGTTCCAAGCACCCGTATCCTGAATATCGAGGCCGTACTTTACCACGCTTGCCGTGGACGACGTGAGATTGTTGAACATTAGATTCGCCGTATAGCTGGCTGTCTTTGACCCAGTAGCAAATGTGTGCAGCAGTGAGGTCGGACTCGTCGTCCCGATTCCGACGTTTCCATTTGCGTCGATTCGCATACGCTCGACCAGTGATGTGTTGAAATCATTGGTGAAAAAACTCATTCGCGTCGGAAAGTGCCCTCCAGACCAAGTTCCATCTCCTGATCCCAGAATACGAACTCGCTGATTTCCTCCGGAATTGCTATTGTACCAATCTATTTGACCTAGATTGCTTCCTGCAACAGGGGATGCTACGTTGGTCTCCAGGACGAAATTGGATAGGCCGGCCGCAATCTTTGAGTGGATTCTACCCTGAGGAGTGGACGTCCCAGCGCCCAGGCTATCTGTGTTTACTGAGGGAATTATTATACCGGTTCCCCCAGTCCACGTTTTTGTTTGACCATGGATTTGGAGGAAGAACATGAAGATTGATATTATGGCCAGCGAAACCGGACGGATGGTATGCATGGTGCACTCCTTTGAAGGATGTGAAGGATTGTGGTTGTGTGATTGCAATGCAAAGCAAGAGGACGATTAGGACACACCCGGCACAATGTGAGGCGCGGCGGGTAAAGAGGACAGATGAAGACCTTATCGATCGAGTGGATTGGCGATAATCTCTTTAATTTCATCGAGCTTGGCTTTATTAATAGTGTACATTACCACCGAGTTCACGGCTGTCTTCTTCAAGACAAGATCTTGGCGGAGTAAGACTGTTAAGACGTCTGAAACTTCCTCGATCTTGACCTCGATGACCTCTCGAGTAACCCACCAGTGAGTAATGCCCTCGATCGTATCGCAAGCATCGGGGTGATGGATGAGATATCGCAGGATAAGCCGGGTGAGTTCGTCATGTTTCACGCGGGCGTGCATGCGATGAGAGTCATGCGCTGGCTAGAGGCAAATACAGTACCAGAAAATCAAACGGTGTTATTGAAGGAATTTTAAAGATTAGGAGGGAACCGGAGGGGTCAAACTGCGGCGTGGGTTTTTGCAGCTGCTAACGATACTGTTGGATACTGCGGGGATTGAAAGATAACAGGTGCGGCGTAGCTGCCGCAGCTAATCAGTCAATTGTCGCACCCTGGATGTGGTGCTTGCGAATCAGACGTTGAATGGAACGGCGATCGAGGTCGGCGCATTCGGAGGCCTTGCTGACATTCCAGTTATTTTCGGTTAAGATCCTTAGCACGAAAGTCTTTTCGAAATTCTCGATGGCTAATTCCTTCGCCTGCCGGTATGAACGCGGTTGCGGTGATCCGGCCATATCGAGATCCACCGGCCTGACGATGCTCGATGTACACATGAGGACCGCTTTCTCAATGACATGCTGCAGTTCTCTGACGTTTCCTGGCCAGGAGTAATTTTCGAGTTTGTCCAACCCGGCGCGAGAGAGATACAATTGTCCTTTGTCGTTTGCATCGGAATATTTGGAGAGGAAATGATCTGCCAGCAATGCAATGTCACCGGGACGATCCCTCAACGATGGGATTTCTATCGTTAGCACATTGATTCTGTAGAAGAGGTCCTCCCGAAATCTCTTTTCTTTGAGATCGGATTCAAGCCGTCCATTAGCGGCAGAGATGATGCGGACATCCGCTTCCTGATAATGCGAAGCGCCGAGCATCTTAAAGGACTTATCTTCGAGGAATCGAAGCAGTTTGGCTTGACCGGATGGACTCAGCGAATTTATTTCATCCAGGAAAAGCGATCCTCCGTTCGCTTCGGCCACTAAGCCAGCGTGTGTGCCGCCTGATCCTGTGTAAGCGCCATTCAGGTGACCGAACAGCTCGTTTTCAAAGAGAAGCTCAGGAACAGCGCTGCAATTCAGAGGGACAAAGTGGTTCCCAGACCTCTTGCCCATGTAATGGATAGCTCGTGCAAACAATTCCTTGCCTACTCCGGTGTCGCCGGTGATGAGAACAGCTGCGTTTGATTCGCTGATGAGTGGGATCTTTCTGACCGCCTCGATGAACTTCGGAGATTCGCCCAATAGGAATTGGCTTCGAACTTTTGCCAGTAACGCACTCTTGAGTTTTGCAGTTTGGTCAATTCTGAGAACGCGATTTAATTGCAGGACGAAATTCTTCCCTTCGAGTGGAAGAATGAGGATATTATCAACATGGTACTCCAGGAGATCGTCGATATGACTGCTCTGATCTTTACTCAGAGCGACGATCAGGGGCGTGTGGGGGAGATACTTTTCGGCTTGACGGATGAGAGTGGGCCAAACGTGCGTGTCTTGTGGAAGAAGGAGGATGCTGCAAGCATATCGATTGGCGCCTTGCTCGAGTGTCGTCGCGAATCCGACGCTGCGCTGGTCGACCTCGTACGCATCGGCGAGCGCTTCCGTGATCTGGGATACATCTTCTGCCTCACTGCATTTGAGGAGAAGTATGCGTCCCTTTTCGGAAGCATTAGCTGTGCTACCCGCGATTTTACCTGGCACGATCTTTCAATCCAATTTGTGAATCGCGCCTCCCACCAATCACAATTTGATTGGAGAATCCCAATAGACTAGGATCTCAATGAGCTCCTCAGTGAACAATAGTCAGAGATTACTCCCAACGCAAGTAGCGTCCATGACATCAGCGCACCGCAAATCAACGGTGCAAGCCCTTGTCTATAGTCTCTCATAAACGAGAAAACTGTGATAACATCCCAAGGAGAGATAGCCACCGCATGTCGCGCTTGGCGAGTCGATATCTCTTTGAAATGGTCGCCCCGAGGCGACGGAAAAAAACAAACGTTGAGAACTAGGTGTCAGACTTGACGGAATTGCGATACTTGAATCGTGCCCTTCCTCCTACCCATACGAGTCAAGCAAGTGTGTGAAATCTACAAAATGATTTTCGAGAAGTCAATACTTTTTGCATGAAGAGTTGTCCGCAAGCACTTTTCTTTCGCTGTTTGAATTTTCATGCGACTGTAGATTCGCCATTGCGACGCATTTTCGAAGTACGGACTTCTGGTGTAGTCAAATTGATGACAAATAAATAGTGATTCTTACCAATTTTCTGCTGTGCATATGAATTCGAATAGAAAGGTTTACATAATTTAGATGTTCTAATCGTAGGGTGTAACAGTTTTCATGTTATGGGATTGTTACCTTACCATTCATTTTTTGTGGAATAACAGGAGGACATTCTTCTGGCTTCTCGAGTAGCTTGTGCACTTCAGGAGAGGTTGCCGGGTCGTGAATTGATGTCGACCCACGAACCATCGCACCGAAAACAATTCAGGGAATGAAGAAGATCCGACATGACAGACGAATCTTGGATGCCTCCACGGCGTCGCGCGAAGGTAGGTAAGTGTTGAGCTCGTAGATTCTGACTGCGAGAGGACTCCTATACAAGCAGGTAGAAGCGAAATAAAGAGATGCCAAGAGCCTTTGAGTAGATGGTAAGGCTTTGAATTGGTGACACATATGCGGTCCAACCGACACCAACCCTCCGTGTCGCATCTCAAGACCGATGGAGAAGATTTCGATGGTTGAGAAAAGTGCGTATCACGGGGACGCATCGGTGCCGACAAGTGATGAAAAACGGCTTGTAGATGGCGATATTCGGGCGTATGCGTTGCGATTCAGCTGGAAAGGGCTGACGGCACGGCCCGATATTGGCATGTTTCGAAGGCTATAATAGCATGACAAAAACGGGCGGTGCCGGTGCTCAGGCGATTGCGATCGACGAGTGGCAGGAACAGAACATTGGGTGTCCCTGAATTGACCTTTCAACCAATTGCATAAATCACCGACAGCGGCTCGGAAACTGTGAAAATGAGTGTTTCAGGCGCATCAATCAAGCATGTACCCGGTCCCGGGCACATACGTGATTGATTGCGAAATTGGTTTGAATGGAGCGATTCCAAAAGGGGGTTGGGAAGTCGGGCAAACGATATAATGCCGGGCGAATGAGGCTTTCAATACTCCATTTCGCAGACGAATTGAAGGTCTGTGAGTGGCGTGAAGTTCGGGCCCCCGCTACTCTGGGTACTCGCAACTCCTGCGGGTACCCTTTTCTTTTCATATAGTTTTTCCAACTCCGGGGACACGGCAGGCACCCGCCGAACGTAGAATCTCACCACCCCATTATCCCGGTCCACCACTATCTCCGAAATCATCTTCTTAATGAGGAGCTTTTTCTCCTCAATGGGCGCATTCTCAAATTTCTCCTCAAAATTCAGGATGAATTTGGCCACAATCTCCGAAATCTTGGCCGGTTCTATCTGGCGTTCATTCACCAATGACAAGGATTGAAGCCTCACGTTGAGCAGGCCCTTCTCTTCTTCAAGCGCCTTTAGCCGCTCGAAAAGGGATTGTATCGCTCCCCCATTCTCTATGGCATTAGTGATGTGCTTAGTTTTCTGTTCACATTCCGCGATAAGCGACTTTATCCGCTCAATTTCGTCTCTGGTGGAAGTCGGGGCTGCTTCAAGGAGTTTCGTTAACTGAGCCTCGATTTCAGCGACCAGATTCGGCTGGATCAATACGTCTTTGATTGCTTTGATTGCAAATTCTTCGAGCATTGACTTGCTGATTCCCAGATGAGAGCATATGCCTTTGTTTTTCCAGCCACCGTCGATATACTTCTCATACTTCTTGTTCTTTACAGAGCTCGAGCAACCTTGGAACGGAAATCCGCAACGAGAACATCTTAGAATGCCAGTCAAGAGAAACCGACCTTTATAAGAGTACCCGTTGTACTTTTTCTTTCGATCTTCGTTTACTCCCGTGTTCGCCTTCGTCCAGATTTCCTTTGTTATGATCGCGTCGTGGGCGTTCTCCTCAATCACCCAGTCCTTTGCTTCGTTACGCCAGTGTGGATAGGACACGTTGTGTTTGAGGTCCTTCCCCTTCTGCTGGGCCTGGATCTTGCTCATCGAATTCCTGTTGTAGATTCTCGCCCCGTAATAGGTCGGATTCTCGACGATCGTCTTGATTGTACCGGAACTCCATTTTTGGTCGAAGTTTCTCCATCTTCCACGCTTAGCACATGGTACGCATTGTCGATTGAGAGCCTGAGCGATGAGGAAGCACCCCAATCCTTCGCTTCGTTGTCTAAAGATTTCCTGTACAACCTTCACTTCTTCCGGATCTCCGATGGCCCATCGAACCTTTTCCTGACCCGAGATTGACCATTCACCCGTAACGAGCTCCCTCACATTGCCCGTCTTGGTATTGACAGCGATGCGCTTGTATCCATAAGGGGGAGTGCCTCCGCTGGAGTAGATACCGTTATTTTTCGCGCCTCGCAGAGTCAACTCGGAAAGCTTCTTGCTGTACTGTGAGGCTTGGACGCCCTCGAATGCCGCGAGCATTGGAGCAAATTCATTGTTTCGGTCTACGGAGGTCTTCACCAATAAGACGTCGACACCATACATGCGGAAGTGTACCCGCCAATACGTATTTTCCTCCGCGTCGATCGCTCGCCCCCATCTTGATTCATCGTAGCATATGACAGCGATGAAGTTTGGTCTCTTCTCAACCGTGCTCTTTAACCTTAGAAACTCAGATCTTTGGGCGAAGGTTGTGCCCGATTTTCCAAAGTCAATGTAGTACTCAAGGATACTATATCCCTTTCGAAGTGCGAACTCCTCGATCGCCTTCTTTTGTTGATCGGGGCTATCCTCTTGCATTTCGGTCGAACAGCGAATATATGCAACAGCTGATTTCATGTGATCGTTGTTGTTGTTCTGTGTCCTCGATTTAAAGCGGTGGGAAGGAACAGAACTTTCCATTGGTAAGCAAGGAGATATTTGAGCCGGGTTCACTCAAATTGATCCTGGTTCACTCGTTTTAACCTCCGGTGGCTTAGTCAAGGCACTCTCAACTTTGATTTCCTTCCTTTTTTTGAGAATCCTTTTTCGCTTCCTCTCATACCTGTGCTTACGCTTTTGTCGGGTGCTCAAATCCGTGACCTCGAGTTCGAGTACTGTCAAGACGCTTTACCTGCATGGGTTGAGCGATTACCCATTGACGGAGAGCGTGAGCTCAACTGGCACTGCGATAGCCAAGCATTACATCTACGGACCGACAGGGTTGATTGCAATTTATGAAAACAGTCACTATTATTATGCTGTGAAAGATCATCTTGGATCAATTCGAGTAGTTCTCAACGGAAGCGACAGTTTGATCGCAGAGTGGAATGATTACCTAACTTATGGCGGTACTGTGAGTCAGGTGAATCCGGATGTGCACTATCGCTACACTGGTCAGGAGCAGGATAACGATATTTCTGGAAATCTGTACAATTACCGTGCGAGGTTTTACGATGGGGAGCTCGGGAGGTTTCTTGCAGCCGACCCGGCCCATCAATACTACTCCCCCTTTACTTTCGTCGGGAACAATCCCGTCAGATTCGTCGATCCAACAGGGATGTTGGGTGGAAATGATCTCGGAAAGAAGAGTGCCCAAGAGCATAACGAATCAAACGGATTTGCAGCGAGGGCCCAGTATAACCACATGAGAGGCTTCGATACCCCTCCGGCCATTTACGAAAACGGTATACTTCAGGATGCTGGTGCGGCCCAAGCCTTTTTCTCCGACCCGCAAGCATATCTCAGCGCGGTCAATGCTCAATCCTTCTCAATTGCAGACGCCTCAGGGACGATTGTCGCCGCCGGGCAAAGAGATCAAGTTTGGGTTCAGGATGGTAATAGTTCGCAACAGATAACGGGTCATTGGGAAACCGGGCCGATGCCAGATGGCCGCGAGCCTGGGTGGGTAAGCGATGTGGAAGTAACATCGGGCGGGCATTATGAGGCGAATCTGACGATCAATACAGACGCGGTTTCAAGTTATTTGGAATCGACATCGCAGGTTTTAGATGAGGGTTCAAGAGCTGGGGAAATCTTAGGCTGGGTCATGATTGGCAGCGCGATACTTAGCGGAAACCCCGAGTTTGTTCCAGCAGGCCAGGCAGTCCTTAACGCTTCGCTCGCTGCCAAAGGCGTGAGCGTCGGGACCCGATACATAAATTATCTTGCATATCAGAAGGGCACTTATTCTGAGATTAGAAGTGACGCCTTCAACTTCACGTTACAAGCCGGTCTGTCGGCAGCGTCTGGAGTGCTAATTAAGGGTGAAAGCGGATACGTTCAAGGCGCGAGCGAATTCGGCCAAGAATTTGGGGGCGCACTGGCGGGAGCGGCCGCGTATTCTTATTCACGGAGCTATTCGGGCGGATTCGCGGCTCCGGATGCGACGCGTGTCTCGACCTTTCCTTGGAGATAGAATCGCTTGGAACAATTATTTAACGATATTGCCCGTTCGCTTCATCTCGACCCACTCTATCTTTGTGCTATAATTCTTGACCTTTGGGCAGTCCATGATTTTCTGAAGTACAGGCACTCGTGGAACACGCTGCGAGGCGTTACCAAGGCAAATATCACGATTCGAGCGTTAGGCGGCTTACTTATCACTATCATGAGCATGACTGTCATGCTGGGAATCATGCACTGAAGAATAGCTATGTGGTTGAAGGGAAAAAGGATTATGGGGTCAGTATGGGGACTTGTACGTCGTCAAAGCCTTTTGGACAGATTCGAGGTTAAATTAACAGAGACTTTTTCAGATATTCAATCAGTGAGTTCTTGCTTGTAGTTGGTTAGGTTTTGTACTTTCGAATCTTGTATACCTTCATTTGGTTGATGGCCCGTATCCCGATATGGAACGGTGCATTCGAAAGCTTCGGTCGCTTTGACGAAACACATTGTTGAAAGGCTAGTGCTTCGGCAGGAATCCAACAAGGCTCAACACGTCCGATTGAATCTGTCGCGCCTCCATGCCAACCGGCGGTCAGCATGTCAGCTCCAGAACTTGCTCGATTGTTGCGAGTTCAGCAAAGTTCCTCCCCCCGCTACAAAGAGAGCCGATTCCTCTCGGAATCGGCTTCTCATTCTTGGCCTACCCTTCTCGTCACCTCCTGACCGTCGAGGCCGCCCAAACAATCTCCCATATTTTAGCCCGAAGAGACCCTTAATCGGTACCATGAAATTTCGTCTTGCAATAACGAGATTTCATGGTTATATTATTTCATGATTCAACGACGAGACCTTATGGGGGTCGTGCAATCAGCTTTGCGCAGAAGCCGGGTTGTAGCGCTGATCGGTCCACGCCAATGCGGCAAGACCACGCTTGCGCGTCAACTGGTCGACGCGCGATCGGTGAACTATTTTGATCTTGAAGATCCGGTAAGCCTCGCCCGCCTCGATGAACCGATGACAGCGTTGGAAGCTCTCAGGGGTCTTGTCGTGATCGACGAAATCCAACGAAAAGAAAATCTCTTTCCCGTTCTTCGAGTCCTCGCCGATCGAAAACCACTGCCGTCACGATTCCTCATTTTAGGTAGCGCCTCTCCTGCTCTGCTCCGGCAATCATCCGAAAGTCTCGCAGGTAGGATTGAGGTGATCGCGATGTCCGGTTTCACTCTCTCCGAACTAGGTTACGGAGTCGTGGACCGTCACTGGCTTCGTGGAGGTTATCCGCGCTCGTTTCTTGCCCGATCGGAGCGCGACAGTGAAGCATGGAGGAAAAATTTTATTCAGTCGTTCCTCGAGCGCGATCTGACACAGCTCGGTGTCCGCGTTCCGGCATCGACGATGCTCCGCTTTTGGAAGATGATCGCACATAGTCACGGACAGATCTGGAACGGCTCTGAAATCGCGCGCTCCCTTGCGATCAGCGAAGCCTCCTCACGCCGCTACGTCGATATTCTCTCAGAGCTCTTTATGATCCGTCAGCTGCAACCGTGGCATGCGAACCTGAAGAAGCGTCAGGTGAAGAGCCCGAAGATCTTTATCCGCGACACCGGTCTTCTCCATAATCTCCTGGGAATCCGATCGGAGCGCGAGCTTCTTGCGCATCCTAAGCTTGGGGCGTCATGGGAAGGATATGTTGTGGAGGAGGTTATTCGTTCCGTGGGGCCCGATGAGGTGTACTTCTGGGCGACTCATAATGGCGCCGAAGTCGACCTGGTCCTTATAAAGAACGGAGTGAGGTATGGCGTTGAATGCAAGCGCGCCGATGCCCCCAGGATGACCCCGTCGATGCGAAGCGCATTGGAGGGACTAAAATTGAAGCGCATTTCGGTCATCTACCCCGGAAACCGGAGGTACGACCTCGCCCCGCGGATCTCAGCCGTGCCGTTGAAATCTGTCATCGGCGGATTCGACGGTATTTTCCACTCGAAATAGGATCCGCCAGAGGATGCCAGGGATTTAGTCAGCTAGACAGCCTCAATAATCCATTTCGTAGACGAATTGAAGGTCTGTGAGTGGCGTAAAGTTCGGGCCCCCGCTACTCTGGGTACTCGCAACTCCTGCGGGTACCCTTTTCTTTTCATATAGCTTTTCCAGCTCTGGCGACACAGCCGGAACACGCCTAACGTAGAATCTCACCACACCGCTCTCCCTGTCAACGACGATCTCCGAGATCATCTTTTTGACTAACAGTTTTTTCTCCTCAATGGGTGCTTTCTCAAATTTCTCTTCGAAATTCAGGATGAATTTGGCCACAATCTCTGAGATCTTAGCCGGATCCATCCTTTTCTCGTCGGTCGATGCCAATGACTGAACCCTCACTCTGAGAAAACCCTTCTCCTCCTCAAGCTCTTTCAGCCTGTCAAACAAAGGTTGGATCGCACCCCCTTTTTCGATGGCCTCGGTGAAAATATCTGTTGATCTCGAGTGTGAGTTTTTTTTGCGCAAGCGGAATACTTTTTATTAAGTATTTCCCCGGTTCCATCAATGAGTCCTTCAACAAATGGTTTGGCGGTCGATTGACGTTTTTCCCGGATACTGTTGGTCGGAATGCTCGAAAATGTGAATTCAGGAAATTGGATCCTTAACAACTTGGACTTGTTACTTTCTTCTTCTCGGTCTATCACCTGGGGACCGCTTTTCCATCATGAGCCAAACGACATTACTTGATGGTTGTGAAAATTTGCTTTGCCATCTCTTGATCCTGCTCTGATGTACACGGATGTAAATTCTATCCTTACCCTGCTTTTTCGCCTTGTGTAGATGAACATCAATGTAAATACCAGTATCCGGTCTAACTCGCCAGTTTCTCTTGGGTTTCGACATTATAGCTCCTACAATAGAAAAGTTCCTTGTGATTGTCTGAATTATTTTGATATCGCTTTGTCCACAATCAAGATTTCCAAATTATCCCAAACTGTTTATTACAATTTACCCGATATCGGTCCACAAGGGTTTGAAACGATACACCGCCATAATTTAACCCAGTTTGTGAAATCTCGCCAGAGGATCGCCGTAAAAGCAATATGCAGCAAAAGTGTCTTCCCCCTGATTTGTCGTATAGGCCTTCTGTCGTATTGATCGGATAACTTCTGCAAGACTCTTGGCCGAGTCATCGATCAGCTTCTGATAAAATTCCAATGCGATGTCATGGGCAATGCTATCCCTAACACTCCACAATGGAGCTACCATTGCACTCGCACCCACTTGGATAAACGCTCTTGCAAATCCGCCGGTCCCAATCAAAGCAGGGATAGGTCGGCCGGTCTCACATGCGTTGAGAAATACGAAAGGCTTCTTTGATCGACAGGCGTCTTTTACGCCGTCCATCCCTTCTAACTGTACAGAATCAAGCTTATCTGTCCCTTCCAAGTCTATTTCTTGACTTACAATATCTGGAGATCCTCCGTGACACACAAAATGTAATATAGTAGCTCCCCCTTTTTCCATAGCTTTTTCAAACTCCTCAAAATTAGCTGGGGCGACTCTGGTGCCTTTCAATCTATTGCATATAAACGTAGCTTCGTCTTCCGAATTCTTGAGTTCTCGTTGATCCATATACTTTGGACAGACAACAAGGCTATCATCAAATGTCAGTTTCTGAGGAGGCGAAAGATGCTTCTCGGTAACCCATCGGCCGATTGAAAACTCGACACCAAGTGGAGTTCGTTCTT
>Ga0210379_10000577_pt1 | contig 12131 bp, 9 predicted proteins | sample PLMedo_2_FD_155468 | JGI IMG/M metagenome (GOLD analysis project Ga0210379, IMG submission 155468) | Groundwater sediment microbial communities from an aquifer in East River, Colorado, USA - PLM4_32_coex redo | ecosystem: Environmental > Terrestrial > Soil > Riparian zone | place: USA: East... | reverse complement strand
AACCCGACCGTCTATGCGCTGGCGCGCCAGCTCGCCGCCATGGAAGCCACCGAGACCGCGTACGCCACGGCGAGCGGGATCAGCGCGATCGCCGCCGCCCTCCTGCAGACGTGCCGGCACGGCGACCACATCGTCGCGAGCGATACTCTCTACGGCGGCACCTACGCGCTCATGAAGAACTTCCTGCCCGAACGCTGCAACGTGCATACCACCTTCGTCGACGTCGAGAACCCCGCTGCCGTCGAGCGGGCGTTCAGCGACCGCACGCGCGTCCTCTACGTGGAGACGATGGCGAACCCGACGCTCGTGGTCGCCGACCTGCCGCGGCTGGCGGAAGCCGCGCACCGCCGCGGGGCGGCGCTCGTCGTCGACAACACCTTCGCCCCGCTGATCGTCACCCCCGCCCGGCACGGCGCCGACGTCGTCGTGCACAGCCTGACCAAGTTCGTCAGCGGATCTTCCGACATCATCGCCGGCGTCGTGTGCGGATCGAAGGAACTCGTGTCGAAGATGATGGACGTGAACAGCGGGGCTCTGATGCTGGTCGGCCCGACCATGGATCCGCGCGTGGCCTTCGAGTTGAGCACGCGCCTGCCCCACCTGGGAGTGCGCATGGCCGAGCACGGGCGCCGCGCGCTGGCGATGGCCGAGGTGCTGGCGCGCGCCGGTTTCGACGTGCGCTACCCCGGCCTCGCCGGTCACCCGCACCACCAGCGCCTCGCGCGCCTCATGAACGAAGGCTACGGCTGGGGCGGTATCGTCGCCGTCGACCTCGGAACCATCGAGCGTGCGAACCGGTTCATGGAACACCTGCAGCACCGGGAGAAATTCGGATTCATCGCGGTAAGCCTGGGCTTCACGGACACGCTCATGTCCGCGTCCGCGAGCTCGACCTCGAGCGAGATGTCGACCGAGGACCTCGGGCGAGCCGGGATCTCCCCGGGGCTGGTTCGCCTGTCGGTAGGGATCACGGGCTCGCTGGAGCAGCGCCTGGAGCAGCTCGAGTCGGCGATCCGCGTCGTGAGCTAGTTGACGCGCTGGCGGTCGGGGAACCGCGGTTCCCCACAGAGCTACTGGGCTGCCACCGCCGCCCAGCTGCGCGCTTCCTCGATGATGGCGTCGTAGCCCGTTCCGAAGGCGCGCCTCGACGCGGCGTCGAGGTCCTTCTCTTCTCCACAGTCCAGGACGAACGCCAGCACCGTCGGCTGCCCCCGCGTTAGCACGAGTTTTTCCACCATGCGATACGCGTTGTAGTACGCGCGGCGCGACGAGATGCGATCCGTCTCGCCGTGGAGCGTCTTCTCCATGTCGTGAAACGACATGGTCGTTCCCTGCTCGCCGAACTCGCTCGTTTGGCTCTCGAGCACCGCCGCTTCGTTCGCGAGCAGCGATGCGAGCCCTTCTTCCAGCCATCGAGGAGCGCGGTGGTTGGAAAGGTTGCCGATCGCCCACTCGTAATACTCGTGGGGGGCCGCGATCATGAGCAGCCCGCGGGTGAAGAGATCCATCGGCGATTGCAAATTCAGGGTGTCGCCCTTGACCAACGAGTAGTTCCACCAGTCGCGCCCGGTCGCCGCGCGAAACACCTCGAGATCACCGGAGCACACCACGGTGAGGCGGGCGGACGGGGCCCGGCCGAATAGTTTTTCCGTGTTGCGTCGCGCCAGCTCCATCTGCTTGAGGACGCTGATGCCCTGGAAGGCGTTCACCCGGCCCGTCGGATACCAGACCTCGATGGCGTCGTTGGCCAGCACGCCGCCGTGGCCGTCCCAGTATTCGTCGCGCGTGACCTTGTACGAGAGCTTCATCTGGATCAGGCTGTCGAGCTCGGTTGGATTCAGGTTGCGGTCGAGCGAGCGCGGTGGCACGTAGGTGACCCGCTGGGCGGGCTCCTTCTTCTCGCCGCAGCCCCATACCATGAGCCCGGCGGCGAGCCCGCAGGCCATCGTCGCCGTCCACAGGGACTGCTTCCTTCTCGTCATGGTTGCCTTCCTCTGCGCGGTTGATGCGCGCGGTGCATGAGCGAACGCACCTCGCGCCCGGCGCGTTCGATCGGGTCGGCGGCTTCGGCGCGAATTCGCGCTGCCAGCCGCGCGCCGCCGGAGCGCGCCTCTTCGGCCCACGCCCGCGCGAAGTTCCCCGACTCGACGTCGTCCAGGATCCCGCCCAGGGCGCGGCGCGTTTCGTCGGTCACGATGCGCGGTCCGCTCTCGAAACTCCCCCACGCCGCGGTCGCGCTGATGCGTTCGCGCATGTGGTGCAGCCCGCCTTCGAACATGAGGTCGGAAATGATCTTGAGCTCGTGCAGGCATTCGAGGTACGCGACTTCGGGAGCGTAACCTCGCTGTACCAGCGTCTCGAACGCCGCCTTGACCAGCTCGGGGACCCCGCCGCACAGCACCGCCTGCTCGCCGAAAAGATCCATGACGGCCTCTTCGCGGAACGTGGTCGCGATCGCGCCGGCGTCGAGGCAGCCGATCAGATGCGCGTACGAGAGCGCTTTTGCGCGCGCCGAGCCGGACGCGTCGGACTCCACCGCGATCAGGCACGGCAGCCCGGTGCCATCGAGGAAGGCGCGGCGCAGAAAGTGCCCCTGTCCCTTGGGCGCCACCAGCACGACGTCGTGGCCGCGAGGCGGCGCGACCGCGCCGAAGGCGATGGCAAAACCGTGCGCGAACACCAGTACGGCTCCGTCTTTGAGCGCGGGCTCAATCTCGCGCGCGAAGACCTCCCCCTGCACCTCGTCCGGCAGGAGGACCACGACCGCGTCCGCGTCCGCCACCGCCGGTCCGACCTCGCGCGTCTCGAAGCCCTCGCGCACGGCCGCGTTCCACCCCGCACCCGCGCGGCGTGCTCCCACCACCACGCGCGCGCCCCGGTCGCGCAGATTGAGCGCGTGCGCGTGGCCCTGGTTGCCGAAGCCGAGCACAGCGATAGTCGCGCCGTCGAGAAGGTTACGAGTGAGATCGGCGGGCGTGTAGAAATTCATAGCGGTCCCTGCCGGACCCGGGCGAACCCAAAACACCGACGCGCACCGGTATGCGCCGATGCGCGTCCTCTGCCCGGACGGCGTGCGGTCCAGTATACACCAGAGCCGACGACGCGCGCTCGGTTTTCGTGCCGCCGCGCGCGAACTCGCGAACGAAATCCTGGCGGCAGCCCGCCGGTCCGCGCCATTGGCAGGCGCCGCGTGAACATTCCAACAGAGGTGAGTGTCGCCTAGTCTCTGTACAGTGTCTTCACCGTCCCCCACGTCACCTCTCGCGTCGGCAACGTCGTGTTGGCATACGTCCGGAAGACGACGTCGATGTTGAGGTTCGAGTTGTTCGTGCACCCGTAACCGTGACCACCCGGGTACGTGTCCGCGTTGTTTTGGGCGACGTATACGCCGACCCCGGCGTACGCCGCCTCGAGGACGTAGAGCTGCCCCGGCACGACTACGACACCACCCGCGAAGTCGTACCGCGTCCACCCCACCTGATTCTCCGCGCTGGTCTCGCCAACGATCGGACCGTCGACCGCACCCGATCGGATGCGGACCGTCCGTGAGCCCGCCGGCGGCGGCGCCAGAAGATACAACATGATCTCGACCGCCGTGAGCGGCGAGAGGGCGGGCCTGAATCCCTGCGAGATGCTGCCGGGACCGACCCCGCAGCTCACGTACTGCACCGTCCCATAGGGAAGATTCTCCTGGTCCACGACTTCTTGCGCCTGCGCGCAGACGGCTGTCGACAGGGTCAGGGCTACCCAACCGGCGGCCACGATTCGGTTTCGAAGTTCCATGTCCAACCTCCTGGTTCGGCGTTTAGTATAGCCCATCGCTCACACTGGTAACGGAGGATTCGGGCGCCCACGCTGGCCAACCCACAGGTCCCACTGAAACTTGTAGGACTTCGTATGCTTATTGACCGCGACGATGAGGCCCTTTACAGTGGTGTCCCGCACGACGAAGCTTGTCGATGAACACGAGTTGCCTGATGAATTCCTTTGGGGTGGCGGAGTAGCTCAGTTGGTTAGAGCAGCGGAATCATAATCCGCGTGTCCGGGGTTCGAATCCCTGCTCCGCCACCATTCCCCTCTCCTCATCGGAGCCCGTGATATAGTGAGGGCATGCCGGACTCCCGCACGATTTCCGCGCGCGATCCACGCACCGACACCCACCCGGTCGAGCGCGCGCTGCGTGCCGCGCCGTGGTTTCGCGCCGGCGACGTCGTGCTGGCGGCGGTGTCCGGCGGCGTCGACTCTACCGCCATGCTGGACGCGATTTGCGCCCTCGCGACGGAGCGCCCGGGCCTGCGCGTCGTCGCGGCCCATTTCGACCACCGCCTGCGCGCGGACAGCGGGCGCGACTTCGACGTGGTGGCAGCCCACGCACAGCGGTTCGGCGTCCGCGCGGTTCGCGGTTCCGGCGACGTGGCCGCCGAGGCGCGCCGGACCGGGGAGTCGATCGAAGCCGCCGCGCGGCGCGCGCGCTACGAGTTTCTGCTCGAGACGGCGCGGCGCGAATCTGCCACCTGGATCGCGACCGCGCATACGCGGTCGGATCAGGCGGAAACGGTACTGATGCGCATTCTCCGCGGCGCCGGAACGCGCGGACTGGTGGGCATCGCCGCGCGCCGCGACGCCATCGTGCGTCCGCTGCTCGGCGTCACCCGCCGGGACACGGCGGATTATTGCGCCGCGCGAGGCATCGCGTGGGTGCACGACCCGTCCAACGACGATCGCCGCTTCGCGCGCAATGTCATTCGGCACGACACCCTGCCGGCGCTGCGCCGCGTGTTTCCGTCCATCGACGACGTGCTGGTACGACTGGCCGATTCCGCCGCGGAAGAGCTGGCTGCGATTCGACGCGTCACGACGCCCCGCATCGACGACGCTTTGGATCGCGAGGCCTCGGGATCGTGGGCGCTGCGCGCGTGGGCGCTGGCGGACTTGGACCCTGAAGCAACCGTGACCATGATCGGCGACGTGCTCGAGCGCGTCGATCGCCGCGACGACGTGTCGCGGGTGCACTACGAGGCGCTGGCGTCGATCAAGGTCGGCGTCTCGATCGACTTGCCGCGCGTGCGCGTGCGACGCGAGCACGATGCGCTGGTGTTCACGGTTCGAACCCTCGCGGCGCCGGACGGCCCCACGGTAGTGGAGCAGCCGATGGATGTCCCGGGAGAAGTCCACACCCCGTACTGGTCGATCCGCGGCGAGTGGAACACGGGCGCGGACGCGCGCGCGCTCATGAACACGGCGTCCGATAGCGGCGAGACGCCGTTCGCGCACGTCGCCTTCGTGGCCACGGCCCCGGGGGATGCATTCCGAGTTCGCGCTCCGCGTGCGGGCGACCGCGTGCGCCCGCTCGGCATGCGCGGGCATCGAAAGTTGAGCGACGTTTTCATCGATGCAAGGATTCCGTTTCGCCGGCGCGCCGCCAGCCTGGTCGTGGAGCGCAACGGGGAGATCGTGTGGGTTCCCGGGGTGGTCACGGGCGAAGCGGCCCGGGTCGGCCCGGATACCGAGAGCGCCGTCCGTCTGGTCGCGCGTCGCGCGGACCGGCTCGATGGCCGGGGTGATGCGGCGTGACTCACCCCGACCATCCCGTCCCCGGCCGTGTCCTCCTCTCGGCGCCCGACATCGCCGCCATCGTGGCGCGGCTGGGCCGTGAGATTACCCAGGACTACGCCGGCCGACACCCCGTGCTCATTAGTCTCCTGAAAGGCGGCGTCGTGTTCCTGGCGGACTTGATCCGCCAGATCACGATCCCGCACCACATCGAGTTTCTCCGGGTGTCATCGTACGACGGCGCAATTCGCTCCAGCGGGGTTGTCCGGATCGTCGGGGACCTCGAGATCGACCTGGTCGGCAGGGACGTTCTGCTTGTCGAGGATGTCATAGACACTGGCACGACTCTGGCTTATATTGTGGACATGTTGAGGTTACGGAATCCCGGGAGCCTCGAGATCTGCGCCCTTCTGCGCAAACGCGTGCCCAACCAGGCCGGGATCCCCATACGCTACCTCGGTTACGACATCCCCGACGAGTACGTGGTGGGCTATGGGCTGGACTACCGCGAGAATTTTCGCCATCTTCCGTTCGTGGCCGCACTCGACCCCGAGTCGGCCCGCTAGGTGGTTTTGAGATAACCCGTTATGTCTGACTATCGCGATCCCGATAAGCGCACGGGCGGGCGAACCCCGCTCTCCCCGAAGACCTCCCTCGGCCGGCCAAACCGTCCGCTCAAGGCGATGATCTTCTGGGTCATGCTCGTGATCCTGTTGCTCATCGCGTTCCAGATGTTCGAGATGGGCAAGGCGCCGCAGTACCGGATCTCGTACTCGGAGTTTCTCTCCCAGGTCGACAAGGGCAACGTCAAGCGCATCACCTTCAAGGGACTGGAAGTCCGCGGGGTGCTGACCGCGCCGACCCTGGTGCCGGTCTCGTCGGCCACCGATCGCGATCGGACCCGCGAAGTCAAAGTCGAACAGTTCACGCTGGTGCTGCCCACCGAGGACAAGGACCTGCCGCAGCGGATCATGGACCGCAACCCGGGCGCGGTCATCGAGGGTCAGGTCCCGGGCGGCAGCACGTGGGTGAAGATCCTGGGGTCGGGGTTGCCGCTCCTGCTGATCGTCGGGCTATGGCTGCTCATCATGCGCCAGATGCAGGCGGGCGGGAACCGCGCCTTCAGCTTCGGCAAGAGCCGCGCACGCATGTTCGGAGGGGACCGCCCGCGCGTCACCTTCTCCGACGTGGCCGGCTGCGACGAAGCCAAGGAAGAGCTGCAGGAGATCATCGAGTTTTTGAAGGAGCCGAAGAAGTTTCAGAAGCTCGGCGGGCGCATTCCCAAGGGAGCGATTCTGCTCGGCCCGCCGGGTACCGGCAAGACGCTGCTCGCGCGCGCGGTCGCTGGCGAGGCGAATGTGCCCTTCTTCTCGATGAGCGGCTCGGACTTCGTGGAGATGTTCGTCGGCGTCGGCGCGTCGCGCGTGCGTGACCTGTTCGAGACCGGCAAGAAGCACGCGCCCTGCATCCTCTTCATCGATGAAATCGACGCCGTGGGCCGCCATCGCGGCGCGGGTCTCGGCGGCGGGCACGACGAGCGCGAACAGACGCTCAACCAGCTCCTGGTCGAAATGGACGGCTTCGAATCCAACGAGGGCGTAATCCTGGTCGCCGCCACCAACCGCCCCGACGTGCTCGACCCGGCGCTCATGCGCCCGGGTCGTTTCGACCGCCGCATCGTGGTCGACCTCCCCGACGTTCGCGGCCGCGAAGGCGTTCTGAGGGTTCACTCGCGCAAGACGCCGCTCGCGGACGACGTCAACCTGTCGGTACTCGCGCGCGCGACACCCGGCATGAGCGGCGCCGACCTCGCGAACCTGGTCAACGAGGCCGCCCTGCTCGCGGCGCGCCAGAACATGACCAAGGTCACGATGGACTGCATGGAAGAGGCGAAGGACAAGATCTACCTGGGTCCGGAGCGCAAGAGCCGGGTCGTGAAGGAAGAGACCAAGCGGCTCACCGCGTACCACGAAGCCGGGCACGCGGTCGTCGGCTCCGCGCTCCAGTATTCCGACCCGGTGCACAAGGTGACGATCATCCCGCGCGGCCACGCCGGTGGTCTCACCTTCTTCCTGCCCGAAGACGACCGCTCCGAGTACTCGAAGGCGTGGTGCCTGGACACGATCACGCAGGCCCTCGGCGGGCGCGTGGCCGAAGAGCTGGTCCTCAATCGCATGGGCAGCGGCGCGCAGCAGGACATCCAGATGGCGTCGAAGCTGGTGCGCAAGATGGTGATGCACTGGGGCATGAGCCCGCGCCTCGGTCCCATCGCTTTCGGCGACCGCGAGGAACAGGTGTTCCTGGGCCGCGACATCGTGCAGAGCACCGAGTACAGCGACGACACGGCGCGCCTCATCGACGAGGAAGTCAAGCGCATCATCGACGAAGCCTACGACCGCGCGAAGGTCATCCTCGAGGAGCGCATCGACATTCTGCACCGCATTGCGAACGCGCTGCTCGAGCGTGAAACGCTCGATTCGCGCGAGATCCAGATCATCCTGGAGGGCGGAGTGCTCCCGCCGGTGGTGGCACCCGCGGCGACGCCGGCCAAGCGCGAGGAATCCGCCGTGGATGTGCGCAGCCCGGAGACCGATCGCAAGAAGATCTCGGGCATTCCCCCGGTCATCGAACCGGGCACCAGCTCCTAGTCTCCTGGGGCCGGCGCGGGTGGCGCTGACCACATGAACTCCCCGGCCCAACCGAAGTCCCTCCGCTGCGGCGATCGCACCATTGCCTTCCGCCGCTCCCCGCTGGTCATGGGCGTTCTCAACGTGACGCCGGATTCCTTCTCCGACGGCGGTAAGTTCGTGCGCCGCGAAGCCGCGGTGGAACACGCGCTGCGGATGGCGGCCGAGGGGGCGGACATCATCGACATTGGCGGCGAGTCGACCCGGCCCGGCTCGGACGCAATCTCGGCCCGCGAGGAAATGGACCGCGTGCTGCCGGTGATCGAGACGCTGTCGCGGCGGCGCGCATTGGTCCCGCTCGCGATCGATACCTGCAAGCCGGAAGTGGCGAAGGCGGCGCTCGCGGCGGGCTGCACGATCGTAAACGATGTCACCGCCGCGCAAGCCGGCGCGATGGCCGACGTCTTGCGCGACCACGCCGACGTGCCCGTGATTCTGATGCACATGCTCGGGGAACCGAAGACGATGCAGGTCGAACCGGCCTACGACGACGCGGCGGGCGAAGTCACCACGTTCCTGGCGCTGCGCGCGGCCGCGCTCGAAACCGCGGGGATCGCCCGCGAGCGCATCGTGCTCGACCCCGGGATCGGCTTCGGCAAGCGCGTGCAGGACAACCTGGAGATCCTGAAAAGCATTGACGGCCTGGTGGCGCTGGGATATCCCGTGCTCGTGGGCGCATCGCGCAAGTCGTTCATCGGCACGCTGCTCCGGGGCGCACCGTCGGGTGCGCGCCTGGCCGGGAGCCTCGCCGTCGCCGCCCACTGCCGCGCGCACGGCGTGCGCCTCGTGCGCGTCCACGACGTGCGCGAGACCGTCGACCTCTTCCGCGTGCTCGACGCGGTGGAACACCCGGAAGCGCAACCCCCGGGAGCCCGATGATGCCCCCCATTCCCACGGAACTCGTGGTCGACACCGTCGACGTCCTGATCGTGTCGTTGTTGCTTTACCGCCTGTTTTCTCTGATGCGGGGCACGCGCGCCGTGCACATGTTTTTCGGACTCATGGCCCTCTTCATCCTCTCGGTGGTGGCGCAGTGGCTCAACCTGATCGCGGTGAACTGGCTGATTTCGAGCCTGCGCACGGTATGGGTGATCGCGTTCGTCATCATCTTTCAACCCGAGCTGCGCCGCGCGCTCGCGCTGCTCGGGCAAAACCGGATGGTGTCGCGCTTCGTGCACGTGCGTGAGAGCGGTGTAATCCCCGAGATCGTGAAGAGCGTTCAGGACCTGTCGGAAAAGCGGACGGGGGCGCTGATCGTGCTCGAGAAGGACATGGGGCTGAAGAACTACGCGGAGACCGGGACCCCGGTCGACGCGCGCGTGACGACCGAGCTCATCGGCACCATCTTCACGCCGCCGGGGCCGCTCCACGACGGTGCCGTGATCATCCAGAACGATCGCGTGACGGCGGCGGGGTGCATTCTACCCCTGTCGCAGGACGAGCGCCTCGCGGGGGCGCTGGGCACCCGCCACCGGGCCGCCCTCGGCCTCTCGGAGGAGACGGACGCGCTGGTGATCGTGGTCTCGGAGGAAACCGGAGCCATCGCGTACGCCGACGGGGGAAAACTCTACCGCAAGGTGGATCTGACCACGCTGCGCGCGGAACTGCTACGGAGCTTCGGAATCATGCGCGATGAACGCTGGCAAACGGCCCCCCATCCCCACCTGTAGGCACACCCACCGCACCTGCCGCGTGCGGCGTTGAGCGGCGGAGTCGTCCATCAAGCGCTTTGACACCGCGCACGCGACCGTCTACCATTGCATGTCGGTCTACACGTCACTGGCCAAACTCACCATGATCGGGCGAACCATTTCGCACTACAGGATCGTCCGCAAGATCGGCGAGGGCGGGATGGGGGAGGTGTACCTCGCCGACGATACCGACCTCGATCGCAAAGTAGCGCTCAAGTTTCTCCCCTTCCGCGTCTCTCATGATCCCGACGCACTCGCGCGGTTCGACCGCGAAGCCAAGGCCGCGGCGGCCTTGAGCCACCCGAACATCATCACGGTTCACGAGGTGGGCGTCTGCGATGGTCAACCCTACATTGCGATGGCCTGATGTCGACAACCCTCCCGATCGACAGTATGCTCGCGGGGCGGCTTCCATTCGACGGGCCTCACCCCGCAGCAGCGATCTATGCGATTACGAATCAGGAGCCGGCGCCGATTCGAAAGCTGAACCGCTCCGTCAGCGACCCCTCGCGCGCGTGGTTGAGAAGGCGCTCGAGAAGGATCCCGCACGCCGCTTCGGCAGCGCGGCGGAAATGTTGGCTGCGCTGCGCGCGGCGGGGGGTGCAGCGGCGCGACTGTCGCGGGCGCGCCGACGAAGCAGGCGCCTTGGCACCGCGGTCGTCGTCGTGCTGGCGGGCTTGATTGGGCTCGCGGTCGTGGTGCCACGGTTCCTCAACGGCGACCGCGTGGGCATCAAAGGAGTAGTCTGAGAACTACTCCTCCGGCAGCATCCGGACGACCACCGCATGGGCGGGAACGAATACCCGACGCGCGACCGCCATCACGTCCTCGCTCGTGACGGCTCGTATCCACTCCGGGATCTGGTCGACGGCCTCGAAGCCGAAGCCGAGCGCCTCGAACGCCCCGTACTCCGCCGCCTGGGCGGCGTTGCGCTGCAGCTCCATCACGTGCGAGCCCGCGAGCCATTCCTTGGCTCGGGAGAGTTCCTCCGCGCCCACCGGCTCCTTCGTCGCCCGCTCCAGCTCGTGCAGGATGACGCGGACCGCTTCGTCGACGCCCTCGGAGGTCGGATTCGCGTAGCCGAAGAAGATTCCACGCTGGAAGAAGGGGTTGAACGCGGAACCGGTCATGTAGCCCAGCGAGCGCTTGTCGCGCAGCTCGACGAACAGGCGGCCGCCCAACCCCGTGAGCACGCCGTTGAGGACCTCGAGCGTCTTCGCTTCCTCCGACATCAGGCGCGGCGCGGTGAAGCCGACGAAGGTCACCGCCTGCTTGATTCCGGCCCGGCGCAGCACCTGCTCGCCCGGGCGCACGGGCACGGCCGGCGGATCCGGCCTCGGCGCGGGCTGCCGGCCCGGGCCGAGGTCGCCCAGCAAGCGCTCCGCCAGCGCGCGCGCACGACCCATCCGCAGGTCTCCCACGATCGACAACACCAGCGCCTCGGGCGCGAGCAGGCTCGTGAACCACTCGCGGCAATCCCGGTCGGTGAGCCCCGCGACCTCCCTGGCATCCCCGAGGAAGGGATATGCGTACGGGTGGTCGCCGAAGACCGAGCGGAACAGGTGGTCCAGCGCGAACTGGATCGGGTTGTCGTGACGCCGCGCCAGCTCTTCGATGAGACGCGCCTTTTCCTGTTCCACCCGCGCCGCATCGAACGTCGGCGCGCGCAGCACGTCGCGGAAGATTTCCGCCGCCTCTTCCACGTGCTCGGACAGCACGCCCATCGAGACGCGACCGGTATCGAAGGACGAGTAGCTCTCGATGCCCCCTCCGAGTCCCTCGATGCGCGCGGCGATTTCCTCGGCGCCGAAGCGCGCGGTTCCCTTGGTGAGCGAGCGGTGCGTGAGCATCGCGAGTCCCGATTTCCCAACGGGTTCGAATCGGCCGCCGCCGGGAAACACCGCGAGCACGGACACCAGTGGCACACCGGGGCGTGGTTTCAGCAGGACGCGCACACCGTTGTCCAGGCGAAAGCGCGTAATCCGGTCGTCCGACGCGTCGGCGGCGGGGCGGGGCGCGCGGCGCACCTCGTCGGCGGGTTCGTGCGCAGCCGTCTTCGACGCGCCGGCCACGTCGTGGACGCCCCCGTCGCCGCTCAACGTCGAGGCGACCGTCTGTCGAACCCGGGCTTCGTCCAGCGCGCCGCGTCCGTTCGCCTTCGGGAGGTAACCGACCAGCGAAAGATTGTCGGGGTGGAAAT
>Ga0210379_10000576_pt1 | contig 12143 bp, 10 predicted proteins | sample PLMedo_2_FD_155468 | JGI IMG/M metagenome (GOLD analysis project Ga0210379, IMG submission 155468) | Groundwater sediment microbial communities from an aquifer in East River, Colorado, USA - PLM4_32_coex redo | ecosystem: Environmental > Terrestrial > Soil > Riparian zone | place: USA: East... | reverse complement strand
TGATTATCGGGACGAATGTAGGTATAGCCGCCGGGGCCTGCCAACATCATGCCTTCGAGCTGGCTGATGATTGCGTCGTCGGATGGCCAGCCGCCGGCCAGCTTGTTGGCCTTTTCGATGGCTGTCTTCAGCATGTAGGTGGCGGTGTATCCACCCTCGCCCTGGAAGTTGGGATACTCTTTCCAGCGCGCGTGGTACTTCTCGATAAAGCTCTTGTTGAGCGGCCAGCGATCGCCGGGCGGCCAGGTGAAGTGGTAGTTCGAGTGCACGCCGCCGATAACGCCTTCCGGGTGATCCTTGCCGAGAGCGTGGGGCGCAACGGCGAGAGCGAGCGTGGTCGCCACCTTCATCTTGTCGAACAGCCCGTGCTGCAGCGCCTGCTTGTACAGGGCCAGGTAATCCCCGCCCCATACCGACGTGACGAGCAGGTCGGGTTTGGCGCTGATAGCCTTGGTGATATGCGATGTGAAGTCCGTAGTTCCGAGCTTCGGCCATCCTTCAGAAACGACCTCCGTGCGGGGCAACATCTTCTTCATGACGATACCGAAGTGGTCAAAGGCGTTGCGGCCGTATGAGTAGTCGGGATGGATGTGAGCGATCCGCCTCACCTCCGGCCACGCCTGGACGACGGCGAGTGCGCACGTCGCACCGTCAGCCGACTGGATGTTGGTGATGCGGAAAATGTAGTGCGGATTGGGAACGGCTTTATCGAACAGGAAATCGGTGCAGCCGTCCACGAAGATCGTGAGGACCTTGAGCTCTTCGGCGACCGGGCCCAGGGCCGGCGTATTGCCGCTCGACGTGATGCCGCAGAAAAAGTCGATTTTTTCCGCCAGCTTCATCCGGCGCAGCTCCTTGACGTTCGCGTCGGTGCCGGCGGCCTCGTCCGCCTTGAGGATCTCGATCTTGCGCCTGCCGAGAAACCCACCGGCAGCATTGATTTCCTCGACTGCCAGGACCTGGCCTTTGTACATCCCCTCGCCGAGGATCGCCGCCGGGCCCGTGAAGAAGGTCATGTGACCGATCTTGAAGGGCGTGGCCGGAATGGTGCCTTTCGGTTTGTCCTGGGCCTGAGCGGTTCCGATTATTGGAAATGAACTCGCCGCTGCGCCAAATGCCGCCCCGGCTCCGACCCCGAGACTGCGCAGGAATTCTCTACGATCAACTTTTGCAGCCATAGATACCTCCTCCTGAAATTACGAGCTGCGATGGAAGAAACCGCCAATGCGAGTCGACAACCACCACCCGCAACGAGAGTAATATTACGTCTATTGGGCGCTGCGGAGTAGTTGCGTAGCGCGAAACCAGCGTATCACACCGGTGCAACGTCATGCTCGCGAATTGAGGCTCCAGGAGCATGCTGCCCAAGCCAGGTACACATGCCGGAACAGTCTGATTTTCAAGGTGTAGCAATGCCCGGCGAGGCCGGACAAGAGCTGCTTTCCACTCCCGCTGGCCGGGAGCCGGCGTGGAGCGCGGGCTCCATTTGGCGGGCGTCCACCAGTATTTGCCGCGGAATGGCCGCTGGTTTGCGTGCCCGCTCAGGGATGTTTATCGCCGTAGCGGCCGGCATCTTGGCGCTCGAAATTCTGTTGCCGCCCGCGGTGTTATCGGCAGCGCGCAGGCCCGTGGACTACTTCACCTTCAACCCCTGGCTGCCTGAGCTTCCGCGATTTTTCTCTGCGAGCGATATCCCCTGGCAGCGGAAGCTCGAATTCCTGCCGAACCTCGCGTTGTTCTGGTTCAGTGCGGACAGTCCGTTCGGCGGCACCGATTGGGGATTCGCGGTCACGGTCAGTGACCTGTTGCGCTTCATGCTCATGTCGTTGCTTTTCGGAGGGTACTTCGCGCTCCTTGCCCACTGCTGGGAACGGACGGGCACCGCTCGCTGGAATCCGGGCCCTGGCCGGAAGGGCGGCGCGCTTGGGGTCCTCGCAAGCGTGCTCGGCTTCTCGACCGGTGGCTGCACAGTGGTGGGCTGCGGGGCTCCGGTGATACCGGTCGTGGGCCTCGCATTTGTCGGTCTCTCCAGCGGGACCCTCGCCATGCTGGCGGGACTGTCGCGAGTGGCGACCACTTTCGTGCTCATCGCAGTTGCGCTGGGGGTGATCTACCTGAGTTGGCTTCTCGGTAAGAGCGTGATCGCCGCGCACTGAACCGGCGCCTCCGCACGTGAATCGCTCGATGGAGGCGCAGCTGTGTCGGCGCCGGTTGATCTGACGGCGGCAGGTAACGTCCTTGAATCATGTATGAAAATTTCCGGGTATATTGACGACGAATCTTTCGGCGCTGGCGCCGAAAGATAATAATTTTTCATCAAAGATTTCCGGGTATATTGATCACGACAGAAAATATCCCAGCCTTCACCGCTCCACCTGTCATGGCGATCTCGATTCCCCCGGAAATCTTTAAGGCTTACGACATCCGCGGCATCGTCGGCAGGACGCTCACGGTCCCGGTCGTGGAGCTGATCGGCCAGGCGATCGGCTCGGAAGCGCTCGCCCGCAGGCGAAAAACGGTCGCCATCGGGCGCGACGGCCGCCACTCCGGGCCCGAGCTCGCGGCCGCGCTCGCCCGTGGCCTGCAGGCGAGCGGCGTGGACGTGATCGACGTCGGTCAGGTTGCCACGCCCATGCTCTATTTCGCCGCCCACCACTTCGACACGCTTTCGGGAGTGGCGGTCACCGGCTCGCACAACCCGCCCGAATACAACGGCCTCAAGATCATGGTGGACGGCGAGACCCTCGCGGGCGAGGCGATCCAGCAGTTGCGCGCGCGGATCGAGGGCGGCAACCTCGCCCGGGGCAGCGGCGGCTACCGCGTCGAGGCCGTACGGGAAACGTATCTCCAGCGCATCACCGGCGATGTCCGGCTTGCGCGCCCGCTGCGCCTCATCGTGGACTGCGGCAACGGTGTGGCGGGCGCCACCGCGCCCGAGCTCTACCGCCGCCTGGGCTGCGAGGTTGCCGAGCTTTTTTGCGAGGTGGACGGCAGCTTCCCCAACCACCACCCCGACCCGTCGCGGCCGGAAAACCTCGCCGACGTGCAGCGCGCGCTCGCGCAAGGTGAGGGCGAGCTCGGCCTCGCGTTCGACGGCGACGGCGACCGGCTGGGAGTGGTTACCAGGAGCGGACGCATCATTTACCCCGATCGCCAGCTGATGCTGTTCGCCGCCGACGTGCTCAAGCGCAATCCGGGCGCCGAGGTGATCTTCGACGTCAAGTCCACGCGGCATCTCTTCCAGTGGATCCGCAAACACGGCGGCAGGCCGGTGATGTGGAAGACCGGGCATTCCTTCATCAAGCAGAAGTTGAAGGAAACCGGCGCGCCGCTCGCCGGCGAGATGAGCGGGCACGTCTTCTTCAAGGACCGCTGGTACGGGTTCGACGACGCGCTCTACGCGGGCGCACGGTTGCTGGAAATCCTGTCGCGCGAGCGCGACCCGGGCGCCGTGCTGGAAGCGCTGCCCGACGCGGTGAGCACCCCCGAGCTGCACCTCAAGCTCGCCGAGGGCGAGAACTACGCGCTGATGGAGAAGCTGAAGGCGACGGCGCGTTTTGCGGCGGCGCGCGAGGTGATCACGATCGACGGGCTGCGCGTGGAGTACGCCGACGGCTTCGGGCTGGCTCGGCCTTCCAACACCACGCCGGTCATCGTGCTGCGCTTCGAGGCGGACGACGAAGCGGCACTGAAGCGCATTCAGGACGACTTCCGCCGGGCGCTGATCGCGGTCAAGCCCGGCGCACAGCTTCCGTTCTAGTCAGCGGTAATCCTGCCGGCAGCGTTGTCCACCATCACGGGCGCATCCAGGTACTGGATCTCCGGCTGGGCGCCGTACTTGCCGGCAACGAAGCTCTGCCATTCCGGCGTATAGAACTGCTCGGCCCTCGCCTTCGATTCCCACACGTAGAGACCACCGGCGCGCAGGCCGTCTTCGCTGACGAAATAGTTCTTGCGCAGCAGACCCGGCAGGTTGAGGTACTTCGGCGCCGTGCTCTGGAATACGGCCTTCATCTCCGCCAGCGTCTTGCGCCGCGGCAGCCGGAACGTGACTATGGCGACGACCATGGCTGCAATGCTCCTGGAGGAAATTCCCGGGGCTGTTCAAAGGCGCTCGCGCACCCAATCCGCAACAGATGCCAGGGCGCCAGGGAGCCTGGAGGGATCGTTGCCTCCCGCCTGGGCCATGTCCGCCCTGCCGCCGCCCTTTCCCCCCACCTGCTGCGCAACAAAATTGACCAAGTCGCCGGCCTTGAGCTTCGAGGTCAGGTCAGAGGTGACACCCGCGATCAGGGATACCTTTCCCTGATCGGCGGCGGCCAGGACGACCACCGCCGACTTGAGCTTGTCCTTGAGCTTGTCCATCGCTTCGCGCAGGGCCCGGGCATCCGCCCCGTCCAGGGTGGCCGCCAGCAGCTTGACGCCCATCACCTCCACCACCTGGCCGGCCAGCTCGTCGCCCTGCGACGAGGCGAGCTTCGATTTCAGCCGCGCCAGCTCCTTCTCGAGGCCCTTCACGCTGTCCAGGATTTGGGCGACCTTCTGCGCCACTTCCTGGGGCGGGGTCTTGAGCGCCGCGGCCGCCTCGTTGAGCCTCGCTTCCTGTCCCTGCACGTAGGCGAGGGCCCCTTCGCCGGTCGTCGCCTCGATGCGGCGTACGCCGGCGGCGATGCCGCCCTCCGAGGTCACCTTGAAAAAACCGATGTCGCCGGTGCGCGCGACGTGCGTGCCGCCGCACAGCTCTCGTGAAGAACCGATTTCGAGCACGCGCACTTCGTCCCCGTACTTGTCGCCGAAGAAGGCGAGCGCGCCGGCCTTGATCGCCGCGTCGTGCTTCATGATGCGCGCGCTCGTCGCGGAGTTGGCGAGGACCTCGGCATTGACGATCGCCTCCACCCTCCGGATCTGCTCGTCCGTCATCGCCTCGTTGTGCGAGAAGTCGAAGCGAGTACGCTCGGCGTCCACCAGCGAGCCCTTCTGCTGCACGTGGGCGCCGAGCACCTCGCGCAGCGCCTTGTGCATGAGATGGGTCGCCGAGTGATTGCGCATGGTGCGCGCGCGGCGCATCGCGTCCACCCCCGCCATCACCCTGTCGCCCACGCGCAGCCGGCCGGTCGTGAGCACGCCCTTGTGCCCGAAGACCGCGGGCTGAATCTTCTGCGCGTCCTCGACGGCGAACGTGCCGGATTTGCCAGCGAGCTCGCCGCTGTCGCCGACCTGGCCACCCGATTCCGCATAGAACGGGGTGCGATCGAGCACCACGATCGCCGCGTCGCCGCCGGCGATTTCCTGCGTCTGCACGCCCTCCCGGCTATAGAGCGCGACGACCTTCGCCTCCAGCGCGAGCGTATCGTAGCCGTGAAATTCGGTGGCGGCGCCGTTGTATTCGACGGCCGCCGCCGCCGTGAATTTCGAGGCGGCGCGCGCACGCTCGCGCTGCCGCTCCATCGCGGCCTCGAAGCCGGCGTAGTCCACGCGCACGCCGCGCTCACGCGCGATGTCGGCCGTGAGGTCCACCGGGAAGCCGAACGTGTCGTAGAGCTGGAACACGGTCTCGCCGTCCAGCATGCGGTCCTCGCGTGTGAGCGCGCCCTCCAGCACCTTCATGCCGTTTTCCAGCGTTTCGGCGAAGCGCTCCTCCTCCTGCTTCAGCACCTGGGCGACGCGCGCCTTCGCAGACTGCAATTCGGGATAAGCGCCGCCCATCGTGCGCGCGAGATCGTCCACCACCCGGTGGAAGAACGGCTGCGCCTGTCCGAGCCGGTAGCCGTGGCGGATGGCGCGGCGGATGATGCGCCGGAGCACGTAGCCGCGGCCTTCGTTCGACGGGATCACGCCGTCCACGATGAGGAAGGAGGTGGCGCGAATGTGGTCCGCGATCACCTTGAGCGAGTTGCTGGCGAGGTCTTTCGCCCCGGTCTCCCGCGCCGCCGCCCTGATGAGGTCCTGGAACAGATCGATCTGGTAGTTGTCGTGCACGCCTTGCAGCACCGCCGCGACGCGCTCGAGCCCCATGCCGGTGTCCACCGACGGCTTGGGCAGCGGATGCATGACGCCCTTGTCATCGCGGTTGAACTGCATGAACACCAGGTTCCAGATCTCGACGTAGCGATCGGCGTCGGCGTCTTTCGATCCCGGTGGACCGCCGGGGATGCCCGGCCCGTGGTCCCAGAAGATCTCGGTGCATGGCCCGCATGGACCGGTGTCGGCCATCTGCCAGAAATTGTCGCTCTGGTACTTGGGCGCGCCGGGCTTGTCGCCGATGCGCACGCAGCGCGATTTCGGCACACCGATGTCCTTTGTCCAGAGATCGTAGCCCTCGTCGTCCTCATGGTAGACGGTCGTCCACATGCGATCCGGGGGCAGCTTGTAGACCTTCGTCAGCAGCTCCCATGCAAAGCGGATCGCGTCGCGCTTGAAGTAGTCGCCGAAACTGAAGTTGCCCAGCATCTCGAAGAAGGTGTGATGGCGCGCGGTGTAGCCGACGTTCTCGAGGTCGTTGTGTTTGCCGCCGGCGCGCACGCAGCGCTGGGCGGTGGTCGCGCGCGCGTAGGAGCGCTTGTCCTGCCCCAGGAACACGTCCTTGAACTGCACCATGCCGGAATTGGTGAAGAGGAGAGTCGGGTCGTTCGCCGGCACGAGCGGGCTCGAGGCGACGACCGTATGGCCCTTGCCGGCGAAATACTCGAGGAACTTGCTGCGGATCTCGTTACTCTTCATTTAAATTCCGGTCAACCGTAATCGATGCGGATACGAACTCGGTTTCAGTGCGGGTCGGTCAGCCCTCAGTATGATCTCCAACCGGAATTTAACGTAAGCGCTGCGTTTCTTCCACACGCAGGTCGAGCGTCCATCGGGTGCCCCGGATCACCGTGCTCTTCACGATGCCCCTCAGCGCCACCTCGGAATCCGGCGCCGGCAGCTCACCCCGGGTCACCACCATGATCTCACCGCTCGCGTCGCGCAGCATGTAGGCCTGCGGACGAGGCGGATCGATGGCTTTTCCGACCGTGCCCTGGAGCCTGACTTCCTTGCCCACGAAACCGTCCGGAGCAGCCATGATCTCTCTCACGCGCGTATAGCCCGACGCGCAGCCGGCAACCGTGATGGCGGCAAGCGCCATCACGATGAGGAACATCAGGCGACCGGTCATCAGCGACCGGCCGCTCGACGGTATGACTTCATCCTTCATCCTTCCGCCTTAGTCTTCGTCCCTGTTCTTGATCATCTTGAGGATCACTTCGAGATCGAAGCCGCGGCCCTGCAGGAAGCGCACCTGGCGGGCGTGGTCCGCGGGGCCGCGCGGCTGCCTGCCGCCGAACTTCCTGCGCCACACCTCGCGCGCCGCTTCGCGCTCGCCAGCCTTGAGTCCGGCCAGCGCAGCCGAAACCGCTTCCTCGGAAACCCCTTTCTGGCGCAGATCGCGCTCGATCCGCCGCGCCCCGTAACGAGAGCGGCGGGCATGCACCAGTTGCTCCACGACGCGACGCTCGGACAACCAGCCCCGCCGCTCGAAATCGTCGAGCACGCGCTCGACTTCAGCCGGGTCCTCGGCGTGGATGGACAGCTTGCGCGCCAGCTCGGCCCGCGAATGCTCCCGCCGCGCCAGCAGTTTCAGCGCCCGCCCGCGCAGGCTTTCAGCCATCGCGCGAAGGGATGAGGGGTGAGCCGGGAATTCGAAGAACATGCCTGCGCACGTTCGAGCCGGCGAACGCCCGACGCGATGCAGCGCGGCGGGCCGGGGTCGAAGACCAGGGATGAGGGATGACCGGAAGGCTCTTTCGTGTTTCCCGTCTTTCCTTCATCCTTCCGCCTTCATCCTTCATCCTTCAGTTAGTGGGCAGCCTTCCGCGCCTCCACCTTCGATTCGGCCCTGGGTTCCGCCTTGGGCTGCGCGGCAACCGGTTGAGCCACGGCCGCCCCCGCCGCGGCGCGAATCTTGGCCTCGATCTCCTGCGCGATTTTGGGGTTTTGCTTCAGGAAATCGCGGGCGTTGTCCTTGCCCTGCCCGATGCGCTCCTTGCCGTAGTTGTACCAGGCGCCGGTCTTCTCGAGGATGCGATGGACGGTCCCGAGTTCTACGATCTCGCCCTCGCGCGAGATGCCTTCGCCATAGAGGATGTCGAACTCGGCCTGGCGGAACGGCGGCGCGACCTTGTTCTTCACCACCTTCGCGCGCGTCTCGGAGCCGATCACTTCCTCGCCTTTCTTGATCGAGCCGATGCGCCGGATGTCGATGCGCACCGAGGCGTAGAACTTGAGTGCGTTGCCACCGGTCGTGGTCTCCGGGTTGCCGAACATGATGCCGATCTTCATGCGGATCTGATTGATGAAGATCACCAGGGTGTTGGAGCGCTTGATGTTGGCGGTCAACTTGCGCAGTGCCTGGCTCATGAGCCGCGGCGGCTCGCCCATCTCGCCCTCGATCTCGGCCTTGGGCACCAGCGCCGCCACCGAGTCGATCACCACCACGTCGACCGAGCTCGAGCGCACCAGCATGTCGGCGATCTCGAGCGCCTGTTCGCCATTGTCGGGCTGGGAGATGAGCAGCTGTTCGACGTCGACCCCGAGCTTGCCGGCATATTGCGGGTCGAGCGCGTGCTCGGCGTCGATGAAGGCGGCGGTGCCGCCCAGCTTCTGCATCTGGGCGATGACCGACAGCGCCAGCGTGGTCTTGCCCGAGGATTCCGGGCCGTAGATCTCGCATACCCGCCCGCGCGGGAGCCCCCCAACGCCGAGCGCGAGGTCGAGGCCCAGCGAGCCCGTGGACACGACCTGGATGTCCTTCGAAATGTCGGACTCGCCGAGGCGCATGATCGAGCCCTTGCCGAACTGTTTTTCGATCTGCGACAGCGCCGCGGCCAGTGCCTTGGCCTTGTTGTCATCCATGTGCTATTCCCCTGTCCTTTGTGGCCGCCTATTTTAAACCAATCGAATCGCCCGACAGGGGAATAACGCGCAGCGCAAAATATCAGTTGACATTGCGCGCGCCGGTGAACTTCAGTGATCGCATAGGCAATTCGCTCCAACATCCTTACCATATGGCTCTTTTCTCGAAACGGGAGGCGCACGCATGGCACGTATCGCATTCATCGGCCTGGGCGTCATGGGGTACCCGATGGCCGGGCACCTCAGGAAAAAAGGCCGCCACGACATCACCGTCTACAACCGCACCCCCGCCAAGGCAGCGCAGTGGGTCAAGGAATTCGGTGGGGCGGGCGCTCCCACCCCGCGCCAGGCGGCGCGGGACGCCGACCTCGTATTCTGCTGCGTGGGCAATGACGATGACGTGCGTTCGGTCGCCTACGGCGGGCTCGGCGCGCTGGCCGGCATGAAGCAGGGGGCGATTCTGGTGGACCACACCACGGCCTCGGCCGTCCTCGCACGCGAGCTGGACGCCAAGGCGCGGGAGCTGGGGCTGGGGTTTCTCGATGCGCCGGTTTCCGGCGGCCAAGCGGGCGCCCAGAGCGGTCAGCTCGGCATCATGGTCGGCGGCGATCCTGTCACGTTCGCGCGCGCGAAGCCCGTCCTGGACCACTACGCGAAAAGCTGCGCCCTGATCGGTCCGGCGGGATCGGGCCAGCTGTGCAAGATGGTGAACCAGATCTGCGTCGCCGGCGTGGTCCAGGGTCTCGCGGAGGGCCTCAATTTCGGCCAGCGCGCCGGCCTCGACATGGGAAAGGTGCTGTCGGTGATATCCAAGGGCGCGGCGCAGTCGTGGCAGATGGAGAACCGCTGGAAGACCATGTGCGAGGGCAAGTTCGAAGGCTTCGGCTTCGCCGTGGACTGGATGCGCAAGGACCTCGGCATGTGCCTGGAGGAAGCGAATCGCAACGGCGCGGAGTTGCCGGGCACCGCCCTGCTCGATCAGTACTACGCCAGGATACAGGCGCGCGGAGGGAGCCGCTGGGACACTACGAGTCTGATTAGTCTGCTGTCGCAGAACTAATGCCTACGAGCAACTCGGCGCTGTTCTAGAACGAATAGGGAAAATTCAGCGAAAACGTGAGCTCCGGATTTGCACTGCCCAGGCGCATCGCCACGGCAGGTTCAATAAAGAGGCCGCGCGCGAGCAACCACGTCATGCCGAACTGCAGCTGGTAGCGCTCGCGCGGCGGCGGAATCGAAATGCCGTCCGGCGAACTCGCGTTCCGATAGGTGCCAACGAACAGCGTACTGATGGCGAGGGCGTCATTGAGCGCGTACGTATAGCCGAGATTCAAGCCGAAGTTGTTCTTGGCAAGCGATCGGCGCGAATCCGCCGGATCGATCTCCAGCCCGTACAGATAACTGAATCCGGCAAAGATCACGGCGGGATCGTAGCTCTTGGAAAGGACCAAGCCCCCGCCCACTCCTTGGTCGCCCGGTCCGGTAGGCACGACGACGTCGAGACTCCAGATGATGTTGGGCCGGCCTGCCGCTTCCCGCGTGGCAACGCCGAGCAGTGAAAGGGATGCGTCCCCGGCATAGTCATCGCGGGTCACTCGCGCCGAATTGGTGGCGGCAATCGAGGCGTCGGTGTAGGTTGCGGTACGGCGCCACACCCCGGGCACGCGCAAGTTGAGTTGCAGGTCGTCGAGCAGGCCATAGCGCACCGTTGCAATGGCGCCGACTGTGCGCTGCTCCGCCCGAACGACCGGGAACAACGTCTGCTCGCTGTAGGAATACAAGACGCCAAGGTCGACCGTCGCTGCGCCGCGCTTGAGCAGGACGCTCTGGTCGCGCAGGGCAATCTCCTCGGCGGTGGGCGTCGCGGGGCGTTCGCCGACGGTGGGCGGCGGCGGACCGCTTGCCTGGGGTTTTGCCGCGGGGTCGGCCTGCGCGATGCGGGTCGAGGACTCAGGCATTCCGCCGCGTGCGGTTGTGGTCGGCAGCTCCCGGGCGACGAGTTCCGCCGGGTCCGCTGCGCTTGGCGTTGGCTTCGCGCCGGAGATCTCGGCGGGCCGCTCACCTTTGAGCCACTCGAGCAACGCAGCGCGTGAAAATCGCCACGTGTCTCCGACGCGGCGCGCCGGGATGCGCTGCGCCTCGGCCAGCGCGCGAACGGCCTCGGGCTTTACGCGAAGCAGCGCCGCGGCTTCGTCGAGACTTAGCACCTCCTCGCGCAGGACCGCTTCGGCGGCCGTACACGACGGGGCGACCGAAAGCACGCCCAACATGGCAGCCGCAGCTACGGTCAGCAGCCAGTGGGGGGCGGAGCGGTTCAATTCGTCACCTGATCGGGGCGATCAATGGAAATGGCTTGCCGATCTCCATCAAGCGTTCCGCACTCAGCACTTCCAGCGGGGGATCTGCGGAGCCGGCAAGCTGCAAAGCGTACTGCTCGGGCCAGACGCTGTCGGTTCTCTCGACCGCAAAGATCACCCCGCGGCCGGACTCGTCCGCCCACATGTCGAGGAAGCGATAGAGCGGCATGCGCACATTGCCGAGCGACGGGTCGGCCAGATGCACGCGATTGCCCCTCACGCCCTTGAACACGGCGAAGTGCTCGTAACCGCCCGGCTTGATGAACACGATTACCGGGCGCGACAGCCTTGCGAGCTGGCTCGCGCGGACGCGGAATCCCTGCGCCTTGTGGCCGCGTTGCTGCGCCAGCTGCTGCAGATCGAACAGTGACAGGCCTTTCTTCTGAAGCGCGGCGAGCTCAACGGGCGCGAGCGGCTCAAGCAACGCACGCAGCAATGCATCCTCGTCGACGGGGTCATTGAGCCCATAAGTCAACAAGGTTGCGAGAGATGCCGAGCCGCAGGAATAGTCGTAGCGCTGCTTCACGACGCCCGCATCGCGCAACGCGCGCAGGGACGTGACCGGGAGTTCGATTCGGGCCGCACCCGCGTTGACGACGACTTGCGAGTCCGCGCACCAGCTCGCCCCAGAGCAAGCGGCGAATAATGCGCATAACACCAGTAGCATCGTGCGGCGCGCCGGGCAATTACCACCCGCGCAAGCGTCGATGCGGGGAGCCGGGAGAAGACTGGGCATGGGCGCAGAAACTTCACACTATCACAGATGCACGAGCCGCCTGCGCGTCACGACGCACGCGAACGTGAAAACGGCCCCTTGACGGGGCCGTCTTCACACTTGACGCTTCGCCGTAGACGATTACAGCGGGCAGCTTTTGCAATGCGTCAAAACGCCGAACT
>Ga0210379_10000574_pt1 | contig 12156 bp, 8 predicted proteins | sample PLMedo_2_FD_155468 | JGI IMG/M metagenome (GOLD analysis project Ga0210379, IMG submission 155468) | Groundwater sediment microbial communities from an aquifer in East River, Colorado, USA - PLM4_32_coex redo | ecosystem: Environmental > Terrestrial > Soil > Riparian zone | place: USA: East... | reverse complement strand
ATGATTATCTACTAAAAATTTGTTCGTTTGTTTTATAAAATAATAGAAATTCAAACTAACCTTTATTTAAAAACTTGGACAAAAATACGACTTAAGAACTATTCTCAAAACCTTAAAATAATCTTAATTATAATTTATACTGAATCTAAATAATATTCATACTTTCGATTACAACATTAAGTGTTATTTTTGCATTATAAAGAATCACATTATGAGAATTTTAAGATCCAAAAAAGCACTATTTTATGCTTTAACCACTATCGTTTTAACATATAATTCAAAAGCACAAAGTCAGGAATTAACAGTAAATCAAGACCCTAAATTTGAACAGTTGTTGAATGAAAAAAGAAAAATAAACCCCAATTTAACTTACAATGACCGCTACAAAATTCAAATTTTTAACGGCACAAGCGAAACAGCAAAAAAAACATTAAACGAGTTTAAGCAAGAATTTAAAAATGTAGATGGCACGATCCTATTTAACACACCAAATTATAAGGTTTGGGTTGGAAATTATAGAAGCCGAATGGAAGCCGAAAGAAACTTGATTGAGATTAAAAAGAAATACAAAAATGTTTTTTTAATTAAGCCAAGTAAATAAAAAAAGGTCTGTTTCTTGTTTTAATAAACAACAAACAGACCTTAAATTATTTCATCAAATTTAGAACAATAGACATCCCAAATTTGGATGCAACGTGACTCACGAATTCCTTAAAATCTATAGGAGATGATTCATTTGCCACATCCGAAATAGTTCGGATAACAACAAAAGGAATATCGTATTCAAAACAAACTTGAGCAACCGCTGCTCCTTCCATTTCCACACACAATACATCTGGAAGAACTCTTAAAAGCGCTTCCTTTTCATTACTATTTGCAAAAAATTTATCTCCACTGGCTATTTGCCCAACAAATACTCTCGGACTCGAAATAGAAAATGTTTTTTGATGTTTTGGCGAAATTAGATTCAGTAAAGTCTTATTACATTCAAGTTCTTTAACTCTTTCCAAGGATTTTTCTAATAAATATTTTGGAGGATAAAGCACCGTTTCACCCAATAAAGGAATTTCAAATTGTTTCATTATGGGACGCGCATCTAAATCATGCTGAACCAAACTACTTGCCACAACAATATCACCAACATTTAGATCTTGATGTATAGCTCCAGCAACTCCAGTAAAATATAATTGAGTAATTCCAAATTCGACTATTAAATGCGTGACAGTCGTTGCCGAAGCTACTTTACCCCAACGCGAAAAAACAACTACAACCTCTATGTCATTTAACGTACCTATATAATAGGTACGCATTCCTTTTTCAATTTCTTTTTTATCTTTAAGTAACGAAATTATGCCGTTTATTTCTTCTTGCATTGCTCCAAGTATGCCGATTCTTTTAAAACTCATTTCGTTTAGTTTATTAGGTCATTATTCCATAGAATTCTTTTCTGTCATTTAGGCTTCGAATTAAATGGCGCTAGTGCGACCGCTTGGTTCCACGCAAAGACTTAGCGAACGCACCACAACGAATCAAGCGACCACATCCAAATAGCTTAAGCTTAGAAATGCGCATCAGAAAAGACTTACACCACTAAGCATTTGACAAAACATTAAATAAAAAAATCCCAACGAATTGGGATTTTTAAAGTTATAAGTATATTGAAATTCTATTTCAATTTCTTTTTAATTGCTACTTCATGGTACGATTCGATAACATCTCTTTCTTCGATGTCATTATAACCTTTAACTTGAATACCACAATCGTACCCTTTAGCTACTTCTCTTACATCATCTTTAAATCGTTTTAAAGCTAATAATTCTCCAGTAAAGACAACAACACCATCTCTGATAATTCTCATTTTGGCGTTCTTAACAATTTTACCATCCATAACCATACTTCCAGCAATAGAACCAACTTTAGAGATTTTGAATATCTCTCTAATTTCAGCTGTACCAAGAACTTCTTCTTTCATCTCTGGCGCCAACATTCCTTCCATAGCATCTTTCAAGTCATCGATAGCTGCGTAGATAATAGAATAGTAACGGATATCGATTTCCTCTTTATCTGCCAATTGTCTAGCATTTCCAGCAGGACGAACATTAAATCCGATAATGATTGCATCTGAAGCAGAAGCCAACATAACATCAGTTTCCGTAATTGCTCCAACCCCTTTATGTATAATATTAATTTGAATCTCTTCAGTAGATAATTTAGAGAACGAATCAGATAAAGCTTCAACAGAACCATCAACATCTCCTTTAAGGATAATGTTCAATTCTTTAAATTGACCTAATGCAATTCTACGTCCAATTTCATCTAATGTAATATGTCGTTGTGTACGTACTGATTGTTCACGCATCAATTGAGAACGTTTTGAAGCAATTTGTTTCGCTTCTTTTTCGTCTTCAAAAATATTGAACTTATCACCCGCTGTTGCTGCACCATCAAGACCTAAAACGGATACTGGAGTCGAAGGACCTGCGACAGTAACGATATTTCCTCTCTCATCATGCATGGCTTTAATTTTACCATGGTGTTTTCCAGCCAACATATAATCCCCAATTTTAAGAGTTCCGTGTTGTACTAATATGGTAGAAACATACCCTTTACCTTTATCTAAAAATGCTTCAACAACAGTTCCAGAAGCCGCTTTATTAGGATTAGATTTTAAATCTAAAAGTTCTGCTTCTAATAATACTTTTTCTAATAATTCTTTTACACCTGTACCTACTTTTGCAGAAATATCATGGGACTGAATTTTTCCACCCCAATCTTCTACCAATAAATTCATACCTGCTAATCTTTCTTTTACTTTTTCAGGATTAGCATTTGGCTTATCAATTTTATTGATAGCAAATATAATAGGTACTCCAGCAGCTTGTGCGTGAGAAATAGCCTCTTTAGTTTGTGGCATGATGTCATCATCAGCCGCAATTACAATAATAGCAATATCGGTTACTTGGGCACCACGCGCACGCATTGCTGTAAACGCTTCGTGACCCGGCGTATCCAAAAATGCAATTTTTTGACCGTTATCCAGAGTTACCCCGTAAGCTCCAATATGTTGTGTAATTCCACCAGATTCACCAGCAATTACATTTTCTTTACGGATATAATCCAGTAAAGATGTTTTACCGTGATCGACGTGACCCATTACAGTTACAATCGGTGCTCTAAAGACTAAGTCTTCTTCTTTATCTTCTACAACTTGAATTGCTTCTTCAATATCAACAGTAATAAACTCAACTTCGTAACCAAATTCATCAGCTACAATAGTTAATGTTTCTGCATCGAGACGTTGGTTCATGGTAACCATGATACCAAGTGACATACATGTTCCAATCACTTTAGTAATTGGCACGTCCATCATGATAGCAATTTCACCTACGGTAACAAACTCAGTAACTTTTATCGTTTTACTTCCTTCGTCTATTGCTCTTTGCTCATCATCAGATTTCTGACGGTGCGTATCTCTTTTGTCTCTTCTGTATTTGGCCGCTTTAGATTTACCACCTTTCCCTTGAAGTTTTTCAAGAGTTTCTCGGATTTGGTTTTTAACTTCCTCTTCTGTTGGCTCCACTTTTGCAACAATAGCAGGTCTATTTCCTTTTACAAATCCAGGTCTAGCACTTCTGTTTGCATTAAAACCACCACCAGTATTTGGAGTAATTTTATTAGGATTTGGCGCTCCAGGAACTGCAGGAGGTCGAGGCGCACCTGGTTTTGGAGCAATTCTTTTGCGTTTATTTTTATTGGCATTATTAGCTCCTGCTGCACCTGGCGCACCTGGTTTGTTAGGAGTAATTTTAGGCTCTTCTTTTTTCTTTTTAGGCTTATTAAATTGAGACAAATCTATTACTTGTCCAGTCAAAGTAGCGCCCGAAAGTTTTTGATATTGTGTTGTAATCGATTCCTCCGCTGGAGCCTCATCAGCAACAGGTTCAGCTTTTTTCTTTACAACAACTTCAGGTTTATCCACCTTTTTAACCTCTTTAATTCCAGGGATATGTTTTACTTCTTTAACTTCAGAAGCTGGACTTTCCGTCACCGGTTTTTTAGCAACTGGCTTTTCTATAGAAGGCTCTTTTGGTGACGTTGCCTCAGGAGTAACCTCCGCTTGAACAATTTCTTTCTGAGCAGGTTTTTCTGTTTGAATTACATCTTTCGGAGCAATCACTTTTTCAGCAATAACGGGTGTTGGAGCTACAGAAGTCTTTTTAGGATTAAGATCAATTTTTCCTACCTGAACAGGTCCGGTCAAAACAGCTCTTGCTTTAATAACTTCTTGTTGTTTTAGACGCTCTTCATCTTGCTTACGTTTGTCTTCAACTTCTTTTTCTCGTTCAACACGCAACGCTTCTTTTTCTTTCCTTTTCTCTTCTCCTACTTCTTTGGAAGCCTCTTTATTCCCCTTGTCGCCTGCAAACTGGCTTTGAAGGATATTAAATTCCTGATCAGAAATTTTTGCGTTTGGATTTGCCTCAATAGCAATCCCCTTATCTTTTAGATAGTCCACAGCTCTTTCTAACGAAATATTTAATTCCCTTAAAACCTTGTTTATTCTAATAATTCTCTCTTCAGACATAAAATCTTTTATTATTACCTTTTTTGTTATTCCTCACTTTGATACTCCCACCCGATACATAATAGGGCAAAAAAAAATCATAGTGGCAGTTTGTTTTTAAAGAAAGATCGAATTAACTTTCAAACTCTTCCTTCAATATTCTCATTACATCTAGAATAGTTTCCTCTTCTAGGTCTGTTCTTCTAACCAAATCTTCTACATCTTGTTTCAAAATACTTTTTGCAGTATCTAAACCAATTTTCGCAAATTCTTCGATTACCCATTCTTCAATTTCGTCAGAAAATTCAGTTAATTCAACATCGTCATCATCTGAAGTAGAACCAGCAACGTCACCCTCACGAATCACATCCAACTCATAACCAGTTAATTGACCAGCTAATCTAATATTGTGCCCACCCCTACCAATTGCTTTTGAAACTTCTTCCAATTTCAAAAACACTTCGGCTCTTTTAGTTTCTTCATTGATTTTAATGGATGAAACTTTAGCAGGACTCAATGCTCTTGTGATATATAACTGAATATTACTTGTATAATTAATAACATCAATATTCTCGTTTCCTAATTCACGAACAATTCCATGAATACGGGACCCTTTCATACCTACACAAGCACCAACGGGATCAATTCTATCATCGTAAGAATCTACGGCTACTTTTGCCTTTTCACCTGGAATTCTAACTACATTTTTAACCATAATTAAACCGTCAAAAACTTCAGGAATTTCTTGTTCAAATAATTTTTCCAAAAACTTTTCTGAAGTTCTGGACATTATAATTTGAGGTTTATTTCCTTTCAATTCAACACTTTCAATTATACCTCTAACATTATCTCCTTTACGGAAAAAATCTGAAGGTATTTGTTTTTCTTTTGGCAAAATGATTTCGTTTCCTTCATCATCAACCAAAATAACAACTCTTGGACGTACATGATGTACTTCGGCAGTGTAAATATCTCCAATAATATCTTTAAATTGTTTATAAAGATTAGTATTATCGTGTTCGTGTATTTTAGATATTAAGTTTTGGCGTAAAGCTAATATTGCTCTTCTTCCTAAATCAATTAATTTTACTTCTTCGGAAACTTCTTCACCAATTTCAAAATCGGATTCAATTTTTCTGGCTTCGGTAAGCGTTATTTCTTCATTTTCAAAATCCAAATCCTCGTCAGCAACGATTACTCTTCTTCTCCAAATCTCCATATCCCCTTTATCAGGATTGATAATGATATCGAAATTATCATCTGAACCGTATTTTTTTTTCAATGCATTTCTAAATACATCTTCCAAAATTGCCATAAGCGTTACACGATCAATAAGTTTATCATCTTTAAACTCTGAGAATGAATCGATTAATGCTAAATTTTCCATGCGAATTCTTTAATTAAAATGTTACTGTAACAATTGCTTCTTTAATATCTGAGTAAGAAATTTGCTGTTCTTTCTGAACAGTTTCTTTTCCTTTACCTAATTTTTTTGGCTCTCTTGCTTTCCAAGACAAAATTATAAAAAGATCATTAGCTTCAACTAATTCTGCTTCAATATTTTCCGTAGCAGTCTTAACAATTAACGTTCTTCCAATGTTTTTTTTATATTGTCTTATCAATTTCAATGGCGACCCCACTCCTACTGAAGCTACCTCTAGAGAAAAATCCTGCTCTTCTCTATCCAAATTATTTTCTACTGCGCGACTAATATCAATGCAGTCTTGCAAAACCACTCCATTATCACCGTCAATACCTATAATAACTTTAAAAGCATCTGTAATGGTAAGATCAATTAAAAAAACGGATGGCTTTTCTAGCAGAGCTTCTTCTAATACTGTAATTACTTTTTCTTTGAATGTCATATCTTTATAAAAAGAGGGGACATTAGCCCCCTCATTATTTAAGTTTTAATAAATAACGGTGCAAATATAGTGTTTTTTTATAAATCAAAAAAAATTGATTACTATTAAAATATTTTATACCTTTAAACTTCCAATAAAAAACCAGATTTTTCTGGAATAATAAACCAAATCTACTATGAAAAGAATTCTAATTCCAACCGATTTTTCAAAATATGCTGACCTAGCTATTGAGGCGGGGGCTAAAATTGCCAAAAAAAATAATTGCGAAATCGTTTTATTACACATGCTTGAACTACCAGGACAAATGAACGATGCCTTAACTGGAGCAACTAGCATTCCTGAAATCATGCTTTTTAAACGAAAAGGAGATGAAATGCTAAAACAGATCAAAGATCGTCCTTATCTAAAAGGCATTCCTATCACAGAAGTAGTACGCCTTGAAGGTGCTTACCAAGGAATAAACTCTTATTCCAAACAAAACGATATAGACTTAATCATCATGGGATCACATGGAAGTTCAGGTCTTGAAGAAATATTGGTTGGTTCTAATACCGAAAAAATAGTTCGCCTTTCTGATATTCCAGTTTTAGTCATCAAAAACAAAACAGACGAATTCGATATAAAAAATATGGTTTTTGCTTCAGATTTTTCTAAAGAAATAAAAAAACCATTCCTTAAAATGATAGAATTCTCCAAATTATTTGACATAAAATTAAATCTAGTAATGATTTGCACCCCAAATAGTTTCAAAACCACCAGCATGGCTGAAAAAATAATGACTGATTTTATAAAAGAATTTGATGTTACAAATTACAGCCTAAACATATACAATGACACAAACATCGAAAAAGGAATTTTAAACTTTTCAACTAAAATAAATGCAGATTTAATTGGCATCTGCACGCATGGAAGAACTGCTTTATCTCATTTTTTCAACGGTAGCATCACCGAAGATTTGGTGAATCACGCCTCAAAACCAGTAGCTACCTTTAAAATCTAATAAAACAAATAAATTTAAAAGACATAAAAAAACCTCTCAATATATTGAGAGGTTTTTTGTTGGTCTACAAGGACTCGAACCTTGAAAGACTGCACCAAAAACAGTTGTGTTACCATTACACCATAGACCAGTATTGCTATTTAGCACAATAAATTCAAAAACAAGATATAAAAAAAACCTCCCAATATTGAGAGGTTTTTTTGTTGGTCTACAAGGACTCGAACCTTGAAAGACTGCACCAAAAACAGTTGTGTTACCATTACACCATAGACCAATATTGCCGCTTAGCGAGTGCAAATTTAAAACAAATTCCAAATTACACAAGCTTTTTTTGTGTTTTTATTTAAAAAAAATGATGCGCTTTCCATTTTTGCAACCATAAAAACTTCAAAACACTAAGTAACATAATGTTACGCAAATAAAGTTGTTTTAAATAAAATTACAACAATGCAACTCAACATTAAAAAAAAAAACATTTTCTTTGTATCACTAAATTAAACACAAAAACAGAGGACTAGTATATGGCATCATTCAATTTTAACAAATGGAATACAATTACAGGTTGGCTTACATTTTCAATCGCATTAATAACTTATACACTTACAGTTGAACCTACAATGAGTTTTTGGGATTGTGGTGAATACATTGCTACAGCTGCGAAACTTGAGGTTGGTCATCCGCCAGGAGCGCCTTTGTTTCAAATGATTGGAGCATTCTTTGCTATGTTTGCGACTGATAAACAACACATAGCCTTGATGGTAAATATGACTTCCGTTTTCTCAAGTGCATTTACCATCCTTTTCATGTTTTGGTCATCATCGCTGATATTAAAAAAAATGATTTCTCAATATTCTGAAATAAACAAAAACAATTCAATTGTTATTTTAGGCAGTTCTTTTGTTGGTGCGTTAGCGTATACTTTTTCGGATAGTTTCTGGTTCAATGCGGTAGAAGCCGAAGTTTATGCCATGGCAACTTTATTGATTTCATTGCTTTTTTGGCTAGGATTACGTTGGGAACAAGAAATGAACACTCCAAGAGGAGATAAATGGTTGTTATTAATTTCATTGGTGGTTGGACTATCATTCGGCGTCCATTTTATGGCTTTATTGACTATTCCCGCAATTGGTTTTCTTTATTTTTTTAAAAATCACAAAGTTGTAACAGTCAAAAACTTCCTTATTGCCAATGTTGTGGTTGTTTCCGTTTTACTATTTATATTTAAATTGTTACTCCCATTAACGATGGCATTCTTTGGTAAAACCGAAATCTTCATGGTTAACTCTATGGGATTACCCTTTAACGCGGGAACTATTTTTGTGGCTATCTTACTTATTGCTTTCTTTTATTTTGGATTGAAATACACTCGTAAAAAAGGCCATGTACTGTACAATACCCTTATTTTATGCGTTCTTTTCATTCTAATTGGATTCTCCACTTGGCTGATGCTACCTATACGTGCCAATGCAAATACGGTTATTAACGAAAACAAACCTTCGGATGCTGCCGAGGTTTTGGCTTATTACAATAGAGAACAATACGGTGTAAATCCATTATTTTACGGCCCTCAATACACCGAAGCTTTTGCAGGACTGGACACTAATAATCCCTACTTAGACAAAGCCCCCAATTACGAGAGAGATTATAAAACAGGGAAATATGTTATTGTAAACAACTACAAGAACGCGGAACAAAATAGCGACGACAATCAAAAAACTATTTTACCAAGAATGTGGAGTGCAGATCATATAGAAAACTATATGAATTTCACAAACCCTCCCGCATTTAGGATGAATCCTGATTATCCTTATGAAGATGATTTAGCAAAATATGGCCTAGATCCAAGTCAATTAAGTGAAGAAGATTACAATAAAGCGATTGCTCAATTAAAAAACGAAACCGAGAAAACCATTGCCGAGTTCAGACAAGCCTACGCTCAAAAACAAATTGACAATGAAGGTTACGTTTCTTTCTTGAAACATTATGGCGATTATTTAATCATTGAAAAACCAACTACCGCAGACAATTTTAGCTTTATGTTTGAATACCAATTTGGCTATATGTATTGGCGGTATTTAATGTGGAATTTTACTGGAAGACAAAATGACGAGCAAGGAAGATACGACTATCTTGATGGCAACTGGATAAGTGGAATTCCATTTTTAGACAGTTTACATTTAGGATCTCAAGATAATTTACCTTCGGATGTTTTGAATAATAAAGGACGAAATGTTTATTTCTTTTTACCCTTTATACTAGGACTAATAGGGTTCATGTATCACGCCTCCAAAGACAGAAAAAGCTTCTATGTATTACTTGTTCTCTTCCTGTTTTTGGGAATAGCCTTAAAAATATACTTAAACGAAAGACCTTTTGAACCACGCGAAAGAGATTATGCCTTGGTAGGTTCTTTCTATGTATTTGCTATTTGGATTGGTTTTGGAGTTTATGCATTATACGAAAGTGCTCAAAAGTATTTGGCGCCAAAAATTGCGGGGCCGTTACTTATTGGTGGAACCTTACTTGCCGTACCAATGCTTATGGCGTTTCAAAACTGGGATGACCATGACCGTTCTGGAAAATACACGGCCACAGCATTGGCCAAAGCCTATCTGGAATCCTGCGACCCCAATGCAATTTTATTTACCATTGGAGACAACGACACCTTCCCGCTATGGTATGCTCAAGAAATAGAAGGCGTACGCACCGACATTAAGATTGTAAATACCAGTTTATTTATGACGGATTGGTATATCGACCAAATGAAAAGAAAAGCATACCAATCTGAGGGATTGCCTATTTCGTTTACACACGACGAATATGTGGGAGACAAACTAGATTATGTAGCTCATATTCAGAAAACTGAAAATCGTTGGGATCTAAAAGATTTTATTTCATTTATAAAGAACCCAAAATCGACGGTTGAAATGCAAAATGGACAAACCATTCATTTCTATCCAACCAATAAAATAAGAATTCCTGTTGATAAAAACATTATCATCAAAAACAAGGTGGTAGATGCAAAATCAATTGATTCCATTGTGCCTTATATTGACATTGAGATAAAAGGGAGTGCCATTTACAAAAATCGCCTTATGATGTTGGATATAATTGCCAATAACAACTGGAAAAGACCTATTTACTTTAGTCCAGGAGCCTTTGACGATGAAGATTATCTATGGATGAAAGAATACCTTCAACTCGAAGGAATAGCGTATAAATTGGTTCCAATAAAAACCGCATTATCTAAAGATTCTGGCCAAATGGATATGGGACGAATTGATTCTGAAAACATGTATGCCAAAGTCATGAAATGGGACTGGGGCAATAGCGAAAGCAACAAAATATACCATGATCCAGAAACCAGAAGAGAAAGTCTAACCTACAGAATGAATCTTTCTCGATTGATGGACCAACTTATTGCTGAAGGAAAAATAGACAAAGCCAAAAAAATCATTGAATTGGCTATGACAAAAATGCCTTTAGACAAATTTGGATATTATTCGTTGGTAGAACCTTTCGCAAAAGGCTATTATGATGTAAATGAAAAAGCAAAAGCCCATGATTTACTTGACAAATTAATAACCAAATATCAAGAAAACCTTAACTATTACGCAAAACTAAATCCTACTGAGCAATCAAGCATCGCCATAGAAATCATCACTGATATTGAACGTTACAGAGGACTATTGGAAGTAATGAAAGAAAGCGACGATACCGATTTTTATAATAAAAGTAAAAAAACTTTCAATACTTATATTGAAATATTTGCCCGTTTTGGACGCAAAAAAGAATAAATTTCAGCCTTTAAAATTCATTAAAAATGTAGTGCCAATAAAAAAAGCACTACATTTTTTTTATACTTTTATTTAATAATACTTTCTGAATATGAGTTTCTATTGGATCAAAACAAATTTCTTCATCAAAAAAGTCTTCTCAAACTACATTTGGGACTTACCCAATACGGAAAAAAAAATCTATCTCACTTTTGATGATGGACCAACACCAGAAATAACGGAATGGGTTTTGGATGAATTAAAAAAACACCAAGCAAAAGCTACTTTTTTCTGCATTGGCAACAATATTGAAAAATACCCTTCCATTTTTTCGAAAATCATAAACGAAGGTCACACCATAGGAAATCATACTTTCAATCATTTGAATGGATGGAAAAACTCAACTAAGGATTATATTGATAACGCAAAATTGTGTCGAGATACGATTTTATCTTTGCAACCTGAAATCTGCAATCTAAAATCTAAAATCTTCCGTCCGCCTTACGGCAAAATAAAGACCGCGCAATCCAAAAAACTACGCCGATTGGGTTATAAAATAATAATGTGGGATATTCTCAGCGCCGATTTTGATCAAACCATTACACCCGAAAAATGTCTTGAGAATGTGCTTTTAAATGTAAAAACGGGTAGTATAATTGTCTTTCACGATAGTGTAAAAGCATTCCCTAATTTAAGTTATGTATTACCTAAATCACTGGAAATATTAAAAAAAAGAGGGTTTGTTTTTGATGTTATCCATTAAGCACTCACTCTGCCAAAGCTCAGATACTGAACAATAAATTCTAAATCTGTTCTTGAACTATTCCGATAAGAGTATTTGCGTCCAATTCTCCAGATTGTCTCCAGATCATAAGGCCTTCTTTATAAATCATCAAAGTAGGCAGGCCCTTAATGCGCAAAGCATCGGCTAATTCTTTATTTTTATCTACA
>Ga0210379_10000573_pt1 | contig 12158 bp, 11 predicted proteins | sample PLMedo_2_FD_155468 | JGI IMG/M metagenome (GOLD analysis project Ga0210379, IMG submission 155468) | Groundwater sediment microbial communities from an aquifer in East River, Colorado, USA - PLM4_32_coex redo | ecosystem: Environmental > Terrestrial > Soil > Riparian zone | place: USA: East... | reverse complement strand
GGTTCGACGGGCACCATCGAAAAGCTGTCGACGTGACACAACGTCTGTTCACCGTCGCACAGCGCGCAGATCAGCAGCTCGTGCTCGATCAGGCTCCGCAGCGTACCCTGCGTCCAGCTGAAAAGCTGATGGCGCGCGCGCACCCTGAGCGCGCCATCCAGATTGAGCAAAAGTGATTCGAGTTCGAGCGGGGCAAAGCGATCGGAATAGCCGGCGGCAACGCTTTCCACCGGCGCCGGGTCTTGATGCTCACCCAGCGGGGGCGGGCGTTGTGCAAGCGCCTGTTGGTCGCTGTCTATTCGCATGGGGCACACTGCGGGGAGCCCGGATAAGGAACCCGCATGTCGCGCTGACTGAAGGCTCCTCGCCCCCGAGCCGGATCACCGGCTCGGCGGAGAAAGATCAAAGCACGGCGCCGTTCCACGTGCACAACCCTCCGGCAGGATCAATGGGCCGGCTTGATCATAGGGTATGGAGTTTCGTCCTGGTATCGCGATAACTGGATTTTGCTGTAGCTATTTGGCGATCCGGAGTGGCGGTTCGTCTACAGACCGCCGCGGCCAGGATCGAGGACCTCGGGCATAGGCCGATGGGGCTATCCGCCACCGCGTCACTGCCGACAATCATCTGCCTTATTTTCTGGCTCGCGGGTACGCACACAACGCCTCGCAAAAGTCGAAACTCTCTCGTCCGCGCTTTGCTCACCGCACACGACACCCACTCGCGTCTATTGCACAGCCCGCTCGCACCCGCGGCGCTGGTGCGGGTATCGCTCGATTCCGCGGTGGCGATTGGGACGCTGCTGGTATCGGTTCTTGCGTATGACGAATCGTTTGCAGGTTCCTACCTGATCCTCGCACTCCTCGTGTTTGCGCTCACCTTTCCCGGCAGCCCACCAAAAGGCACCAGTATCCGTGCCACGGCTGGCGACGTCCTGGCAAGCTGGATTGTGATCGTCGTGCTCCTGCTCCTTCTCGGCTGGGTCACTCAGGCCCTCGGCCACTTCGACCCGCACGTCATGCTCACCTGGGTACTTGCAACCCCCTTTGCACAGCTCACAGCGCATCTCATGGTGCCCGTCGTTCTGCCGCGGCTGCTGGCTGCGGAAGGCATGCAAAGAATCGCGATAATCGCAGGCGGAGGCGAGCTCGGCAGCAAGCTGGCCGAGCGCATCCGGACAACGCCTTTTCTCGACATTCGTTTCGCCGGCTATTTCGACGACCGCCACACCGAGCGGATGGGACGCGTCGGGCCGGACGAGTTTCTCGGCCGCATCGAGCATCTCGCGGATTACGTGAAAACACATCGCGTGGACCTGCTCTATATCACGCTCCCCATGGCGTCGCAGCCGCGCATACTCAAACTGCTCGACGAATTGCGCGACACCACGGCATCGATCTACTTCACGCCGGATATCTTCCTGTCCGATCTGATCCAGGCGCGCATGGACGCGATCGGTGACATACCGGTCGTCGCCATTTGCGAAACACCGTTCTACGGCATCAACGGCCTGATAAAGTGGGCAAGCGACATCGTCCTCGCGTCGACCATCGTGGTCCTGATCTCCCCGCTGCTGCTTGCGATCACGATCGGCGTGAAGCTGAGTTCCCCGGGACCGGTGCTGTTCAGGCAGCGCCGTTACGGCATCGACGGCAGGGAAATCATCGTCTACAAGTTCCGCACCATGCGCGTGCTGGAGGATGGACAGGAGATCCGCCAGGTGACGCGCGACGATCCCCGCGTCACTCCGTTCGGCGCCTTCTTGCGGCGTTATTCGCTCGACGAGCTGCCGCAGTTCATCAACGTGCTGCAGGGACGCATGAGCGTGGTCGGGCCGCGTCCGCACGCCGTTGCCCACAACGAGATCTACCGCAAGCTGATCAAGAGCTACATGATCCGACACAAGGTCAAGCCGGGGATCACCGGTCTCGCGCAGGTGAATGGGCTGCGCGGGGAAACCGACACGCTCGACAAGATGAGGGCGCGCATCGAGTGCGACCTCGCCTACCTGCGGAACTGGTCGCTGCGGCTCGACCTGCAGATCGTGCTGAAAACGGTTTTCGTCGTGCTGAAGAAGAAAAACGCCTATTGAGCCCCGCGTATCGCTATGACTCCCATCATTAGAGCCGTCTTCCCCGTCGCGGGCGTGGGCAGCCGTTTCCTGCCGGCCACGAATGCGAGTCCCAGGGAAATGATGCCGGTCGTGGACAAGCCGCTCATCCAGTACGCCGTCGAGGAGGCGCTCGCCGCGGGGAATACCGACATGATCTTCATCACTGGTCGCAACAAGCGCGCCATCGAGGATCACTTCGACGAGGCGCGCGAGCTCGAAGCCACGCTCGAGGTGCGCGGCAAGACCGCGTTGCTCGAAGCGGTCCGGGGGTTCGTGCCGAAGAGCGTCAACTGCATCTTCATCCGCCAGCCCGAGGCGCTGGGGCTCGGCCACGCGGTCCTGTGCGCAAAGCCGGTGATCTGCAGGGAACCGCTCGCGGTGATCCTCGCCGACGATTTGATCGATGCCCGGCCGTGCGTGCTTGCGCAGATGATGGCCCAGTATCAGCACCACCGCTGCTCGATCATCGGCGTGCAGACCGTGAGGCGCGAGGAAACCGACCAGTACGGCATCGTGAAATGCGGCACGCAGTGCGGCCCCGTGTCCCAGATCGAAGGCGTCGTCGAAAAACCGCGGCCGGTTGAGGCGCCTTCCCTGCTCGGGGTGGTCGGCCGCTACATCCTCACGCCGGGCGTTTTCGACCACCTGGAAACGGTAGCGCCGGGCGCAGGCGGCGAAATCCAGCTCACCGACGCGATCGCCATGCTGTTGCGCCGGGAGCGGGTCCTTGCCTACGAGTTCAATGGCACGCGCTACGATTGCGGCTCGAAACTCGGTTATCTCAGGGCAACGCTCGCCTACGGGCTCGCCCACCGCGAAGTGGGCGCGGATCTGGCGCAATACGTGGAGGGGCTCCAGGTCGCGCTTGCCGCGCAGCAGGGCCGCGACTGGAGGTCGGAAGCGGTGCGTGAGCAGGCGGGCATCGGCACCCCGGCCCCGGCGCATGGCGATCGGGTCTTCATCGGCGCATAGAGGCGCGCAATCGGTCACCGTCGAGTACGCTGTAGGCCGAGCGCAGAAGCGTCGGCAGCGGCCGGTCACTCGGCCGCGTGGAGACTTTCGAGCGGCGCCGTCACTGCTTTCACGCGGTGCGCGGGAAACCGCGCGGTGAAGCGGCTGCCCTTGCCCGGTTCGCTTTCGATCCCAAGTGTCGCGTGGTGTCTCACCAGGGCGTGCTTGACGATCGCGAGACCGAGCCCGGTGCCGCCGGTACGGCGCGAGCACTCGCGGTCCACCCGGTAGAACCGCTCCGTCAGCCGCGGAATGTGCTCCTTTTCGATGCCGACACCCGTATCTTCGACGGCGAATTCCGCGCCCGCGGGCGAGGCGCGCCAGACGAGACGCACCGTGCCTCCGGGCTCCGTATAGCGCACGGCGTTGCTTACCAGGTTGCCGAAGGTGCTGGCGATCTCGTTCTCCGCGCCCAGCAGATCGAAACCGTCTTCCGCATCCAGCACGATCTGGTGGCGGCCGGCGGACAGCATCTTGGTCTCGGCGCTGATCCGGTCCAGCAGCCTGCCGACGTCGACTCGCTCGTCGGCAGGTGGCTCGGGGGCGGCTTCGAGCGTGGAGAGCTGCAGCAGGTCCTCGATGATGCGCTGCATGCGCTTGCACTGCTCCTCCATCCGGTCGAGGTAGTCCCGCGAAAGCCGGGAATCGAGCTTGAGCTCCCGCATGGTCTCCAGGAAGCCGACCAGCACCGTGAGCGGCGTGCGCAATTCGTGCGAAACATTGGCGATGCACTCGCGCCGTACGGCTTCAAGCCGCGCCGCCCGCGCGACATTGCGTGACAGGAGCAGCCACCCGGAAGCAACATAGGGCACAAACTGCACCGAAAGTATTGGCCCGTCGCCGTCCGTCATCTGCATGCGCAGCGACTTCGAAAAATTGCCGGCCGCCAGATATGCGGCGAGCGACGGGTGGCGCACGAGCGTGGCGATGGGTCGGTGCATATCGTGTTGCGCGTCGATCTCGAAGTGTGCCGCCGCCGTATCGTTGCACCAGACGATGCGATACTCGCGATCGAGTATGGAGAGGCCGTAAGACAGCGGCAGCCCCTCGGGCATGGGCATGGGGCGTGGAAGCGAACGGGCCAGCTCCCGTCGCCACGCCGCCCACCCGCGCTGCGGCCGGGGCGACAGCGTAAACGCGTCATTTTGCGGCACGTCCCGTTCCATGGCGGGACCGCCGGGAGACCGCCGGGTCCGCGGGTGCGGCACGCTTGGATACCCGACATTGTAGGCAAGCACGCCAAGCACACCCGCCGTCCACAACTCCCATCGCAATTCAGCGCTGGAAAGGAGGCCGACCGCGAGCGAGAAGAGCCCGAACCCGGCGACGGACAACAGCGTTCGAGCCAAGGGATCATGCATGCGAGCAAGCGGCCAGGCGAAGCCGTTATTCGTCGTGCCTGACCGTGCCGAACCCGGACGCTGTCGGCCCATCCGCAGACCTCAGGCCAGGCTGCGGCAGAAGCGATAACCCGCTCCGCGCACCGTCTCGATCAGCCGTTCGTGGTTGGCCAGCGCGAGCGCCTGCCGCAGTCTGCGAATATGGACATCCACGGTGCGTTCCTCGACAAAGACGTTGTCGCCCCACACCTGGTCGAGCAGCTGCGCGCGGCTGTAGACGCGCTCGGGGTGGGCCATGAAGAAATGCAGCATACGGAACTCGATATCGCCGACTTCGATATCGCGGCCGCCGCAGGTAACGCGGCGCGCGGCGGGATCCAGCCTCAAGCCGGCTATCTCGGTGACATCATCGGTGCGCTGGGGCGAGTACCGCCGCAGCACCGCCTTGATGCGCGCGAGCAGCTCACGCGGCGAGAAAGGCTTGGTGACATAGTCATCCGCCCCGGCTTCAAGCGCAGCAACCTTGTCCGACTCTTGCGCGCGGCCGGTCAACATTATGATGGGGATGTCCCTCGTGCGTTGATCGCGGCGCAGCTGCCTCGCAAACGTCATCCCGAGCGTCTGCGGCAGTATCCAGTCGAGCAGCATCAGGTTGGGCAATGTATCGCGCATCATCGATTCGGCTTCGGGCACGCTCGCTGCGCGCAGGGTGCGGTAACCGGCGTGCTGGAGATTGACCGCGAGCAGATGCTGGATGTCCGGTTCGTCCTCGACTATGAGTATTGTGCCGTCCATATAGATAGTGCAGCAACGTTGTTGAAGACGGAAGGTATAATAGTGAAAGCCACCACCGCTCACTATCGCTCCAGCTTGATATTTTCGTAGCGGTCCAGCGATTCGTGGTAGTGGGGCAACTACAGTCCGCCCGCCAGACATAGAGAAACGCCGAACCCGGTCGGCCGGGAAGTGTCCATTGTCATTACCTGCTTCGGTGGTCCGAATGGACTAAACGTACAAAATGCCTACGCCGCTGCCCGATACTGCTCCAATCTCAGCAACAGCCTGCTGAACGATCCGCGTCGGGCCGGCTCGCGCGAGAGGCGCCCGGTGAGACCGAACGGCGAGGCAAGATGAAAGCCAGGGCACATCATGGCCACCATCCTGATCGTCGATGAGCGGGCGCTCAAGCGCGATTCGCTGGCGCTGCTCGGGTATCACGGCCACCGCCTGCTCCAGATCGCGGACGGTGAGGACGTGCTGGAAATCATCCGCGCCGAAAAACCCGACCTGGTGCTCACCGACATCCTGATGCCGGAACCGGGCGGCCACCACCTCGTCCTGCATCTGCGCGCGGAACCGGGCCTGGTCCAGCCGCGCGTGGTCTTCCTGGTTGCGGGTTACATGGAAGCCGAGGCGCGCGCGCTGGCGCGCGCTTGCGGCGTTTCCCACGTCGTTGCCACGCCGGTTGAATCCGAAGCGCTGCTGGCGGTCATCAATGCCGCTCTCTCCGACCCGCCACCCCCGGCGTGGGAGTCCCGCCTCGATCTCGGTCCGATCGGCACGCATTTGCGCCAGATAGCCGGCAAGCTCTACCAGCGCCTGGCCGAGATGGAACGGCTAAACGCCCGGCTGAACGAACACGCCGCCGGTTGCGTGTGGCAGCTCGAAGTCGCGAGGTCCGCCCTGGAGCAAGAGGTGACAAAGCGATTGTGGGCGGAACAGGAGCTGACTCAGGCGAACCTCCGCCTGCAGGACAAAGCCATACGTGACGCCCTGACCGGCCTGTATAACCGCGGTTACCTCGAGGAGTCACTTGATCGCGAATCCAGCCGCGCCCGGCGCAGCGATCAGCCCTTTGGCGTGATGATGATCGATATTGACCACTTCAAGCGCTGCAATGACACGTTCGGCCACGCCGCCGGAGACGCTGTGCTGCGTACAGTCGGCCAGTACCTGCTGTCGCTGGCGCGCGGGGAGGATATTCCCTGTCGCTATGGCGGGGAGGAGTTGGTGCTGGTCATGGCGCACGCCTCGCCCGCTACGGTGCGGGAGCGCGCCGAGAGACTGCGCCTGGGCGTGCAGGAGCTCGAGATCGAGTGCGATGGCCGGAGCGTCGGACCTATCACTCTATCGGTGGGCATCGCGATGTTTCCCGATCATGGCGAGAACGGGCAAGCGGTGCTGCAGGCCGCCGACGCCGCCATGTACCGGGCCAAGCAGGCGGGGCGCAACTGCGTTGTCGCAACGGAGAATAAGGTGAAGCACTGAGCATGACCGGCGTGGTTACCGGTCATCCGGCGGGCTGTGGGATTACCGGGCTCGCGCGGCGCTCTTGCTCGCGTCGATCGCTCCGCTGACGCCGATCCTCTGCCTTACGCTGGTCTTTGAGCCACTGGAGGGCCGCCGGCTCGTCCCGAAAGCTTCGTACATTCAACCTGCGCTGTCGCGCAAGCAATTCGATGTACTCGTGGGACATGTGGAGATCCCTGGTATCGCCGACCAGGGCGATCCGGGACGCCGACGTCCTTGAAAGCTGCTCGATGTACTCGATGAGCCGGTGCGGCACGACCTGAAAGATCGGCTTCGACACGCGAACCAGAATCAGGACGCAAGGGCGCCGGTGTTTCGCGTTCTCGCGAACGACCGCCCGGAGAAAGGCGCGCGTTTCCTCCACCGTTTCCCGGTTGAAAAGTTCTGCGCGGAGATAGCCCGCTTCGGCGGTTATCTGATACCGCATGGTGCTGCGAACCGCCTGATCAGGCACCATAACCTATCCTCCGTTTTCCGGCGTCTATTCATCCAGCAAACGCTCTCGCCGACCGGCCGCACTCGATTCCAGTTCCCCGGCGCGCGAAAAACATATTACCGATTGCGTAACATGTTCCGTAATCGAGGTGGAAGAATGCTCAATGGACTAGTCGTCCAATGACGACACCTTGAGATTATGGTCTTCGAGCTTTGCGGGCGATCTTGAATCTGTAGTTCGACGATGACATCCAGTCGCACGATGCCTACAGGATTTCGAGTTGTCCGGTCCGCGAAGCCAGGCCGCGGATCTGCATTCCATTGCTGCGCACGGTCGAAGCGGCGGTACTGAATGGCCTCCGCGACGTGGCTCCCAGCAATTTGACCTCGGTCACTGCTCCCCGCTCACTGGTCACCGTCAGTAGGGCGTGCCGTCCTTCCGCGTAAACCGCCGCCCCTGCGGCGTCGCCTGCCCCGCAATGTCATCGTCGGGATAGGTCACGGCATCTTCCGGGCGGCGGTCGCCCACCTCGAGATAGACGGCATCGCGCTGCGTGCGATTGACGAGGCAATGGCCGTCGGCTCTTCCCGCTGGGAAACCCGCGCACATGCCGGGGGTCAACCGCTGCTCGCCATTGTTGGTGACCAGCGCAAGCTCACCGCTCACGATGTAGATGAACTCGTCCTCGTGGGAGTGCCAGTGGCGCAGCGCCGACACCGCGCCCGGCGGGATCGTCGTGAGGTTGACCCCGTAGTTCTTGAGCCCCAGCGCGTCTCCGAGGCGCTGCTTGCGGCGCGCGGAGACGCGCGACTTGAACGGCTCCGGGTAACGCGAGCCGGTGACTGGCGAAACGGTGGCGGGATCAATTGCCGGCAGCTTGAGCGTGATTGCCATTCGAGATCTCCTTTTCGTCGGCGTTCAATGGTGGGGCGCAGGATGAACGGCGCATCGCGTCCCTTCGATCCGGCGCAGACGGCGCCGCGCGCGCCCTGGGAGATTGGAGGACTCGAGTCCGAAAATCTCCCAGGGCGCGTGTCATGGCGCCGTCCGGAAGTAGATGACGTCCCCGTCACGCACGACGTAATCCCTGCCTTCCAGCCGCATCTTCCCGGCTTCCTTCGCGCCCTGCTCGCCCCCGCACGCGACGAAATCCTCGCACGAGATGACTTCCGCGCGGATGAAGCCGCGCTCGAAATCGGTGTGGATGGTGCCGGCCGCCTGCGGCGCGGTATCTCCCTTGTGTATCGTCCAGGCGCGCGATTCCTTGGGACCGGTGGTGAAGAAGGTCTGCAGTCCGAGGAGATCGTAGGCCGCATGCACGAGCCGGTCGAGGCCGGGCTCCTCGAGCCCGATGTCGGCGAGGAACACCCGCTTGTCGTCCTCGGTCATGTCGGCCATCTCCGCTTCAAGCGCGGCGCAAATCGCCACCACCGGGGCGCCTTCGCCCGCCGCGAACTCGCGCACGCGATCGAGCAACGGATTGCCCGAGAGGCCCCGCTCCGACACGTTGGCGACGTAGATCGCGGGCTTGGTCGTGAGCAGGCACAGGGGCTGCAGCAGCTTGAGCTCCTCGGCCTGGAGCCCGAGATTGCGTGCGGGCTTTCCCTGGTTAAGGCGCTCGCGCACGCGTTTGAGCACGCCCTCGAACCGGATCGCTTCCGGGTCGCCCGACCTCGCCTTGGGCACGACGCGGTCGAGCACCCTGTCCACCGTCGCGAGATCCGCCAGCGCGAGCTCGGTCTGGATCGTCTCGATGTCGGCGATCGGATCGACGCGCCCCGCGACATGGACAACGTTTTCGTCCTCGAAGCAGCGCACCAGATCGATGATGCCGTCGGTCTCGCGTATGTGCGCGAGGAACTGGTTGCCGAGACCCTCGCCCTTGGAGGCGCCGGCGACCAGGCCCGCGATGTCCACGAACTCCACCGCCGCCGGCGTTACCCTGGCGGGGCGGGAAATCTCCGCGATTCTCTTCAGTCGCGGGTCCGGCACCGGCACCACCCCGACGTTCGGCTCGATCGTGCAGAACGGGTAATTTTCGGCGGGGATCGCGGCCTTGGTGAGCGCGTTGAACAGCGTGGACTTGCCGACGTTGGGCAGGCCCACGATACCGCATCTGAGGCTCATTTCTTGCGCGCGGCGTCCGGACCCGGAAGGAACTTCTTCAGGAAGGAGCTGATCAAGCCCGCCTTCTCAGACTTGTCGTCCTTGCCGCCCTTCCCGGTCTTGTCTGCCTTGGCGGCCTTGCCCGGCTGGTCGGGCCTCTCCGCTGTTCTCGACTTCTTCTTCTCGACCGCCTCCGCTTTCGCGGGTCTGGCAGGCTCCGGCTTAACCGGCCGCTCCACCTTGGCGGGCTCCGCCTCGGTGTGCAGCTTCAGCATCGCGCCCTGGAGGTCGCCGGCGAGCACCAGCGGCAGCACTTCGAGCACGCGCGCGATCGCGGAGTCCATGGCGGCACGGTCTTCCTGCGAGGGCTTGTGCAGCACGAAGTCGGTGACGGTCCGGGGGTCGCCGGGATGGCCGATGCCGATCCGCAGCCGCCAGTAGTCGTGCGAGCCGAGGCGGGCCGAAATGTCCTTGAGCCCGTTGTGGCCCGCGATGCCGCCGCCCTGCTTGATGCGCGCGACGCCGGGCGGAAAATCCAGCTCGTCGTGCGCCACCAGGATATCGCCGGGCGCGATCTTGAAGAAGCTCGCGAGCATCTGCACCGGCTTGCCGCTCAGGTTCATGTGGGACTGGGGCAGCATCAGCCACGCGCCGCTCGCCTCGTGGCGCCCGACCAGCGCCTCGAACTTCGCGTCCTTGCGCAGCACCGTATGGGACACCGCGGCGAAGCGCTCGACCAGCCAGAATCCCGCGTTGTGCCGCGTGGCCTGATACCGGTCTCCCGGGTTGCCGAGCCCGACGATCAATTTCATCCGAAAATCCCGACGCAAAGGCGCAAAGACGCGAAGGAATCAACAATTTGATTACGTGCCATATGAATTGATCTACTTTGCGCCTTCGCGACTTTGCGTCAAGCCGTTCGTCGTAAGCGGTAACAAAAAGCCCGCCAGTCCGTGCGGAATGGCGGGCTTTTCCTGCAGGCGGCGCTTATTCCTTTCCTTTCTTGCCCGTCTCCTTCTTCTCGGCTCCGGCTGGGCCCTTCTTTTCGGCAGCGGCCGGTTCCTTCTTCGCCGCGACGGCCGGCTCCTTCTTCTCGCCGGCGGCCGACTCCTTCTTCTCGGCTTTCTCGCCGCCTTCCGCAGCCGCGGCAGCCTCCTCGCCTTCGGCCGGGACCTCGCCGATGATCTCGGTGACCGGCGCCGGCGCTTCTTCCTCGATCACGATCTCCTTCGGCACGTGCACCGAAACCACCGACGGGTTCTCGTGCTTCAGCTTGATCACCGGCTCCACGCCCTTCGGCATGGGGAGCTCCATGACGTGCAGCGTTTCGTTCAAATCCATGTCCTTGAGATCCACCTCGATGAACGCCGGCAGGTCGTCAGGCAGGCACTGGATGTCGAGTTCGTTCATCGCGGGCTGCACCACTCCGCCGCCGGTCTTCACGCCCGGGCAGATGTCGGCGTTGAGAAAGTGCAGTGGCACCCGCATGTGAATCTTGCGGTTCTTGTCCACGCGCTGGAAATCCACGTGCAGCACCTGCTGCTTCCACGGATGCATCTGGTAGTCGCGCAGCAGCACCTGGAATTTCCGGCCATCGAGCGCGAGGTCCAGTATCGAGGCGTGGAACGCCTCGAGCTTCAACTGGAGCAACAGCGCGTTGTGGTCGAACTCGACGTTTTGCGCCGCCTGGTCCGCGCCGTACAGGATGCCTGGCACGCGTCCGGCACCGCGCAGACGGCGGTTCGCACTCGATCCCTGTTGCGCGCGCGGGAATGCAGTCACTTCGATCTTCATGTCGTTCTCCGGTAATGAGTCAGTTCGTTACTCAACGAACAACGAACTGACTGAGTCCTCGTTGCTGATGCGGCGCATGGTCTCGGCCAGCAGGCCCGACACCGTGAGCACGCGGATCTTCTTGCAGGCCTTTGCGTCCTCGCGCAGCGGGATGGTGTCGGTCACCACCAGCTCGTCGAGCACGGAGCCCGTAATGCGCTCCACCGCCTTGCCGGAGAGCACCGCATGCGTGCAGTAGGCAAGCACGCGCTCCGCGCCGCGCTCCTTCAGCGCCGTGGCCGCCTCGCACAGCGTGTTGGCGGTGTCCACCATGTCGTCCACGATCACGCAGGTCCGCTTCTCCACCTCGCCGATGATGTTCATCACCGTGGCGACGTTGGGACGCGGCCGCCGCTTGTCGATGATGGCGAGGTCGGATTCCAGGCGCTTCGCGAGCGCCCGCGCCCGCAGCACGCCGCCGACGTCCGGCGAGATCACCACCAGGTTCTTGAACCCGCGCTTCCACACGTCGCCGAGCATGATCGGGCTGGAGTAGATGTTGTCCACCGGGATGTCGAAAAACCCCTGGATCTGCTCCGAGTGCAGGTCCATGGTGAGCACCCGGTCCACGCCCACGCTCGACATCATGTTGGCGACCACCTTGGCGGAGATCGGCACGCGGGCGGAACTCGGGCGCCGGTCCTGCCGCGCGTAGCCCATGTAGGGGATCGCGGCGGTGACGCGCCCCGCGGAGGCGCGCTTCAGGGAATCCACCATCACCAGCAGCTCCATCAGGTTGTCGTTGGTCGGCGAGCAGATCGACTGCAGCACGAACACGTCGCGGCCGCGCACGTTCTCCATGATCTCCACCATCACCTCGCCGTCGCTGAAGCGGCCGACCTTGGCGCGCCCGAGGTGAACTTTCAGGTGCCCGACGACGTCCTCGGCAAGCCGGGGATTGGCGTTGCCGGTGAACACCATCAGGCGGTCGAAACCCGCGCCCTCAGCTTTATTTCCCTGCCGCATCTCGCCCTCGAATTGAAGCCTGCCGTGCTAGGGGGCTGGGGAG
>Ga0210379_10000571_pt1 | contig 12179 bp, 10 predicted proteins | sample PLMedo_2_FD_155468 | JGI IMG/M metagenome (GOLD analysis project Ga0210379, IMG submission 155468) | Groundwater sediment microbial communities from an aquifer in East River, Colorado, USA - PLM4_32_coex redo | ecosystem: Environmental > Terrestrial > Soil > Riparian zone | place: USA: East... | reverse complement strand
CCGCGAGGTTGGCCTGCAAACCGTCTCAATGCCACCGGGCGCTGGCAATGAGTTTCACCGCCATCCGGGCGAGCAGTGGACCGCGATCCAGGAAGGCGAGATCACGTTCACGATCAAGGGCAAGCCGCCGCAGGTGCTGAAGGCCGGCGAGTACAATTACGTTCCGCGCGGCACGGTCCACCGCCAGCAGAATCTCTCCGGAAGGCCCGCGCGCTACATCGAGATGCGGATTTTCGACAAGGGCGTGCCGGCATCCGAACCGGCGCCATAGCACAGCCGAAGTATCGGGTTAGGGACGCAGCGATCCGCCCTGGATTTGCGAGCGGATCGAGGCGTCCTTGATCTTGTCGTCGTCGGCGAGCATGAACGCCTTCGAGAGGATGATCGACAGCGTGTCGTCACCCTCGAACGGCAGCCGGACGTGCTTGCTCCCGGCCGTTCTGTCCCGAACGATGCAGAGATATTGATTGTTCGGCTCCATCTGGATGTTCCCCGAGCCCAGATGGATGCGATAGGTCCTGAGCTTGCCTTCGACGACGAAATAGCGCTCCTCGAGTCGACAGCGGGACGCGATGGCAAGCCCCGGAAGCAGGTCTTTGAGCACCGCATGCCGCGTCTTGCCGCTTTCCGATAGATCGCCGAAGGCGGCCTTGCCCCAATACTCGCCAAAGCGGTCGTCGCCGCGATCGCCCCAGGTGGGATCGGCGCCGATGCCGGCAACGCCCACAAACAGATCCGCGTCGCGCATCAATTCGGAGAACAGCACGGGATCGACCTCTGCGAGCGCAATGGGCTCACCGCCCACGGTCACAAAGCGCACCTGATCCGTGGACAGATATTCGAACTGGAAATTCTCCTGGTTCATCGCCGTTTCGATCGGATCGACCCGGAACTCGACCTGGAGCTCGCGATCGGCAATCCGCTTGAGCGGCCGGCCATTGCCGGGATCCCAGCCGCCGAACGCGGGGCACGCCCAGCCGCGCGCCTGGCACAGCGCGCGGAAGCGCTTTTGCTCGACGACATGGCCGGCAAAGCGATTCGAGTAAACGTTCGTCGCGCGCTCGGCGTCGGTGAGCACATAGATCTCGCGATGCGCCTGCTTGAACGGCTGAGTGATCTCGAGACGCACGAGCCGCTGCCGCCATGCAAGAACGTCCGCGGCATCGGACTGCATTGGATGCCAGAGCCTGACGCGGGTCTTCCCACTGAGAGAAAGCGGCGTACCCGCTGCATCTAAGATCCCATTCGACTTGGGCAGGCCCGCGATCCAGCGCCCACCGATCTCGAACGACCAGATCAGTCGGCGAGCGAACACCGAGACGAGCGGCTCTTCAAGATAACGCGTTTTCCACACATCCAGCGGCCACTCACGATCGCCGAGATAAAGGCGTTCGAGGCGAAGGCGCTGACCCTTCAACGTCTCTCCGATCTCCTTGGCCGGCTCCTTGAGCGACTTCAGCGCGTCGCCGTGAGCGTCCTTCACCGCGGCAGGCGGCCCGCTCAGCGGCTTGCCGGAAGCATCGAACCAGCTCGTCTCCAAGCTTCCGTCTTCGGTAATGGTGAGCTTCGCGGCCGCGGGTCCGACTTGAACATCGAGCGTGCCGTCGGATGCGAAGCCGTAAGCCGGAAGGCCGATCTCCTCTAGCTCGCCCGAGCTCATGCCGCGCGCGGATGCGAGCGCGGCCAGCGCTTTATCTACCGTCTTGATCTCGCCGGGGCGCTTCAGGTGACGCCGTAAGCGCGACAGACTGCCGACGCCAGCGGTGCCAGGCATCAGGGTGAACGCAAGGATCGCCGCATTGCCGAGCACAAGCGAGAGATAGGCGAAGTGCTGCGGTGAGAATGTCAGGCACTTCTGCGCATACGCTTCCAGGCGCCGGCAGGCTGCATCGGGTGCCGCCATCGCCGCGAGCCACAGCAGCGCGCGCAGCGTGTTCTGGTTCTCCAGCGCGAGCGTGCCGCCCGGCTCGTAACATTCGATGATATCGAGGAGCTGTTCGCAAATATCCTCGCGTTTTGTCCCCTTAAGCGCGTCCTCGGCACTCTTCAGCCAGCCTTTGGCGGGCTTCGCATTTGCGCCACCCTTCGCGGCGAGCTCCAGCAGTCCCATGACGCGTCCGCGCGCATCGGAAGGGAGCGCGCCAAGTTTCGCGTTGACCGCCTTGCCCCACACATCCGGCTTCGCTTCAAAGTGCGGCTCACTGCCTTCGGCCCGGCTCTCGTGCCCGATCAGCGCATCGACGATGCTCAGCAGCTTGCGGCCCTCGGAGCTGTGTTCGGCCGCACCATGCACCATGCGATTGCGCAGGCCCGACAGCACGTCGCGCAGCGCGGGGCTCGCGCCCTTCGTCTCGACATGCCGCTTGAGAACGTTCGCGATGGCCAAATTCGGCGAATAGCTGGAATAGGCGAAGCCTTCGTGGATCGCAGCCTTCACCAGGGCGATCGCCTGATCGTTGTCGATGTCGATCTTCGCGCGCAGCAGATCCGACACGATGCGACGCAACGCGGCGCCATCGGGTCCGCCATACTTCTCGCTTGTCCACGCGACATAAGCCTGGACAGCCAAGGGCGCTTTGTCGGCCATGCCGAGCTCGAGCAATTGCTTGCCCGCATCGGAGTCCGACAGCGCCGGCGCCTGCGAGAACATGTGGACACCAGGGCCGCGAGCCGAACGTATGTATGTCCGTACCGGCTCCTGCAGCGCCGGCGGCAGCGCGGACAGCAATCGCGATGTCGGCCCGTCTTCGCTCCCATTCTGCGCCTGCGCGCCGGTCGGGAGCACCGCGAGCCGGCCATTCGCGCCCGCGCTCGCCACATGCTGGCGCATCAGCGCGCCCAGTTGTTGCAGCATGGGTGCCAATCGAGGATCGTTGACCGACGCGCCGAGCCGCTGCATCTCCGCGGCGATCTCGGCCTGGAGGCGCTGGATTTCTTCCGACATCGTCAGCCTCCAACCAGCGGAACGAGCTTCAAGAACCGCGCTTCGCTCACCGGCGTGACGATGAGCGGCGCATCGATATCCGTGACCTGCTCGCCGTTGAACAGGATGATCACGCGTCCTTTTCGAACGGCCTCGAGCGCGACCTCGATCTGACGCTCGCCATCGAGCGCACGCGGAAGTCGGGACGCTGAGGGTTGAGGCGCTGCTCGGGCTCCGGCGGTTGAACGAGACCGACAAACGCGCGCGGCGCGCGCTCGTTGTTGTGACGTTCGACCTCCATCGTGACTCGCGCGCGGATGATTTCGCGCGCGGTTACGTGTCCCACCTGAAAGGACAGTTCTGGTCCTTCCACGGCCGACGCTCCGGGCACTTGGTCGATCGTTTTCAGCAGAACGGTCATTGGCGCTAACCGTGAAACTGTCGGGAACGCTATCGTTGAGCGCGCTAAAGCCTCGTTAGCGCGGCGCACAAACACACGAGCTAATTCGTAAATCGATTCCTCACCATGAGAATGCCGAGGCGCTGGTACGCCGCTTGCTACTCAACTCTCAAACGGCGCGAGCCGTATCAAAAGTGGATAAAAGAGGCTGTTCCCGCAGCTCAGCAATTTTCCTCCGCCGAGCCAACTCGCACTCCCTTAACCAAGGGAGTGCCTACTATTCCTGGAACGCAATACTAGAGCCGTATCGGCATTGCGCGTTCAAAGACGCAAGACTGCCGGTTGAGCTGATCGCGTTCCAGATCGTGCCAGACGTAATCGGCTTCAACGCGATCGTCGGACGCCACATGTGCGGTGAACTCGTCCTCAGGGAACATCGGTGAGGTGACTTTCAGCGTGCTGCCGTCCCACGCCCACGCGGCATTCTCCTCGCGCTCGCCCGAGAGGTAAGCCGCTTGGGCGTGGCCGCCCTCGGTAATGACGAGGAGGGCCAGAAAACAGTCGTTGGTCGCGCGCCAGAAACCGATCGGCGCAGGGTCCGCACCGATCGCCGTGGATGCGATCGCAGCAGCGCCCACACCACCTACGAGAGTCCAGATGAGACGCGACATAGGGTGGGCTCCCTGTGATTTGATCATGATCTTAGGAGCCCCGCTTCCCGCTGTCTGCCACCGACCGGGGACTGGGCCTTAAGCCACCGGTCGCTTTCCCTGTTGTCATGCGAATGATTATGAGAAACAATCGCGTAAGACCGTAGGGCCAGGGGCCTGGATGATGCGCAGGGAGTACGAAACAGGTGTCGGTGGTGTCCAGCTTGGACCCGCGGCCTTTTCGCCGGCGAAGTCGAGACCTGCAACCAAGCCGTTTCCCCGGGCGCCTGAGCTTTCGCGGTCGCGCACCCTTACGGTTTATTCGATCAGTTTAGGGCTCTGGGGTACGGGGGCGGTCTGGCTCCTGCTGCATTACTTCTTTGTCCAAGAAGGACCATTCGGTCCCGGCCCGCACCCCTTGGAATTCTGGTCGAGTGCAGCACATGGCGCGTTCGCCTTCGCATCGTTGTGGCTGATCGGCCTGCTTTGGAGCGTGCACATTCCGGCTGGGTGGCGAAGCCTCCGCCGCCGCTGGTCAGGCGGCCTGATGTTCGGCTTTGCCGCGTTTCTGATCTTCAGCGGCTACCTTCTGTATTACTTCGGCGATGCGGACGTGAGGCCGGTTCTCTCCGTCCTGCATTGGGGCATGGGACTAGCCTGCCCCGCCTTGTTCCTGGTGCATCGCTTCGCCCGCGACCCCGCGCGTTGACCCTTCCCGTAGCAGTTCACAGCCAAGTGCACTTGCGACTAAGTCGCATTATGCCTATAAGCCCCGGACGCGGAATGCTCCAAGCCAGCCCCGGTCCCTCCGGATGCCAGCCAGGTCGAACGCGCGAGATCTGACGGCAATTCTTTTCGGGGGAATGAATGACCAGACTGCACCAGCCCACGTTCAAGCGGCGGTTTTCGCCGCACGCGCTCACTCTTGGCGCGATGACCGCTTTGATGGCGCTCGCGCCTTGGCAGCAGGCGCACGCCGACGAATCGCCTTTCGCATACACCTATTTGACGGAAGTGCTGCCCCAGGGCGGGATGGAAATCGAGCAGTGGCTGACCTGGAAGCACAAGAAGCCTCAGGAAAAGTTCGACCAGCTCCAAGGCCGGACCGAATTCGAGTACGGCTTCAGCAATCGTTTCCAGGGCGCGTTTTATCTCAACTATGAACATACCAAGATCGAGCCGGAGGGGCCCGGGGCGCCCAACGATTTTGACGACACGACGAAATTCACCGGCGTCAACGCCGAGTTCATCTACCAAGTGTGGAGCCCGTTCACCGATCCGTTCGGCTTTGCGCTTTATTTCGAGCCTTCGATCGGAGACGGCGAGCGCGCTCTCGAATTCAAGCTGCTCTTCCAGAAGAACTTCCTGGAAGACCGCCTGATCTTCGCGACCAATTTTATCCTCGAATACGAATGGGAACACGAAGCCGAGGAAAACATTTGGGAACACGCATCGGCGTTCGAGATCACCGTCGCACTGGCCTACAGAGTCGCTCCGGGTTGGTTCGCCGGCGTCGAGTTCCTGAACGAAAACGAATACGCGGAGCACATCTTCAGCGGCGCGCACGCCGAGGTTTCAAAGTTCTATTTCGGTCCGACGATCCACTACGCCACACAAAATTGGTGGGCCACGCTGGGCTTCTACAAACAACTGCCATGGGCCTCGAACCACACGGACGAAGCGGGTCTCGTGGCGCACGGCTATGTGTACGACGCAGAACGGACGCGCCTGCGGTTCAGGCTCGGTATCATCCTATGAGGCGTTGACGACGACCATGCGCGGGCAGTTCCTGCTCCTTCCACTCGCTTCCGTCGCGATCGTCGCGCCCGCGCATGCCACCGTTTACCTAACCGTCGATCAGGCGCAGCAACTCCTATTTCCCGGTGCGGAGTTTGTTGCCGACAACCGCATGATCACCCCTGAGCAGGAACGCGAGATCGAACGGGCGTCGGGGATCAGCGTGCGCAATCGCACGCTCAACCTCTGGCGCGTGTCCACCGGCGGCTGGTTCATCGTCGATCAGGTGATCGGGCGGCACGACAACATCCCCTACGCCATCGGGTTGGATACCGACGGCAGCGTCCGCGGCATCGAGATCCTTGAATACCGCGAATCCTATGGCGGCCAGATCCGCGAGCCCTTATGGCGCGCGCAATTCATCGGCAAGCGCCACGGCGCAGCGCTCACCTTGAAGCGCGACATCCAGAATATTTCCGGGGCGACGCTCTCCTGCCGGCACATCGCCGACGGCGTGAAGCGTCTGCTTGCCACCCATGCCTTCGTCATTGCCGAGCATTGAGCGGGCGCGCCCGCTGCTCGGCACCACCGTGGCCGTCCGCGTCCACGGCCTCGATGAGAAGGACGCGCATCACGCGATCGACGACGCGTTCCAAGAGATCGCGCTCATCCATCGGTTGATGAGCTTCCATGAGCCGGACAGCGATTTGAGCCGGCTCAATCGCGACGCTGCGGATCGCGCCGTCGAGGTCCATGCGGCGACATTCGAGGTGCTTAAGCTCGCTGAAGAGATGTCCCAGCTCTCCGGCGGGTGCTTCGACATTACCGTTGCTCCGCAGCTCGTCGCTCTTGGCATGCTCGCTGCGCCCGACTCGCGGCGCGAACCGGACCCGCAAGCGACATGGCGCGACGTCGTTCTTGAGCCAAACTGTCGGGTGCGGTTTCAACGCCCGCTATGGATCGATCTCGGCGGCATCGCCAAGGGCTACGCGGTGGATCGCGCGATGGAAATTTTGCGCGCACGCGGAGCCGTCCAGGCCTGTGTGAATGCCGGCGGGGACCTTCGCATCCATGGTCCCGATAGCGAGCGCGTTCTGCTGACGCCCGGTGAATTTCGCGGCGACTCCCTGCCCGTGCTCGAGGTCGAGAACGCCGCCGTGGCCAGCAGCGGCTCGGCTCAACCGCACGCCGACAGTCCCAGCGCACCGCATTTCGACGGGCGATCGCGCCAATCGGTGTCCAAGGGTGGCTTCGTATCGGTGCTCGCACAACATTGCGTCACGGCGGATGCGCTCACCAAAGTCGCGCTCGCTCTTCAGGAACACAGCGAGCCTCTTTTGCGGCGAATTGGCGCCTCGGCCCATCTCTACGATTCGGAGCGAGGTTGGCGGCACTTGGGCATTTGACCGGGTTGCGAACGGCGATCTCAGATACGATATAGGCCCGGAAAGCCAAGGATGCGCTGTTTGCCGAAAGCGATGAGTTCTCGCCCGCCCGAGTTCTGCACGTGACCGGCCAGGTGGGACTAAGCCGGGCGGCTACCGAAAAGCCCGATCCCCAGCTCGGCTGGCGCGACCAGATGCGCGTCATGGGGCGGGTGCTCAAGCTGCTCTGGCCCGAGACCGATCGCGCGCTCAGGCTGCGCGTACTGATCGCGTTTGCGCTCGTGGGCGTTGCCAAGGTCGCCAACGTGCTGGTGCCCCTCCTCTACAAGATTGTGGTCGACGCGCTGTCGGTGGCGCCCAATGCCGCGGTCACCGTGCCGGTCGCAATCGTTCTGGGTTACGGAATTGTCCGCGTCATCGCGCTCGCCACCGACGAGATCCGCGACTGGATCTTCGCCAAGGTCCAGGAACGCGCGGTGCGCCTCGTCTCTGTCAGCGTGCTCAAGCACCTGCACTCGTTGTCGCTGCGCTTCCATCTCGAGCGCCAGACCGGCGGCCTCTCGCGCGCGATCGAGCGCGGGACCGAGGGCATCGAGTTCCTCGTCTCGTACCTCGTGTTCCACATCGCGCCGATCTTCTTGGAGATCGTGCTCGTCGCCGGCATTCTCTGGACCTATTTCAATTTCGGCTTTGCCGCGGTCACGTTGCTGGTCGTCATCCTCTATGGCGTCTACACCGCGGGCGCGACCCAATGGCGCATCAAGTTCCGTCGCGCGATGAACGCGCAGGACCGCGAAGCCAACGCGCTCGCGATCGACAGCCTGCTCAATTTCGAGACCGTCAAGTATTTCGGCAACGAGAAGCACGAGCTCGATCGCTTCGACCATGCCAAGCGCGATTACGTCACTGCGGCCATCGCCAACCAGCGCGCGCTCTCGCTGTTCAACATCGGGCAATCGCTGATCCTGGCGGTTGGCGTCGTCATCATCATGCTGATGGCGGCCTATGGCGTCGCGAACGGGAACATGACGATCGGCGATTTCGTGATGGTCAACGCCTATCTGCTTCAGCTTTACAGCCCGCTGAACATGCTGGGCTGGGTTTACCGCGTGCTGCGTCAGTCGTTCACCGACATCGAGCAGATGTACGCGCTTCTCGCCGAACGCTCCGAGATCGAGGACAAGCCGGACGCGACGGCGCTCAAGCCCGGCCCCGGTCGCATCGCGTTCCACAAGGTGAGCTTCGCCTATGACGAACGGCGGCCAATCCTGAACGAGGTGAGCTTCGAGATCCCGGCCGGAAAAACGGTCGCGGTCGTAGGACCCACCGGCGGCGGGAAGACCACCATCGCGCGCCTCCTCTTCCGCTTTTACGATCCCCAATCGGGCGCGATCACGATCGACGGCCAGGATCTGCGCGGCGTGACACAGGACAGTCTCCGCCGTGCGATCGGCGTCGTGCCGCAGGATACGGTGCTGTTCAACGACAGCATCCGCTACAACATTGCTTACGGCGACGTGGTGGCCGAGCCGGCCAAGGTCGAAGACGCGGCTCGAAGGGCCCAGCTCTCGGACTTCATCGCCAAATTGCCCGACGGCTACCTCACGCGCGTGGGCGAGCGCGGACTTAAGCTCTCGGGCGGCGAGAAGCAGCGGGTCGCGATTGCGCGTGTGCTGCTGAAGAATCCAGCGATCCTCATCTTCGACGAGGCCACGAGCTCGCTCGACTCGCGGACTGAACACGAGATCCAGGCGAACCTGCGCCAGATCTCGACCCACCGCAGCACGCTCGTGATCGCGCACCGGCTCTCGACCGTCGTGGACGCCGACGAGATTCTCGTTCTGGACGACGGCTGTATCGTCGAGCGCGGCACCCACAGCGCGCTGCTGACGCGCGGCGGCACCTATGCGGCGATGTGGGAGCGTCAGCAACGCGCCGCCGCCGAACGCCTTGCCGACGTCGCGGAGTAGCCTCGCGGGCTACGCGTGATCGCCCCTCGAAATGAAATCCGAACTGAACGCCTGATACTTTCCGCCAGGACTGCGCTCGATCGCATCGACATATCGGATACAAAGCGTGCGGTCCGGCGAATGCGCGGCCTTAGCCCACGCGTCCTGGACCTGCTGGGCAAACACGTCCGGCAAGAGAGCGCGCGCAAGCAGCCGCAGCTCGTAGCTGCCGTCGCGGAACTGATGGAGCTGGAACTGCCGGAGATCGCGGATTTGGTCGGCGGGCACCTTCTGCATCGCAAAGCGTATCGTCTCGAACCTGACAAAGCTGCCCTCGGGCAGTGAGGCAAACTGGCTGAAGCGGCCAACGATGTCGGCAAAGGAAGGAAGCGTCCGACCGCACGCGCAAGGGCCGTCCGCCGCGATCGCAAGGTCGTCCGCGTCATAGCGCAAGAGTGGCATCGCGAGATTGGAGAGAGCGGTGACGATCAACCGCCCGGTCTCTCCCGCGGCGGCGGCGCTACCGTCGGCGCGCACGATTTCCACCAGGCAGTGCTCGCTATGCACGTGATAGCGCCCGGCTTCGCAGCGGGCCGCCACGAGCCCGATCTCGTTCAGCCCATAGTTCTGCTGGATCGGCACGCCAAAGCTGCGCTCGACATGGACGCGCATGCCAGCCGTGATCTGCTCCGCAATGGCAAGCACCCCCTTCAGGCTCGCACAAGGGCGCTCGCCGCCGGCTGTGAAGGCCAGGTGCTCGAGCGTGCCGGAGAGGATCAGAAGATAGTCGGGCCGAATCCGATGCAGCCAAGCGATCTGATCCTCGAGCGTATTCAAGATGCTGAACCCGATCGCGGGGCCCGTCGAGAAATCGTTCCTGATCGGAGGCCACCCGCCCAGCCGCTGCTCTTCGCCTATAGGCAGCAGGCTCCCGTCGGGGCGCTTCACCAGCGTCCGTGGCGGCCGGATGGACGCGAGCCTCCCGCCGGCGTCGAAGCGAAACCAACGATATTCCCTCTGTTTCAAGAGGGTGAACATCCTGTTGCTTCGCGCCGAGTGCAAGACGGAAACCGGCATGCCCGTCGTTCCGCTGGAGGGCGATTCCGAACCGACTTTCTCGCCCTCAGGCAGGCACTCGGCCAAGAACTCGGATTCGCTGTCGCGCAGGTCGAGTTTCCGCAAGATCGGCAACGTCGGAAAAACCGCTGAGAGTTGGGGGGCATTCGGATCGGCGCCGATCTGCCGGAACAGCCGCCGGTAGTGCGGCACGTTGGCCGAAGCGAAGCGCAGGGCTGACTCCAGCGCGGCGTTGCTGCGCGCGATGCGGCGCTCGGGCTCTTCGAACTCCTGCTCGAGCAGCATGTCGAAGATGCGAGTCGGGTGCTTCAGGCGCGCCGTCCAGCGTTCCTGCTCTCTTTGTTCCTCGGCGAGAGTCGTCATGGGAGAGGAAGAGCATATCAAAAGAAAAAGCCGCGCAACTGTCGCTGCGCGGCTCTTCTTTCCAAAGTTGAGCGACGTTACTCCGCCGCTGCGACCGGGGCTTCCAGTTGAGCCGGTTCGACCGCACGCTCGGCCTGGATCGCCTTGTCGCGCTCCGCCGCGATGCGCCGGATGCGCGCAATGGCGCCGCCCGTGCCTGCCGGGATGAGCCGGCCGACAATGACGTTCTCCTTCAAGCCTTCGAGCGTATCGACCTTGCCCTGAACGGCCGCTTCGGTGAGCACGCGCGTGGTCTCCTGGAAGGAGGCCGCGGAGAACACCGAACGCGTCTGCAGGCTCGCCTTGGTGATGCCGAGAAGCACCGGACGGCCTTTCGACACTTTGCCGCCGGCGTCGATTGCCTTCTTGTTGGCCTCTTCGAGCTCGACCAAGTCAACCTGCTCACCCGGCAACAGCGTCGTCGAGCCGCCGTCCTCGATCTCGATCTTCTGCAGCATCTGGCGGACGATCACTTCGATGTGCTTGTCGTTGATCTTCACGCCCTGCAGCCGATAGACCTCCTGGATTTCCTGGATCAGGTAGACGGCGAGTTCCTCGACGCCCTTGATGCGCAGGATATCGTGCGGCGAAGGATGACCTTCGATGATGAAGTCGCCCTTCTCGACGAAATCGCCCTCGCGCACGCTGACATGCTTGGACTTCGGCAGCAGATACTCGACCGGCTCCAGCTTCTCGTTCTTCGGTTTCAGGATCACGCGACGCTTGTTCTTGTAGTCCTTGCCGAACTCGATATAGCCGTCGGTCTCAGCGAGCACCGCGCAGTCCTTGGGCTTGCGCGCCTCGAACAGCTCGGCCACACGCGGTAGACCGCCCGTGATGTCGCGGGTCTTCGCGCCTTCGGTCGGGATACGTGCAAGCACGTCACCCGCTTTCACCTCGGCGCCATCCTCGACCGAGAGAATGGCGTCGACCGAGAGCGCATACCGTGCCTCGCCGTTCGGCAGAGCCACGACCTTGCCCTTCTTGTCGACGATGACGATCGCCGGCCTCAAGTCGGACGCGCTCTTGGAACCCGCGCGCCAGTCGATGATCACCTTTTGGCTGACGCCGGTGGTTTCATCGGCCATCTCGCGAAGCGACAGGCCCTCGACAATGTCCTCATAGCGGACATTGCCGTCGACCTCGGTCAGGATCGGCAGAGAATTGGGATTCCACTCCGCGATCCGTTCGCCGCGCTTGAGCGGCTGGCCCTCGTCCACCATCAGGCGTGCGCCGTAGGTGATGCGATGCGCGGAGCGCTCGATCCCCTTGGGGTCGACGATGGCTACCTGCATGTTGCGACCCATCGCCACCAGCTGGCCTTGCGAGTTGCGCACCACGTTGCGGTTGACGATCTTCACCTTGCCTTCGTGGCTGGCTTCGATCTTCGATTGGGCCGCCACCTGCGCGGCGCCGCCGATGTGGAACGTACGCATGGTGAGCTGGGTACCCGGCTCGCCGATCGATTGCGCCGCGATCACGCCCACGGCTTCGCCGATATTGACCGACGTACCGCGCGCGAGGTCGCGCCCGTAGCACTTGCCGCAGACACCGTCGAGCAGCTCGCAACAGAGCACGGACCGCACGCGGACCTTCGGCACATGCGACGAGTCGATCTTCTCTGCCACGTCTTCGGTGATTTCCTTGCCGCGCCGG
>Ga0210379_10000570_pt1 | contig 12189 bp, 10 predicted proteins | sample PLMedo_2_FD_155468 | JGI IMG/M metagenome (GOLD analysis project Ga0210379, IMG submission 155468) | Groundwater sediment microbial communities from an aquifer in East River, Colorado, USA - PLM4_32_coex redo | ecosystem: Environmental > Terrestrial > Soil > Riparian zone | place: USA: East... | reverse complement strand
CCGGGTTCCATGCCTCCGTGAACAGGAATCCCAACCCGAATGCTCTTATCGCCGGCCACGCGCCGTCGAACAGCGACCAGATGATGCCCGCGAACATCACCGCCACGAGAAGCGCGCAGGCGAGCGTCATGTTCCGAAACGTCCGCTCGGCCCGATAGGAACGGCGCATGCGTGCGGAACTCAGCACGAGGGACACGTCCTCTTTCACCGTGAGATCGACCATGGAATGCTCGGATGGAAGGCCCAAGGCAACGCGGGGCAACGGCGCCGTACCGAAACACAGCCGCCGCCTGTCATATTCGCGAATCGCTACGCTTTTGCGAAGGCCCCAAGGACGGCAAATGCCCGCGCCGATGGCGCGGCATTAAGCCCTCAGCTCCCGCCCGTCCAGCCCTGGACCTGGCTCCAGCTCGCGATGATCTTTTGCTTCACCGGCTCCGGGAACGCTACGAAGTCCAGATTGGCGGCCATCTGGTCGCCGTTCTTGAACGACCACTGGAAGAACTTCAGTGCTTCATTGGTGGCCGCCGAATTCTGCGGCTGCTTGTGCACCAGGATGAAGGTCGCACCCGCGATCGGCCATGACTCTGCGCCCGCCTGATCGGTCAGGATCGTGCCGAAGCCGTTCGCCGGATCCCACGTCGCGCCGCTGGCCGAGGCCGCGAACGAGGTGGCGACCGGGCTTACGGTCTTGCCGTCGCGATTAATCATCTTCGTGAAGCCGAGCTTGTTCTGCTTCGCATACGCGTATTCGACGTAGCCGATGGAGCCCGCCGTCTGGGCCACGTTTCCGGCAACGCCTTCATTGCCCTTCGCGCCGATGCCGACCGGCCAATCGACCGCAACAGCGACGCCGGCGCGATCTTTCCATTCGGGGCTCACCTTCCCAAGATAGTTGGTGAAAATGAATGTCGTTCCCGAAGCATCCGAACGGTGCACCGTGATGATCGGCTGGTTCGGAAGGGTCACTTGCGGGTTGAGCTTCTTGATCGCCGGATCGTTCCAGTTCGCGATCGTGCCGAGATAGATCGCCGCGAGCGTCGGTCCATCGAGCACCACCGAACCCGGCGCGATGCCGCGCAGGTTCACGACCGGTACCACACCGCCGATCACGGTCGGAAATTGGACCAGACCGGAGCGGTTGAGCTCGGCCGTCGAGAGCGGCATGTCGGTCGCGCCGAACGTCACCGTCTTCGATTGGATCTGCTTGATGCCGCCGCCCGAACCGATCGACTGATAGTTCAGCGCGTTTCCCGTGGCGGTGCGATAAGCGGCCGACCACTTCGAGTAGATCGGGAACGGAAACGTTGCGCCGGCGCCCGAGATCGTAGCGGCCATTGCGGTCACGCCCATCGCGGCAAAACCCGCGACGGCGACAAGGAGCAGACGGAGGGGGAATTTCATGGGCGACCTCTCGCGAATAGGCCTAATCGAAGTACGACCGCCGGACGCGTCCGCCCTGCAGCCTCCCAGGCTGAGTGATTAATGCCAGAACTCACGGCAGGTGTGTCACACTTCGAAGAAGCTTTTGTGACAGTTCGTTGAGGGATATGTGGGAGACAAAAATAACGCACTAATATCAATAAGTTATGAGAAGAATCACGAGGCCGTGCGAGGCCAAAAACGAGGGGTGCTGGAGGCCCTCCTCCAACACCCCTGATTCGATCAACCGAGGCTGAAGCTACGGCCTTGCGATGTGCCAGACCATGCCTTTGCCATCGCCGACTTTGTCGCCGGCGCTCTTGTCGTCTTTGTAGTAGTAGAGCGGCTTGCCTTTGTAGGCGATCTGCTTCGATCCGTCCGACCTGGCGATGACTTTCCAGTCACCCACATCCTTGTCGTTGCCGCTGGCCGCGAGTGCTGGCCAGTTCATGATGCACATGCCTTCGCAGGCCGATTTGTTGGCTTCCTTGTCCTTGTCCCACGTGTACAGAGTCATGCCTTTGGCATCGGTTAGGATGCCGCCCGTCACTTTCACGCTGGCCGGCATGGTCTGGGCGATGGCAAAGCCGCCAATCGCTGCAGACACAATTATGGCCGGCGCGATTACTCTGATTGCCTTCATTTGGGTTCTCCTCAAAGAACGTCTGTTTTGGTCGTGGACGCCGGGGGCTGGCGCCCCACATTGGACCGTCTTCCAAGTTAACATAATTTCACTGTTTGAGGCCATGGCGTGCCGAGAGACATTTATTGGCCTTGTGTCAGGCCTCTTTCCAAACCGCGGCTGAGTGATACCCTGGAACTTCAGGCTTGGACGGGAGGATTTGCGACATGATGGGTTACCGGACAGCACTTTTGGCCGCCTGCGCGATGGCGGTAGGCGTGCTTGCACACATCCGCATCGGATCGTCGGCGGCGGGCGGCGGGTTCAACGTCACCTCGTCGTCCTTTCAGGACGGCGGCCTGCTCACGGTCAGGAACGCCGCCGACGATCCGATGCGGATGTGTGGCGGCCAGAACATTTCTCCGCCGCTTCAGTGGTCGAATGTGCCAAACGGCACCAAGAGCTTCGGCATCGTCCTGCTCGATCCCGATGGCCGCCTCGGCGAGGGCGTCGTGCATTGGATCGCCTATGGAATTCCCGGGAATGTCACGTCCTTTGCCGAAGGCGAGATGACCAAGCAGTCCGAGAAGTTTGTCGGCGGCAAAGGCACGCGCGACAACGCGATGTATATCGGACCCTGCCCGCCCGTCGGCGACGCGCTGCATCATTATGTGTTCACGGTCATTGCAACCGATCTCGAGCCCAACGCGCTCAAGGGCGGTCTCACGCGCGACGAGTACTACAAGGCGATCGCGGGACACGCGAAAGGCGGCGCCAGCATCATCGGGCGCTATCGGCGCTGATCGTCCCAAGCCTCTTTCATTTCAGAAGCTGAACTGCAGGCGGTTCACGAACGCGCTGAAGTCCTGACCGACCTGCTGACCGTTGCTGTTCTGGCGATCGACGTCGACGATCAGGTAGTCGAACATCCAGCGCAGGTTTCGATTGAGATACCAGTTGGCGCCCAGCGTGATGATGTTCTGCTCGCCGCCGAACACGCGATTGGCGACGAGGGGATCGCCGACAAGCGCGTTGAAATCGTTGTTGCTGTAGCGCGCCTTGATTTCCCACGAACCCCAGGAGCCGCTGTCCAGCGCGAACGGCGAAACGATCGCGGGCGAGCCCCATGCGGCAGATGCGGGAAGATAGGGCCGCGCTTCGCCGGTCAGGAAATACGACGCCTGCAAGTACCAGCCCCCGAATTCCGGGTCTTTCAGCGACGGATCGGTGCGGTCGAGGCGATAGCGATAATATTCGCCCGCGAGATAGAGCGGGCCGTAATTCATCGCCGCTTCCGCGCCGTAGAGCCAGCCCGACTTTGCAGCAACCGCGGTTTGCAGACCGGGGAAGCCGAAGCCGGCGAGCTGCGTCCCGTCGACACGCGTTTCCGGGCGATCGCCGAAGCTCAACAGTCCATTTGGCTTGTTCAGGATGCGCGCGCCGTCGAATCCGATCTGATAGTTCGAGCGCTCATCCGAGTGGAAGCGATAGGCGATGCGCCCGGTGAGCTGCGACCCCTCGTCGTCGGTCTTCACGTTGGCGATGCGTTCGCCGGTGAACGCCGTCGAGATCAGAAGACTGTCGCCGCCTTTGAACAGATCGGAGCGCTGATAGAGCAGCTCGACGCCGCGCCGCGAATCGCTGCCGCCGAAGGGATCGAGCAGCGCATTGATGATCGATGCGCGTTCCAGGAATGTGATCTCGGCCGATGACGTGGAATCGTCGAGCGTGAATTTCGGCTGGATCGCGCCGGCATTGATCGTGAAATAGGGAATACCGGTATACGCCACGCGCAAGAGATAGATCTGGCCTGAGCGTTCGGTGCCTGAGCTGCCGAAATCGAACACGAACTCGTAGTTGAAATCGCGATAGACGCGCCCCTCGACGCCGATCTGCGCACGGCGGAAATTGGCGCCGTTGCGCAAATCGCGCCCGACGGCGACCTCAGGCGCCAGATCGTGGTCCTGGAAAAACAGCCCGCTGTCGAACTGGAACCGGCCGCGGAACGCGAGCTGGAAGCGGTTGTCCGCGGTGCGGATCGTCGCGCGGTTGAAGTCGTAGATCCAGGAGGCGTCGGCGTTCGTCTGCTCGAGCGTCGCGAGCCGCGTGCGGATGGTGAGGGCCTCCTCCTCCTTCTCCTCGACTTGGGTTTCGAGCGCCATCAGGCGCTGGGCCTCGGCCTCGTCTTGGGCCTTCTTCTGCTCGAGCTCGGCTTCGACCGTCGAGAGCCTTTGGGCACGTCCCTCGTCCTCCGTAACCCTTTGCTGGATCTGCGCTTCCAGGGCCTGGACGCGCTCTTCGAGCGAGCGGCCTGGGGCCGCGTTGGTCTGTCCCAACAATTGCTCGAGCGCCCGCACCCGGTCTTCGAGGCTTCTAGCCGGCTGCGCCAGAGCGCTGGTTGTCACAAATGCAGCGAGCGCTGTGCCCGCCAGCAAGACAGATTTGCGACGCATCCCCCCGACTCCTTGTGGTCGGGGCTAATTCCCAGCGTTCTGTTACAGTTCAGTGACAGTTCAGTGTCAGTGACATGACACTTCACAGTGAATTATGACACACGGGGCCGCGAGGCAGCGGGGCCCGCGAGGCGATGAGGAAGCTTCATCGCCTGACAGCCTCAACCGTCTCCCTTTAACCCTTTGCTCAACCTCGGCTTCCAGGCGCTTGCGCGATCTTATGTTACATTGCCGGCGTTTGGAGGGTTAACGGGAACCTGAGGGCTCGCGTGGCTGACCGTATGTTTAAGGCTTTCGCAACACGGCCCACGCGACAGTCTCGCTCGCTAAGGGCAGACATGGTCAGGCGCGCCGCTATCCTTTTCTTTGCCACGCTGTCCGCGGCCCTCGCCACGGTTGTGATCGTCGACGTCCTCGTCTACGGCCGCCTCACCCTGTTCGAGCCCACCTTCCTCGGCGGATTTGCCGTGATCGGAATCGGGGTTCTGCTCGGTGACATGATCATGTCGCGCGACCGCGCCAACGATCTCGAGCAGCGCACCGAGCGCCTGACGGAACTGATCAACGAGCTCGAAAATTTCTCCGCCTCGCTCGAGGCGGCCAACGCGCGCTCGCGCGCCAACGAAGAACGCTACAAGAGCCTGGTCGATGCACAGGCCGATGCGATCATGCGCTGCACGCCCGATGGCCGCATGACATACGCCAATCGGGCGTTCTTGAAATTGTTTCTGCTCACGCCGTCGGAAGCGATCGGCCAGCCTTTCCGGCCGCAACTGCATCCGGAATCGCCGCTCGCGGATTCGGGCAGATGGATCGGCCGCGAAACCGGCCAGGAGCGAATCTCCTACGACCAATACGTCAAGACCGTCGTCGGGTATCGCTGGATCGCCTGGGAAGACTACGCGATCCGCGACGCCGATGGCGGCCTCATCGAGATCCAGAGCGTCGGCCGCGACATCACCGAGCGCAAATCGCTGCAGGACGCGCTCACCGATGCGCGCGACAAGGCGGAAGACGCGAACCGCGCCAAGTCGCAATTCCTTGCGACCATGAGTCACGAAATCCGCACGCCGATGAACGGCGTGCTCGGCATGGCGCGGCTGCTCCTGGAAACCCAGCTCGGGCCCGATCAGAAATCCTACGCCGATGCGATTCGACAATCGGGCATGTCGCTGCTCGCGCTGATCGAGGACATTCTCGACTTCTCCAAGATCGAATCGGGCGCTCTCGTCATCGAGAAGAGCGACGTCGCGCTACAGCCGTTGATCGAGGGCATCGCCGAGCTGCTTTCCACGCGCGCCTTCATCAAGCATACCGAGATCGTGACCGCGGTCGACCACGAAGTGCCGGACTCGATCGTGGCGGACGGCGTGCGGCTCCGTCAGGTCCTGACCAACCTCGTCGGCAACGCCATAAAGTTCACCGAACAGGGTGGCGTCGTGGTCACCGCGAACGTCGAGAAATCGCCACGATCGGATGGTGGGCTGGTTCTGCGGCTTACCGTGCGCGACACCGGCATCGGCGTGCCGCCGGAAAAACACGCGCAGATCTTTGAGGATTTTGTGCAGGCCGATTCGTCCCATGCGCGGCGTTTCGAAGGAACGGGCCTCGGGCTCTCGATTTCCAAGCGTCTCGTCAGTGCGATGGGCGGCGAGATCGGACTTACGTCTGACAGCAGCGCGGGCAGCACGTTCTGGGTCACGCTTCCGCTCGAGGAAAAAAATGTCCGTCGTGCGCGGTGGTCGTTGGTCGGCAATCGCGTCGCCACCATCACGGGATCGCCGATTCTCCGCGAGGGTTTGCGGCTTCAGCTTGGCGCCGCCGGTGCGGAGATGTCTCCGCACCAAACGCTCGTCGCGATCCAGGCGCAGCGCAAGCAAGTCGACCTTCTCTTGGTCGATGCGGACTGGGACGAGGCGGTGCCGCTGCCCGACGTGAGCGGAATCGGCATCCCTGCCGTGGCGCTCTTGCCGCCGGGCCATCGGGCGCAGTTGGGCCAGCTCTCGGCCAAGGGGTATCGCGCGTATCTGATCAAGCCGGTGCGCCAGGAGTCGCTGGAGCGGCGGCTGATGGCCGCCGATGCCGGCGCGAACCAGGAAATCTCCGCGTCGTCACCGCAGCAGGTCCGCACGAAGCCCGGCCTGTCGATCCTCCTTGCCGAAGACAATCCGGTGAACGCGCTGCTCGCGCGCGAATTGCTGCGCCGTCGCGGCCACAACGTCGCGCAGGTGGCGACCGGCGAAGCCGCGGTCACGGCTGTCCAGAACACGCATTTCGACGTCGTCATCATGGATCTCCACATGCCCGGCCTCGACGGTATCGAAGCCACGCGCCGCATTCGCGCCGAGGAAGTCGAAAACCGCAGTCGCCGCCTGCCGATCTATGCGCTCACCGCCGACGCGCTCGACACCGGGCGCAAAGCTTGTCTCGCCGCCGGAATGGATGGCTTCCTGACCAAACCGGTTGATCCGTCCGAGCTCGATGCCGTGCTCGATACGATCACGCCGTTGGCGGCGACGATGGCCGCACAATGAATTGGCGCACGGGTTGAGCCGTCGCAAACGAAAGCAGCCGAATGTCCGTTCAGTCGGGTAGCAGTTCCAAAGAGCGCGATGCGCAGATGGCGACGACGACTGGGGCGGGTGAGGCGCTCGGCTGGCGGGCGGCGCTTCCCGAAGCCGTTCGGCCCTATACCGAAGCCGCGCCAATCGCTGCCTTCTTCCTCGGCATTTCGTCAGGGTTCCCCTACGCGATGATCGGCGCAACGCTGACGACACGCCTCGCTCAAGACAACATCACCAAGTCGACCGTGACCGCCTTCGCGCTCGCCTTCCTCGTCTACAACCTGAAATTCCTGTGGGCATGGGTCGTCGATGGCGTGCGGATTCCGGTGCTGGGCCGGCTTGGGCAGCGAGTCTCCTGGCTCATTACGGCGGGCATCCTGGTGATGGCCGCCGTGGCTCACCTTGCGCTGCAGAATCCGTCCACCGACATCTACAGCACGGCGATCGCGGCGATTCTGGTCGGAGTCGCCGGAGCGACATTCGACATCGTTATCGACGCGTACCGGATCGAGTTGCTCGAGCCGCGTCAACTCGGCGTGGGCTCGGGCATGTATCAATACGGCTGGCGGATTGGGTCGGTCGCTGCCGGTGCGCTCGCGCTGGTCCTGGCGGCTCGCGTTGGTTGGGAAGCGGCCTACATTGCCTGTGCAGCCCTTGCGATTCCAGCGATGTTCACCGGTCTGATCATTGGAGAACCAAAGCGCCACCGCGAGCCGAGCGAGAAAAAGGGGCTAGCGGAGACGTGGGCGTCGATCGTCGGACCGTTTATCGAATTCTTTCAGCGCAACGGCGCCTGGCTCGTGCTGCTGTTCATCCTGTTGCACAAGATCGGCGACACGCTCGCCAACCTCGTGTTTCGGCTGCTGCTCGACGATATGGGCTTCACCAACGACGAGATCGCGATCTACGACGTCGGCGTCGGTTTCTGGGCCTATCTCATCGGCATCTTCGTCGGTGGTGTTCTCTACGCGCAGATCGGCATGAAGCGCTCGGTGCTGATCAGCCTCATCCTCATGGGGGTCTCGAACCTCAGCTTCGCCGCGCTGGCCGCGGCCGGGCACACGAATCTGGGCCTAGCGGGGACGATCGGCTTCGAGAATTTTGCCAGCGGCATCGGCGGAGTGACCGTCGTCGCGTACTTTTCGGCGCTGTGCGATCTGCGCTTCACCGCGTCGCAATATGCTTTGATCTCGGCGGCGGCGAGCGTCGTCGGCCGAGTGCTGACGGGCACGACGGCGGGGGCGCTGGTCGAGGAGTTTGGCTACGTTAACTTCTACCTGCTGACGACGGCCGCGGCCCTACCAGGGATAATCCTGTTCTGGCAGATGATGCGCTCAGGTCTCGTCGACAGCTCGATCGGCGATGCCGGTGCGGATTCGGCGGACTTCGCCGCGCCTTCGGCCAGGACGCCGGATTGGAAAGCGGCAAGGCCGGGAAGCACATAGAGCGATTTCCGCGCTCGTGGGCGTATTTGCAGTTGTGCTAGCGTTCATCGTCGCCTCCCGGCGTGCAAAGGCTAGTCCCGGACTTGTGACGAAGACGCCTGTTGAAGCCCGCTCGTAAGGCAGATACGCGCTTGTCCGCCGGAGCTCGAAGAGCGAAGGTGGAAGCGGGGCATGAGGCGTATGTCGCACTTCCAGCATCTAACCCTCTGTTATTGTGTGGCGGATGATTTCGGCTGGGGATTCGCATGGTCCAGGCCCGTGGCCTAAGGTTCCGCTTCCGAATTGGGGGGCGCCGATGGGGCTTTCCGCGCCGCCGGATTCAATTCGGGCGCCGGGCTTCACCCGCGTCGCCGTCAACAGAAAGTGCTCCCGCATTGGTCAGCGTCGTTGAGCCCAGACCCGTCGCGCGCCGGCCGCATACGTGGCCGGTGCTTGCGGTCTCGGGCTCGCTCGAAGTACGCATCGCCGAATCGGATGCCGAGATCGAAGCGGCTCAGCGCCTGCGCTATCGGGTCTTCTATGAAGAGATGGCGGCCGCACCCACACCGCAAATGCGCACCGAGCGGCGCGACTTCGACAAATACGATCCGGTCTGCGACCACCTTCTCGTGGTCGACCGCAACATGCGCGACGAACACGGCCAGCCTGTCGTCGTCGGCACGTATCGGTTGCTGCGCGGTGAAGTCGCGGCGCTCCATGGCGGCTTCTACACGTCTTCGGAATTCGATCTCTCCCCGATGCTCAAAGTCGCCGCGCCCGGCACGCGCTTCCTCGAGCTCGGCCGCTCCTGCGTGCTGAAATCGCACCGCACGCGCGCCGGCACCATGCAGCTCCTCTGGCGCGGCAATCAGCTCTACATCGAGCGCTACGGCATCGAAGTCATGTTCGGCTGCGCGTCCTTTGCGGGCACCGATCCCGAGGCGCACGCGCTCACGCTCTCCTATCTCCATCACTTCCATCGCGCGCCCGAAGGCTTCCGCATCCGGGCGCGGCCTGAGCTCTATGTCGAGATGAACCGCATGGCGAAGGAGTCGATCGACGTCAAAGAAGCCCTGCGCGCGCTTCCGACCCTGATCAAAGGTTATGTCCGTATCGGCGCCTTCATCGGCGATGGCGCTGTTATTGATAGGCAATTCGGCACCACCGACGTGCTCATCTACTTCCCGGTCTCGCGCATCGACGAGCGCTGGCTCAATAAGTTCGACCGCATGGGCACGTCGCAGCAACCGACCTGACTGCGAGGAACCATTCGTGCTCGCAGACCGCGCGTGCCGCAGATATACTCTGCACAGGTGACTTGAGCTCTAGGGGGGGCGGAGCCGTGCCGACACCGATTCAGATTCTGCTTGATCCCATCTCTTTAACGGCCATCGCGATCTATGCGGGGCTCATTCTCTGGGAGCAGATCGCACCCGCGGAGAAGCTGTCCGAGTCGCGCGCTTGGCCGCTTCGCGGGATCATCGCCTTCTTCGTCTACCTCTACGTGTCGAGCTACTTGCCGCTCATCTGGGGCGAATATCTGGCGCCGCTCCAGCTTTTCGACTTGAGCGGCGTTCATCCTGTCGCGGCCGGCCTCGCCGGCCTCTTGCTGTTCGAATTCGCCTTGTACTGGTGGCATCGGACCATGCACGAGACGGATGTGCTGTGGCGCGTCTTCCATCAGATGCACCACAGCGCCGAGCGCCTCGACACATTCGGCGCGTTCTACTTCAGTTTCATGGATATTATCGGATTTACGCTGCTCAGCAGCGTGGCGCTCGTAGTGCTCGGCTTGAGTGCTCAGGCGACGACGGCCGTGATTCTGATGACGACATTCCTCTCGATCTTTCAGCACACGAACGTGCGCACGCCCCAATGGCTGGGATATTTCCTCCAGCGTCCCGAATCCCATTCCGTCCACCACGCGAAGGGCGTCCACGCCTTCAACTACTCGGATCTTCCGCTGTTCGATCTTCTCTTTGGCACCTTCCGGAATCCCAAAGCGCGAGAGACGGAGTCCGGATTCTACGACCGCGCGTCGGAGCGCGTCGCCGACATGCTGCTCTTCAAGGACGTCAATCGGACAACCTCGCGCGGCCGCGACGGCCGCCCCGCCCCCGGATAGGCGGCTCCGTATCAGCGCAATGCCAAGGCCTGATGTCGCGTGCCGATCTCGCGGATCCGCATCAGCTGCGTCTCGATCTTCGGCACGCTCCGCGCGGCGAACTCCTTCAAGTCGAAATCGTCGCCCCATCGCGCATAGGCTTGCGCAAGCGCCAGGGCTTCGTTGAGCGACGCGGTCTGCTGCGCGATGAAGCGTTGGTCGAACTCATCGCCGCTCACGGGAATGAGCTCGTCGATGACGAACATATAATGGGTCGAGACTTGGCTCGGCAGAACCACGTAGGGCTCCGCTTTCGTCAGCGTCCATTTGAGGCGGCGCGTGTCTTCGATCGACTCCTCCCACAGCATTCGTCCGAACTCCCGCACATCCGATGACGGCGACTTCTTGATCGCGAGACCGCCTACGGCTGCGCGATAGTTGTCGGCATTGGCGACGGCCTCGACAAAATGAAGGCCGCTCGTCGCCGCCCAGGGCAGGCGCGCAAATGCCGGCTGCGTCGCGGAGCTCGCCAGCAGGACGAAACCCAAGGTCCCGCTCAGAATGTCCAGATGGTGCCGATTCGCCATGGCCGGTGTCCGTCCAGGAAAAATCGTGCGGCGCTCGAAAACGTTCCCGAAAGCCCGACTTAAGTTGCCGTTATAATTCGCGTCCTCGAGCGCAGAGGCATGCACCTTTACGATCTCAATGTGGCTGTTTTGAGCCGAAAGCCCGCTCGCGCGACCATCTGGCGCAACGGCGATCCTTGAGGACCCTGCTAGGCTGCTCTTTACCAAAAAGGGGAACGCATGCAGCGGCAAAATGGGAAAGGCTGGCGCAACTTCTGGTGGCATCCCGTCATCGGCCCAGTGCTGCCCATGATCGCCGTGCTCGGCGCGGGCTTCTTCGGTCTCTATGTGCTCGGATTGCTACCGCCCTAGGCACCTGCCGAAGCCCCTAGAAGCACGCCAAAAAACGACAGAGGCCCGGTCAGGGGGACTGGCCGGGCCTCGTCTGCTCGTGATTCCAATGAATGGTCCAAGACTACCGTGGGCGAGTTAATAAATTCTGGAACGCCTGGTTCCGAATCGGGCCGCCACGCTATGGGCGTAGTCCTGCAGCATCCCTCGATCCTTGCGCTAGGCGGGAGCCGCGCTCGGCTCGGCGATACGGGCAACGGCAAAGGCGCACCAGATCCAGACGGCCAGAAAAAGCGCCCCGGGTATCAGCGAGATGACGCCGGTGCCCACATCGGCGTCCGGCCAGCGGTGCGCGAGTGCCGCGCCGAATGCGGCGGCCGTCCAGCCGCCCACCGTCATCACGCTGGCGATGACGGTCGGGATGCGAACCCATTGCTGGCGAAGCACGAGCCCGATCGCAGCTGCGAGCGACAACGCCGCGATCGCGAACGAGAGCAGGGCGCCCGAAGACGCCACGCCGAACATGACCGCATTCGCAAGAAGAATGGCCGCGCAAAGGTAACGCACCACGCCGTCGTGCCGGACGATCACCCCGGCCGCGGTTGCGAGACCCGAGAAGCCGAGGAGCAGCGAGGCCATGGAACCCGCTTCGACCGCGAACCGGACGAACAGAAGGCTCGTCG
>Ga0210379_10000566_pt1 | contig 12233 bp, 7 predicted proteins | sample PLMedo_2_FD_155468 | JGI IMG/M metagenome (GOLD analysis project Ga0210379, IMG submission 155468) | Groundwater sediment microbial communities from an aquifer in East River, Colorado, USA - PLM4_32_coex redo | ecosystem: Environmental > Terrestrial > Soil > Riparian zone | place: USA: East... | reverse complement strand
GCTGGTTCTTCTCGGGCTGGTCGCCGCGACGTGGGTTGCGCTCGCCGTGCTCTTCCCGCCCGCCCGCGTCCGCGCGCTGGTCCAGGCGCAGCTCTCGCGAACGCTCGCCCGCGAGGTGAGCTTCGAGGGTGCAGCGGTCTCGCTCTGGCCTCCGGTGCGTCTGCGCGTGCGGGGCGTGAAGCTCGCAGAGCCCGGCGGGCTCGCCCAGGGTTCCGCCTTCGAGGCGCGCGCGCTCGACCTCGACCTCGACGTGCTGGCGCTGCTCGCGCGCCGTCTGGTGGTGCGCCGGCTGGTGCTCGACCATCCCACGCTCCACCTCGTCATCGGCCCCGACGGCCGCACCAACTTCGCCGGGGTCATGCGGGCGCCTGCAGCGGGCGCGCCGGGAACGCCCGGGGCTCCGGCGGCCGGAGCGCCCTTCGACCTCGCGGTTCGCGAGCTGGAGATCGTGAAGGCGCAGGCGCTGGTGGACGACTTCGCGGCGTCGCGCCGAATCGCGTTTGGGCTCGACTCCCGCCTGGGCTTCTCGCTCGAGCGCGGCGGCGAGCGCGTGGCAACCGAGGGCGCGACGCGCGTGAGCGGACTCTCGTTCGGCCCGCTCGCGGCCGCGCGCCACGCGGATCTCAATCGCTCGCTCGCGAAGATCGAGTGGCGGATCGAACATCGCGGGAAGTACGACGCGGCCTCGAAGCGGCTGGCGCTCGAGCGCCTGGCGCTGGGCGCGGGAAAGGCGGAAGTGACGCTCTCCGGCATCGTGGACGAACTCCCTGGCCATTCGCGCGTGGACTTCCGTGCCAACGGCGCGAACGTGGACATGGGCCAGGTGCTGGATGCGGTCGCGGCCGCGGACGCTCGGGCGCTTCACGGCGTGCGGGGCTCGGGGCGGCTCGACTTCGATCTTTCGGTCCGCGGCCCGATCGCGCTCGGCGCCTCGCCGCGGGCGGCGGGCGCGCCCGGTCGGGGAAGCATGCCCGTCGTCACGGGCACGATCGCGGTCGCGAACGGCTCGGTGCGTTACCCGGGCGCTCCCGCCGGCGTGGAAGCGCTCGCGTTCACCGCGCGCCTGGCGCCCGACTCGCTCGCGATCGGCGATCTCTCCGCGCGGGTCTCGGGCCAGCCGGTGCGCGCCGAGCTCGAGGTGACGCGCTTCGCCGATCCGGCGGTGCGCTTCGCGGTGCGGGGCGACGTGGACCTCGCGGCCGTCTCGCCGCTCGTCGCTCCGAAGGGTGCCCAGCTCGGCGGGCGTGCGGCGCTGGATGTTCGCGGCCGCGGGCGCGCGAAGGACCCGAACGCGATGGTGCTCGAAGGCCACGCCCGGCTCGCGGGAGTGAGCGTCGAGTCTCCCGCGCTGCCGAAGAAGATCGAGCAGGTGAGCGGCGCGCTCGCATTCTCCGCGGCCCGCGCCGAGATCCAGGGGCTCAACGTGCACGCGGGCCAGTCCTCGTTCACGCTCGGCGGCACCGTCACGCGCCCGCTCGCGCTGACGGCCGCCCCCGGAAAGGCCGAGGCCTCGAACGTGGACTTCACGCTGCGCTCGCCCTACCTCGACCTCGCCGAGCTGCTGCCCGTGACGCCGGGATCGCCGGTGCTCCCCAACGCGCGCGGCGGCGGAAAGGTCGAGATCGCGCGTCTCAAGAACCAGCGGCTCGACGTCGCCAACGTGACCGCGCTTCTCACGCTCACCCCCGGAGTGGTCGAGGTGCCCGAGTTCGCGTTCGACGGCTACGGCGGCGCGGTGCGCGGCGCCGGGCGCTTCGACCTCCACGATCCGGCGCGGCCGGTCTACGCGGTCAAGGCTCGGGTGGACACCGTGGAGGCCGACCGGCTGCTCTCCGCCTGGACGCCGGCCCGCGGGCTGCTTCACGGCGCGCTCAACACCACGCTCGACTTCTCCGGGGAAGGCTCGACCCCGGACGATCTCAAGCGCTCGCTCACGGCGGTGGGCCTCGCGGCGCTCGCGAACGGCACGCTCGGGCCCGGACCCGCGTTCGAGGTGCTCTCGCAGTTCACGAAGATCCCGGAGTTCAAGGAGGTGCGCTTCAAGAACATGAAGCTCCCGTTCCGGGTCGAGCGCGGCCGGATGATCACCGATCCCGTCGTGCTCACCGGATCGAACGGCGAGTGGCGGCTCTCGGGCGGGATCGGCTTCGACGGATCGCTCGACTACGCCGTGAGCACCACGCTGCCGCCGGACGTGGTGCAGAAGCTCGGCGCGACCGCCTCCCTCGCCGCCGGTGCGCTGGCCGGCGAGGACGGCCGGATCCTGATCGATCTGCGCGTCTCCGGGAACGCGAAGGCGCCGCGCATCGACTGGGACAAGAAGGCGATGGGCGAGCGCGCCAAGGGACAGCTCTCCTCCACGCTCGAGAAGCAGCGCGCGAAGCTCGAGGCCGAGCTGCTGAAGGGCCTCGCGCCGAAGACGGGCGGCGGCGTGGCCGACAGCGCGAGGAGCCCGGAGGACGAAGCACGCGCCCGCCGCGCGCTGGAAGACAGCCTCAAGAAGACCGCGCGCGGGCTGCTCGAGGGTCTCTTCAGCAAGCCGAAGCGGGACACGACGCGGCACTGAGCGGGGCGGCCTCCCGCCCCAGCCCGTCAGGTCGGCGTCTCCACGATCTGCACGACGCGGCGGTGGGGAGGTGGCGCGGCCGCCGCGGCCGGCGCCTTGGCGTGCTTCCGCGCCTCCGCGCGCTTTTCGCTCATGAACCCGCTCCCGAACGTGCACTCGGCGGCGTACTGGTTGTGCGCGCGACAGAGCAGCCGCAATGCCATCCACCGTCGCCTGCCCCCCGCGCGCCACCGGCTCGATGTGGTCGTATTCGAGCATGCTGCGCGCCGGGCAGCGCTGCCCGGTGTCGCTGATGAAGGTGCATCGGCCCTCGTCCCGCTCCCAGACCGCACGCTTGACCGCAGCCGGGATGTGCCGGGCGGCTGCGGGTGAATTCTCCGCCGTCGCGCTGCGCCGCGCGCCGGGACGAGGGCGAGGCGTCGCCGCGAACTTGCGCTTCTCCAGATGGCCCACCAGCAGCTCGAGGGCGCGCTTGAGCACCGGGGCGATCCCCCCCTTCGGATTCTCGTGACCCGACAGCGCGCGGGCGCGCTGCAGCAGGTCGAAGGTCTCCTGGTCCAGCGTGACCTGGAGACCAAATCGCTCGGGCGCCAGCGGTCTGACCCTTTCGGCAGGAGTGGGTAGCTGGCGTCTCTCCGGGACCTCGGTCGGCGTGAGCTCCCCATCGGATGCATCAGTCTGCCCATGCGTCGGTTGTTCCGAAATTGTCACCCCAACTTGCTCCGGAGCAAGTTGGCTTAACATCCCCGGGGGTGGATCGAGTGCCGTCGTGGTCGGCGCGATTGGACCGATGGTCTGCAACCGCTCCGGCAGATCCGGCTGCGGAAAGCGCTCGGCCAGCAGCTGCTCGATCTCGAACCGGCTCTTGTGCGTGGCCGCCGCGACCAACTCGTCGGCGTTCCCGGAGGTCAGGTGGCGCGCCAGCATCAGTACCCCCCGCATGTACAGCCGGCCCTCGGCGAGTGCGATCAGGACCGCGGGAAACCGCAGTGCGGCGCGCGCGGCGTGGATGCGCTTGTAGGCGGATGTCGGCGTGATCCCAGCCGGCGAGCGCGGCGAGGGTGGCGGCCTCCTTCTCGCGGCGCCCGCGCAGCGATCTTCTGTACTCCTGCGCGGCGGGGCAGTCCTCGGTGCCGGTCCAGGGGTGGCGCAGGACGCGGTACTGAGGCCTTGCGAGTACGCCGGACTCGAGCCTAGTACAGCCTCGGCAGAGGCAAGGGCTCGACGGCCACGACTTCTGCGGAGCGATCGAGGCCCTTCTTGCGGCGGACCTGGATACTGAGGTAGCGCATCCTCGGCCAACTCGCGCGCGCGTTGACCAACGCGGCCGCTGAGGTCGCCTGAAGGGCGCGCTCGAGGCCCTGCGCTCCCAGCCGCTCGCCCCCGAGCATCATGCCCGCCGCCACCCGGTCCTCCGCACGCGTCAGGTCGATCTCGACGGCGACCGTATCCACATGAAGCATCCCGTCCGAGGCCCGTTTGGCCTTGTTGACGTCATTGTCACGGCGGACGCGAAGGACAATGCCCAGCAGATTCGCAACGTTCGTATTGATCGCGGCCGGCCGGCCCGTCACCGGATCGACGCGGTCCGCGCCGACGGCGTTCGATCTTCCAACGAACTCGATCTCGCGGCCGGGCCAGGCGCTCTCGCTATCCTCGACGTACGTGACCGCGTGGAGAACGAAGGCGGTGGAGCCCGACAGAAACATCGGCTGCACGACCTCCACCAGAGAGCCCTCCGATGCCTGGGCGGAGCCCGGCAGACCGGGTGATCCTGCGATGAGGAGTGCGAACCAGACAGAACAGGCGATCGTGGCAAATCGATCCCTCATGTGCCTTCGCATCGATCCCCCTACTTCTTCCACAGCTTCTGGTACCACTTGACGCTGTCGTTCTCCGACGACCAGTCCGCGTTCAGCTTCATTCGCGAGCGGATGTCGGCGAGATCCCAGCCGGTGAGCGCGGCGAGCGTCGTGGCCTCCTTCTCGCGACGCCCGCGCAGGGACTTGCGGTACTCCTGCGCGGCGGGGCAGTCCTCGGTGCCGGTCCAGGGGTGGCGCAGGATGTAGCGGCCCTGGAAGTTCGAGCGGTCCGCGGTCTGCTGGAACACCAGGTCCTCGGGGAAGTGCGCGGCGTCGTAGCGCAGGTGGAGCCGCGTCACGAACGGCATCGTCCCGCCGCCCGGCATCCGGCGAATGCCGGGGCCCGACTGCGAGTCGTCGAGCCAGAACACGCCGAGCTCGCGCAGCTCGTCCTGCGAGAGCGGCTCGCTGGCGCACGGATCGCACCAGCCCATGTCCCACGCGTACTCGAGGAACACGGCGGTCAGGTCCTCCTTCTGCGCGGCGGTGCGGAACATTGAGCGGTAGAAGTCGGCGAACACCTCCTTCACGTACTCGGGGATCTCGGCGTCCGAGGGGATCTTCACGGTGCGGTAGTTGGTGGTCTCGACCCGCCCCTGGCGCGTGAGCGCGTAGACGAACAGCTCCTGCGGCCCGTCGGCGTTCACCATGCCGAGCCGGATCGGCAGCATGAACTTCGGCGACTCGTAGGCCATCTGGAGCGGGCGCAGGCTCTTGAAGCCGGTCTTGGCCTGCTCCTTCAGGTTCACCTTGGCGACGAAGAACTTCATGCCCTGCTTGAGGTAGCTGCCCAGCACGCGCGAGGCGCCGGGCGGGACGCGATAGTGGTTCTCGTTGAGCCAGGTCTCGAGCCCGTTGCTCTGCTTCGCGGAGAGAATCAGGATGTCGTACTCGCCGACGGTGTAGCTCGCCTCGATCGTGACGCCCAGCGACTTCGCGCGACTCACGGCGTCCTGGGCGACCGCGAGCGAGCGCGGCGCGCCGGCCAACGACTTTTCGTAGGCCACCATCCTGCAGGGGTTCTCGTCGAAGTACTCGACCAGGCGCGGCGCGGAGTAGGCGTCGAGGTGCCCGACGATCTTGGGATCGCCGACGTGGATCTGGTCGCGCTCGAGCACGGTCGGCACCGGCACCACCAGCGCGAACTGGGCGGGCTCGCCCTTGAAGTCGCTGCCCATGGTGAGCACGGTGCGGTCCCCGTCGCGGACCAGCACCACCTGCGAGGACTTGTTGAAGAGCTTGGCGTCGCCGGTGGCCACGTAGAAGCCGCAGAAGCTATGCGCGGGGTTCGGCGAGAGCGCGGTGACCAGGCAGAGCGCGCCGAAGAGGAAGCAGCGTTTCATCGGGATCTCCTTCGGGGGGTTTCGGACGGGTGGCGACGGGACGGCTCCACTCGTAGCGCGGACCGGGCAGCAACCGGTCGATCAGCGGAACGAGCGGCGAGAGCACGACCAGCGACCACAAGAGGCCGTTGGTGCGGTACATCAGGAACTGGACGGAAGCGGCTCCGCATGCGACCAGGGCCGCGAACAGCACGCGCCCGGTGCGCGAGCGCGGCGTGGTCTTGGGGTCCGAGATCATGAAGAACGCGAACAGCAGGAGCGCCCCGCCCTGGAGCTGGTGGAGCGGGATCGCGGCACGCTGGCCGAGCCACAGGGCGCGCCCGAAGAGGATCGCGGCGTAGCAGCCGAGGAAGGCGAGCGTCACGTCCCCGCGGGCGGCGCGGTTCACCACCAGCCCGCCGAGGCATGCCATCAGGAACGCGAAGAAGGCGACGCTCCCCCACTGGCCGGGCGAGACCCACACCGGCGCGCCCACGACGAGCAGCGCGGTGATCCCGAAGTTGGTGGGATTGAAGACGTGCTTGCCGTCCACGCGCAGCACGAATTTGCTCGCGATCGCGGCGATGCCCGCCAGGGCCGCGAGCGCCGGATGATCGGTGCGCAGCAGGAGACAGAGCGAGAGCCCGGAGATGAGCGCACTCTTCGGATCGAAGGCCTCGAGGCGGGCGAGGCGCGTGCACGCGAGCTGCGTGAGGAGCACCGCCGCGAGCGTCACGACGACCTGCGGCGCCCGCAGGTCGAACTGGAGGCGGAAGAGCCCCCAGCCGAGGAGCCCGCCCAGCACCGCGATCTGGTACCCGCGCGGGTCGCGCGGCGCGCGCAACGAGTGCAGCCGGAACCGCAGGAGCGCGCGCCGGGGCGCTGTAGCCGGAGCGGCGGCGGAGACGAACGTCGTCATGATATCTGCGTTACGCCGCTAGCCGTTGGTTATTCCCGGCGCGGCCGGGACGCGGTCCCGCTCGTCGCGGCGGCCGGTGCGGTGCGGGGTCAGCCCGCGAGGATCGCGGCGGCGCTCGGAGCGTGGTCCAACTCCTCGATCCAGACCGGCAGCAGCTCGGCGGCCGCGAGAACGGAGACCGGATCGCCGCCCGCGGGCGCCGGGCCCACGACGATCTCCGGGGCGGGCTCGGTCGCGGCCGCGCTCCGGCTCCGGCTCGCGGGCGCCGGAGCCACCTCGAACCACTCCGGCAGCGTTCCACCCACACCGGTCTCGATGCGGGCGTGAAGCAGGCCGAGCCATTCGCGCACCTGGGCCTGCGATTCCGGAGAGCGGCCGTGGGCGCGGAGGTAGGCCGAATGGAAGGGCCCGAGCCACTCGGTGCGCACGCGTGATCCGCGCGGTTTCTCGCGCAGGCCCAGCGGCGTGAACAGCGTCCGCTCGATCGTCTGGACGAGCCGCGCGATGCGCTCGGGCGGCAGCACGGGCGGCGCCACGCGCGCCGCCAGGAGCTGCCCGGGCGAGGGGCCGCGCACCGGTCCCTGGTCCTCGATCGCGTCGAAGAGCATACCGCGCTTCTCGTCCCACAGCGCCTCGTTGAAGCGCGCCTGGTGCTCGCGCGCCCACGCCAGGTAGAACGCCGCCGCCTCCTTGCGCTCGGTCTTCTTCGCGAGCTGCGCCATCGCCACCAGCGCGTGGTACCAGAGCGCGTTCAGGTCCGCGCGCCGCGCGCCGCGTTCGCCCGCGGCCAGCAGGCCGTCGGCGCCGGTGCGGATCCCGTCCCGCGTGCCCGCGCGGTAGGCCTGGATCACGCTCTCGAGCGGCGCGTAGAGCACCTGCCGGATGAATTCCAGGTCGCCGCTCCGCCGCGCGTAGAGCTCTGCCGCGTGCACCAGCCACAGCGAAGTCGCTGGATCCCCGTGGTGGGGCGTCCCGTCTTCGAGATCGAAGCCCTCGGCCGCGATCCCCTCGTCGAGGTTCTCGACCGCGTCCGCGAGGATCTCGCGCGCAGCGTCGAATGCCCGCAGCGTCAGGAGCGCGGGAACGACCCGCAGCGCCTCGATGCCGCGCGGCCGCGCCGCAACCGCCGGGCCCGCGATCGTGAGCCCGTGCGCGTCCCGCGTGATCCCGGAGAGCACGATGCCGGAGAGCATCCGAGTCCAGGGACCCTCATCGACGGGCGCGGCCTCACTGTGCTCCGCGCCGGCGTCGGCATGCGCCGCGGCGTCCCCGTGCCCTTCCGCGCCCGCGCCCGCGTGCGCGGCGCCGCCGTTCCCGCCATGCCCCGCGCCGCTCTCGCGGGCCTCGGCGGCCTGCGCGGCGGTGACGGCGGCGGCTGCGATCACCGCGCGCTCCCGCTCCCCGTGCTGCTCGCGCTCGCGGCTCTCCAGGATCCGCACGCACGCTTCGAGCGTCCGCGGCGGAGGGGCTCCCAGCCGGTCTTCGCGCGCCAGCGCACGGAACAGGTCCGGCTCGGCGGCCGCGACCACGTGAAACTCGCCGCCGGGAGCGAGCGATGCCTCGATGTGGCCGGGAACGAACGCGTCCTCGCCCTCGTCCTCGCCCGGCTCGAGCGGGTGGAAGAGTGCGTGCTGCCACACGCGCGCCGGCAGGAACGCGCCGTTGTGCCACAGGGTGAGCGGGGGCCGGTCGGGCGCGAGCTGGAGCTGCACGCGGCCCGGCACGCCCTGCGCGGGGGCGTGGAGGTCCGGGCTCTCGCGCTGGATCGCGTCCGGGTCGCGCGCCACCACCAGCGGGCTCACCGTGAGCGCGACGGCGGGCCCTTCGAGCAGGCGGTAGCGGATGATGATCGCGTCGTGCCCCGAGATCGGCAGCAGCGATTTCTCGAGCGCCGTCCCGCCCGCGCGCCACGTCCAGCGCGGCCAGGGATCGAGCGCGAAGCTCTCGAGCAGCAGGTGTCCGGCCGGGCGCGCGGTCCCGCCGGGCTGCACGCTGCAGCCCAGCTCGAAGGAAGCGCCGGGGGCGCGCAGCCGCTCGTCCACCTTGAGGAGCAGCGCGGTGAGGCGGCCGTCGGGCCCGGCGGCGATCAGGAGAGCGTGGGCGCGGCGCGCGTTCGCGCCGCACGCGGTGCCCGAGCTGAAGCCTCCCGTGCCGTGCGGGAGGACCCATTCCATGCCGAGCGCCGCGCGCAGATCGGAGAGGACATCCTGTCCCGCGCGCATGATGAAGCGAGGATACAGCCCGCCCGCTACAGCACCAAGGGCCTCCGGATCACGGCCGAGAGCGGGACGACGTGAAGGCCGGCGGGGAGCTTGCCCTGCAGCGCCGGCGCGAGCCAGCGCAGCGTGAGCGGGGTGGCGCGCACCCACACCACCATCTTCTCGCGCCCGCTCGCCTCTTCGAGGATCGCGCTCCAGCGCTTCGCCAGCGCCTTGCCCTCGCTCTGGCGCGCCTCCGCGTCCACCATCGCGTCGGGCTCGTTGTAGGCCACCCCGAGGTCCGCAGCCAGGTCCTTGCACACCGCGCCCGCCGCCGGCGTGACGTGCACGAACGGCAGGCTCAAGCGGCGCAGCTCGCGGTAGACGGCGGTCATCACGGTCATGTCCTGCGTGGCGAGCGATCCCATGTGGTTCGCGACCGCGACCAGCGGCCGCCCCTGCTCGATGTAGCGACGCACCAGCCCGGAGATCTGCGCGGGGCGCATCGTGACGAGCAGCGTGCCGGGGCCGGGATTGACCTGCGGGTAGTTGATGGGCTCGAGCGGAAGCTGGAGCACGACCTCGCGCCGGCGCTCGTGAGCCGCCTTGAGCAGTGCGGCGCTCGACTTCGCGGCGGGAGGAAGCGCGACCGCGAAGGGCACGGGGAGCCCGATGAACCCGGAGGCCAGCGGTTCGTCCTCGCCGAATCCGTAGAGCACGATCGCGAGGCGTGAGACCCGGGGTGACTCTTCGCCCGCCGGAGCGCCGCCGCGCACCATCACGACCCTGTGGGTCGGGCGCCCCGGAAGCCCGACCACGAGCGTGACGATGCTCTCACCCAGCGGGCCCACGGTCTCGCGGCCCGAGAGCACCCGGGCGCCGCGCATCTCGACGAGCCGCGTGAGGGCGAAGTTGGCTTTCAGCAGCGATGCGTCGGGCGGCAGCCCCAGTCGCCACACCACGCTCGGCCTGCCTTTCTCCTCCACGCTCACCCGCAGGCTGTCGTCCGGGATGCCGACGAGGCTCATCCCCAGCCGGAGCTGCTTGCCCACGATCCGGGTCACGCGATTCCAGTCGCCGAGGCCCGGAACGCGAGCGAGCGCGATCTGACCCGAATCCGAGCGGGAGAGCAGAAACGCCTCGCCCAGCAGGAAGAGCGCGATCGTCACGACCGCGAGAATCACGGGCGCGCGGAGAGGTGGTGCCTGCGTGCGGGTCTTGCGCCTGGGCATGATGGGGAGGGCTCGCACGTTACGGAGCGGCCGGGGCGGAGTCAACGGGCGATCCCATGCGGGGGTAGCCGTGTTCGACCGGGGTTTCATGAGCTGTGCCAACCACTCGAACCCTCTTCATTTTGCACTTCAGTAACACTCCTGTGGCGACCCGGTGACAGGCTCTGGGCAGATAGGGCCGATGCTTCTCTCGTGCGGGGCCCGCCCCGGGTCCCGCTCCCTGCCCTGGAGGTGCGCAATGAAGCATTCTCGACTCGTCCTCGCCGTGCTGGCCGTCCTCGCTCTCGGAACGTGGGCAACGCTCGCGTTCGCGTGCGACGACAAGGCCTCGGCCGCGGCCGCCTCGTCCAAGTCCTCCACCACGTGTACCGCGGCGATGGCCGCCAAGTGCACTCCGGCGATGGCCGCCGCCTGCAAGGCCAAGGGTGCCTCGGCCGCGGCCATGCAGGGCTGTCCGTACCACGCGCAGAGCACCGCGACGACCGCCTCGACGGCCGGGAGCTGCGGCTCCAAGACCAGGAGCACGTCGGTGAACGCGGTCACGCTCTCGGCCCCGGGCGGGGCCTCCACGGTGGACGCGGTGCTCGTCGGCTCGGGCGGCGCGTGCAACCACGGCACGGCGAGCGCGGCGGGAACGTCTGCGAGCGCGGCCGGATCCGGCAGCTGCAGCGGGCATGGCGCGGCGAAGACCGCGGACAGCTTCAAGCATGCCGACTGCGACGCGTGCGCCGACATGGCGTTCTGCGACGGAGAGGTGAAGGCGCTGGGCGCCACCGTTCAGGTCGTTCCCCTCAAGAACGGCGTGATGTACGTCTACACCGCCGTCGACCCGAACAAGGTGCACGCGGTCCAGGCCTCCATGGGGCACCGGAACGACCGCATGGCGACCCTCCTCTCGGCCGGCGACAAGGCCCACCTCTGCCCCTCGTGCAAGTCGGTGCGGGGTGCAATCGCGAGCGGCAAGCTCAACCGCGAGCTGGTGAACATCGAGGGTGGGTGCCTCACGCTCATGACCTCGAATGACCCCGCCACGCTGTCGAAGATCTATTCGCTGGCGGGTCTGAAGGGGCCGATGTCGGTCAAGAGCTGATTGGTTCGAGCAGGCGGCGTGGGGCCGGTCCGGGCAAACGGGCCGGCCCTTCGCGTTGCCCGCCGGGCCGGTTGGGACTAGGCTTTTCGAGTCATGGCCATCTCACGCTTCCGCCGCGGCGCGCTGTTCGCCACCGCCCTGGGTGTGGCGTTTCCCGCCGCCCTGCTGGCGGGGACCGGCATCTACCTGACGCTCCGGATCGCGCGCGCCGTCGAGACCGACACCAGCCGCTACAACAGCTACATCGGGCAGCAGGTCGCCGAGGCGTTCGAGCAGGAGCTGCTCGACCACCTGCGGCGGGCGGTGGCCCCGGCCGAGAACGCGGCCCGCGAGGGCGCCCCGCAGCCGGTGATCGAGACCGCGCTCGCCGCCGGGACCCAGGAGTTCGAAGGCGCCCACTTCGTGTCCCTCGACGACCTGAACGGCGTCTCGCTGCTGGTGGTGGAGAGCCAGCCGGTGATCTACGCCGCCGGCGAGGGGGCGCGGCGCGGGCAGTACTTCACGGGCGTGCTGATGCGCGGGACCGCGGGCCAGGTGATGGGCGCGGGCGGATGGTGGATCCGGCCCGCCGAGTTCCTGCGGAACCACCTGGACATGGTGTTCCACGAGCGCATGCCGCAGAACCCGCGCCTTTACGGCGGGATCGAGAACACGCGCAACCTCTCGGTCGAGCTGTTCGATGGGCACGAGCAGCGCATCAGCCACGTGCGCGAGCCCGGGCCGCACGCGACCGCGCGCACCGAGCCGATGAGCGGACCGTTCGAGGGCTTCTCGGTGCGCGTGGGCTCAACCGCGAACGCCCCGTCGGTGTGGACCGGCCGGTTCCTGGCGCTCCAACTCGCGTTCATTGCGCTCATGGGGCTCGCGATCCTGACCGCGACGGCGTTCGGCTACCGCTACACGGTGCGCCAGCTCGAGCTGGCCCAGTTCAAGTCGGCCTTCGTCTCGAACGTCACGCACGAGCTCAAGACCCCGGTCGCGCTCATCCGGCTCGCGGTCGAAACCCTCGAGATGCGGCGGGTGAAGAGCCCGGAGGAGACCGAC
>Ga0210379_10000563_pt1 | contig 12249 bp, 6 predicted proteins | sample PLMedo_2_FD_155468 | JGI IMG/M metagenome (GOLD analysis project Ga0210379, IMG submission 155468) | Groundwater sediment microbial communities from an aquifer in East River, Colorado, USA - PLM4_32_coex redo | ecosystem: Environmental > Terrestrial > Soil > Riparian zone | place: USA: East... | reverse complement strand
CTTCGGGGAGTCGCTGGTCGCGCTGCGCCTCCTCCCCGCGCTCGCCGCCTCCGCCGTCGTCCTCGGCACGGCCGCGATCGCGCGGCGGCTCGGGGGAGGCGCGTTCGCGCAGGGGATGGCGGCGCTGGCCGCGGCGGCGGCGCCGATGTACCTCGGCCTCACCGGCTTCTACTCGATGAACGCGCTCGATCTCCTGGTCTGGACGCTGGCGGCGCTACTCCTCACGCACCTCGCTGCCGGCGGCGGTCCGCGCCTGTGGATCGCGCTCGGGGTGGTGCTGGGACTCGGGCTCCAGAACAAGATCAGCGTCCTGTGGCTCGGCGGCGGCATCGGCCTCGGGGTGCTGCTGACCCCCGAGCGCAGGTGGCTGCGGACCCGATGGCCGTACGGGGCGGCGGCGGCGAGCGCTGTGCTCGCGAGCCCCTATCTGCTCTGGCAGGTCGCCCATGGCTGGCCGACGTGGGAGTTCATGCAGAACGCGCAAGAGATCAAGATGGTGGCGATTCGCCCTGTCGAGTTCCTGAGCGAGCAGATCCTGGTGATGAACCCGGCGCTGGCCCCGCTCTGGGTGGGGGGGCTCGTCTACCTGCTCGTCGCCCCGAACGCGCGGCGGTTCCGGCTGCTGGGCGTCCTCTACCTCGCCGTGATGATCCTGCTGCTCGTGAACGGCCGCAGCCGCGCGAGCTACCTGGCCGCCGCGTATCCAGCTCTGCTCGCGGCGGGGTCCTGCTGGATCGAGGGGCTCGCCGGCGCCATCGCGCGCGTGGCGCGGCCAGTCTACGCGGCGGTCGTGCTCGCGAGCGGCGTGATGCTCGCGCCCCTCGCGCTGCCGATTCTCCCGGTGGAGCAGTATGTCCGCTACGCCGCCCGCCTCGGGATCGAGCCCTCCACCGACGAGCACCAGGAGCTTGCGACGCTGCCGCAGCAATTCGCCGACATGCACGGCTGGCCGGAGATGGTCGCGACGATCGCCGGGGTCTACCACTCGCTGCCGGCGGCGGAGCAGGCGCGGGCGGTCATCTTCGCGCAGAACTACGGCGAGGCGGCGGCCATCGACTTCTTCGGGCGCGCGCAGGGCCTGCCGCACGCGATCTCGGGGCACAACAGCTACTGGCTGTGGGGGCCGGGGGACTGGGACGGCTCGGTCGCGGTCGTCCTCGGCGGCGACGAGGAGGACAACCGCGACGTCTGCGGCGAGCTGATCGAGGCCGCCCGGATCGACTGCGGCCTCTGCATGCCGTACGAGAACGACCAGCCGGTCTGGATCTGCCGCGGCCTGAAGCTCCCGCCAAGCGAGATCTGGCCGCGACTGAAGGAGTTCATCTAGCGGGGTCCAGTCGGGCGGAGGTCTTAGCGGCGGAGGAAGTCGATGCGAGCGGCACGCAGAATGGACGGGATCGAGCGGACGCTGATCCGGCAGATCTTCGACTCGGCGCCGGCGGGGGCGATCAACCTGGGGCTCGGCCAGCCGGATCTCCCGACACCGCCGCTCGCCGCCGCGGCCGGCATCGCCGGGATCACGGCGGGGAGGACGTTCTACACCTCGACCGCGGGAGACCCGGGACTGCGCGCCGCGATCGCGGGGCGCTACCCCGGCTTCGCATCCGGCCCGGAGAACGTCGTCGTGACCGTCGGCTCGCAGGAGGCGATGTTCGCGGTCGCGTTGACGCTCGTCGATGCCGGCGACGAGATCCTCTACCCCGATCCCGGCTATCCGGCCTATGCCGTCGTCGCGCGGCTGATCGGCGCGACCGGCGTGCCGTATCCGCTGCGGCCGGAGCGCGAGTTCCGGATCGACCCGGGCGACGTCGAGTCGCGGCTCACGGAACGGACGCGGCTCGTCATCGTCTGCTCGCCGTCGAACCCGACGGGGGGCGTGAATCGGAAGGAGGAGGTCGCGGCGCTGGCTAGGCTGCTCGAGCGCCGCGGTGTCGCGTGGCTGTCGGACGAGATCTATGGCGGCTTCTGCTACGACGGGGTAGCGCCGTCGCTCACGCAGGCCTCGCGCGAAGGCGGGATTGTCATCTCGGGGATTGCCAAGGATGTCAGCATGACCGGCTGGCGGATTGGCTGGGCCGCCGGCCCGGCGGCGATCATCGCCCGCGTCATCGCCGCGCACCAGTACCTCGTCACCTGCGCGCCGAGCGTGTCGCAGTGGGCGGCGCTCGCCACCTTCACCCCGGAGGGGGAGGCGGAGCGGGCGCGCTACCTCGAGATCTTCCGCCGCCGCCGGCTGCTGGCGGCGGAGGGGCTCGCGAAGATCCCGGGGCTCAAGTTCGGAATGCCGGCGGGGGCGTTCTGTTTCTTCGTGGATGCCTCGGCGTACGGGGCATCGCTACCGCTGGCGAAGCGGATCCTCGAGAGCTGTAACGTCGTGACGATCCCAGGCGAGGCGTTCGGCAGCAATGGCGCCGGGTACCTGCGCATCTCCTACGCCGCCTGCGAGGCCGACATCACCGAGGGGCTGCGGCGAATCGGCGCGGAGCTGGCGGCCGGCGAGTAGCGAAATCTTGCGCTCCTACCGGTAAGAATTCCCCCAACGTCGCGAGGCGGCGACGCCCTCTCGCACGCCTCATACCGTTTCATTGAATCCCGAATGCGCCTCCGGGCAAGCGAACGCGTCGACGTTCCGCTCACCGTTCCTACACTTGCCGTCGTCTGGCACGCTGCTTGCTGAGTCCCCGAGCAGGTATTGCTGGCAGCTCTGGATCCAGGAGCCGACCACTCTGGTGGATCCGACCCAGGTAGTCAACGGGACGATGAGCGCCGCGACGGAATTGCGCGGGGACCCGTGTGTGGCCCCGGCGCGCGCTCCGCCAACATCGGCGCGACCGCCCACCATCCTGGATGGCCGAGGCCAACCAGAGAGAATACACGGAGAAACCCATGCACAATCGGTCGCAGACGCTCGCATTCCTAGTGCTCTCGCTCGTGGCGATCCCTGCCGTGAGCGACGAGGGAAGAATCCCGATCTTCGCGGCGCCGACGGTGATCGCCGCTCCCGGGAAGTACTACGTCACGGGGAACCTTGCCATCGCCGCGGGTTCGCTGGTCACGATCACGGTGGACAACGTGGACATCGACCTCAACGGGTTCGTCCTGTCCAGCACCGCGGCCGCGCCGGTGATCACCGCGACTGGCGTGAACGGCGTGACGATCCGGAATGGCACGGTCAGCGGCGGACTCTCCAACATCTTCATTGACACGGGTACGAGAATCGTGCTCGAGGATGTTCAGGCGATCGGCGCCACCGGCTTAGGGAGCTCCGGCATCCGGTTGGAAGACTGCACGCAGATCTCGGTTCGGCGCGTCATGGTGCGCGATGCCGAGTTCGCTGGGATCGCCGTGATCAACGGGTTCGCGGTGCCCGAGGCCGAAGGCACGCTTGCCGACAATCTCATCGAAGCATGCGGGGCCGGGATCTCGGTAAGTTCACCGGTTGGAACTGGGATGTCCAGCGTCTCCATCCTGGACAACCGCATGAAGGCAATCGGCACGACCGGCCTCTTCTACTCCGAAGGGTCGGGTTGCGTGATCGCGAGGAACACCCTCGACGGGATCGGCAGCTACGGGATGTTCCTGCAGACATATCGATGTACGCTCCGTGACAACGTCGTCTCGGGCGCCGGAGCGGGTGGGTTCGGGATCCAGCAGAATGGAGATGACAACCTGATTCTGAACAACGTCGTCGCGAACGGCGGGGATCGTGGTTTTGCCATCTCCGGCGACCGCAACAACGTCGAGGGGAACGTCGCCAACAACAACGGGAGCTTCGGGTTCACCATCTTCGGAACCGCGACCCTGTACCGCGGGAACATGGCGCGGGGCAACCTCGGCGTCGCCGGCGACCCGCCGGCGTGCGCGGCGCCGTGCAGCCCGGATCTCTGCGCCCCGGCCGCGCTTGGCAACACGTCCGCCGGCGACAACTTCCTCCCGGGACCTCCGGGATTCCCGGCGTGCATCTGAGTCGGCCTCGCCGCGCCGAACGAGGAGGTCGACCATGAGACGCTATTCGCTTGCCGTTGCTCTGGCCATGATCGTGAGCCTGCCCGCGCGGGCCACCTTCTGGTCGCCCGACTCGCCGGTGACGCTCGGTGGAACGACATTCCTGCCCTGGGAGGTTGTCGACGACAGTTCCGGCACCAATACCGTGGTGCTGTCGCTCCCGCCGGGCATGTCGATCGACGGGCTGCACCGGATGGACGTGGGGGACTGGCTCGTGTCGGTGGGCGCGCCCGCGAGCCTGGGGGGCGTCCCCTACGATCCGCGCGACGTCGTCCGCTTCGACGGGGCGGCGTACACCCTGTTCTTCTCCGGAGCCGCCGCGGGCGTCCCTCCCGGAGTTGATGTGGACGCGGTTTTTCTGGAGGGAGGGGACACCGGGGACCTGATCCTGAGCTTCGACGTCCCGACGACGATTGCTGGTGCGATCTATGAACCCGCCGATCTCGTCCGGTTCTCCGGCGGAATCTTCACAGTGTTCTTCGACGCCTCCGCCGCGACCACGCCGATCCCGATCAGCACCAACGTCACGGCCGCGGACCAGCGCGCCGGTTCGACGCTGCTTGCCTTCGACGTGCCGACGACGCTCGGCGGCACGACGTATCTCCCGGGGCAGATTGCAGCATGGGACGGCGTCGGCTTCTCGTCGGCGTACCTCAATCCAGCCTGGCCGCTCAGCGCCTACCTGAACGGCCTGTCGGCATCGGCGTGCGTCGATGCGGACGGTGACGGCTTCGGATCACCCGGTGAGCCGTCGTGCCCTGCGGGCGGTGCCGAGGACTGCGACGACGGCTCCTTCGACGTCTATCCTGGCGCGCCCCAGTCCTGCGACGGGCTCAACAACGATTGCAGCGACCCGTCGTGGCCCGCCCTCGCGGGCACCAACGACGGGGACGACGATGCGGACGCCCTCTCCGAGTGCGGCGGCGATTGCGACGATGCCAACGGGACCGCCTGGGGAACGCCCGGTGAGGTCGTGGGGCTCACCGTGATCGGTTCCACGCTCACCTGGAGCCCGCCGCTCAACCCCGGCGGGGACGTGGGGTTCCTCCTCTTCGACACCATCCGATCGACGGTGCGGAACAACTTCTTCACCAGCCCGCCGGCGACCTGCGTGGAGTCCGACGACGGCCCGAATACGACCGCGGTGGACACTCTCTCGCCCCCGTCCGGCGCGGTGTTCTACTACGTGGTCCGAGCGCAGAACGCCTGTCCGGGTGCGCTCGGGGTTGGATCGCTCGGGACGACCTCGAGCGGGACGCCCCGCCTGGCGCGGGACTGCCCCTGAGCTCGAGTCCTGGCGCGCCGCCTGATCGACGCGAAGCTGGCGGCGGGGGAGTAGGGCGGCCCCGGCCTGCTTCCCCTATCGCGCCCCGTCCACGACAAATAGGTGCGAGAGGTGGCGGAAGTAGGAATAGGCATAGGAACGCTCGTCCGCGGACAGGGTCACGTTCGTCAGGTTGAGGACTCCTGCTCGATCCGCGGGGGCGATGTCCTTGAATTCCTCGCGCTTGCCCGTCTCGAGATCGACCCGCTCGATGCGCGAGGGGAGATCGGTGTTGCGGAACACGTACGCGGAGCGGCCGTCTGCCGTCAGCAGGGCGATGTCCTCGTTCGTGGCAAGCGCCGGCACCGGCCGGGGCGCGCCCCCGGCGACGGGGTAGAGGAAGTACCCGCTCGAGCCGGACTGCGCCAGCACGGAAGCGCCGTCGGCCGACACGACGCCCTTCCACGTGCCCTCCGGCGTGACCGGCCGCAGCGCGCCCCCCTCGAGATCGCCCACGAAGCAGCGTTCGGCGCGGCCGCTCTCGTGGCCGCACAGCAGCAGGCGCTTGCCATCCGGAAACCACAGCAGCGTGGTGTAGGTCTCGATTTCCGCGTAGTCGAGACGGCGCGCCTCGCCGGCGCCGGTCGGGTAGAGCATGAGCTGATCGGGAGAGGTTGGGATGGCGCCGAGCGCCCATTTGGCGTCGGGTGAGAGGTCGCCTGCGCGTCCCTCACCGAGACGCACCACGGGGGACCCATCGGTCCCTCGCAAGCAGACGGCGTAGTTCGGCCCGGCCGCCGAACTCTCCTCCGAGAAGAGCAGTTGCTTCCCGTCGCGCGAAAGGCGGACCGCCTCCGACAGGTCCAGCCAGGAAACGTCGCGCTCCGCCGTCTCTCCCGGCACCAGCGCCATCATCCCCCAGCTCTGGTCGTCGCGTGTCACGAGCCAGCGCCCGTCCGGCGCGACGGTGTGCAGCGTCAGCCCGCCGGCGCTCTGCAGCGCGACGCGGCGCGCGCCGGCGAGCGTCACCCCGTAGATGACGAACGACGTGTACCCGGTGCCGGCGGAGAACAGCACCTCCTTGCCGTCGGGCGACCAGGCGAGCCCTTCCTCGCCCCAGTATCCGTCCGACAGCATGGTGTGATTCCCCGCCAGGTCCACCACGTCCACCGAGCCGCGATCGTCGAAGCGGACCGGGTGCACGAAGAACGCGATCCGATCCCCCTGCGGGGAGAACCGCAGATCGCTGAGATAGCCGGAAGCCTCGAAGAGCACCTTGCCGATCGGATACTCGAGACGGTCCTTGCCGTCCACGTCCCGGATGATCGCCAGTCCCGTGCCGTCGGGCGACCAGTCGGCCTGCCGCACCTTCTCGAGCAGCTCCCGCGGCGCGCCCCCCCCGAGCGGCATCCGCGCAAGCGTCCCCTCGCAGAGACGGTGACGCACGTAGCGCACGTTCGTGAGGAGCGCCAGCTCCCCCTTGGAGGAGATCGACAGAAGCTGCGTCGCGCGCAGGCCGAGCGGACGCGACTCGGGATACTCCGGGGAGATCGAGTAGAGCTCCGGAACGTTCCCCGTGGGCGCCGCGCTGAAGACGATGGTGCGTCCGTCGGGGCCGAACGCCGCGCTGAAGATCGCTTCCTGCTTGAAGGTAATCTGCTGGAACGAAACCTCCGTGCGTCCGCTGCCCCGGCCGGCGCTAGCTCCGGCGAAGTACGCCGCGGCTCCCACCGCCGCGAGCAGCGCAGCGCCGACCGCGGTCCCGGCCCAGCGCCGCCGCGGCGGCGCCGCCTCGACCGCCTGCACCGTGGCGGCCCGGCCTTCCGTGCTCGACAGGCCCGACAGCGCCTCCAGGCTGAAGGCGATGTCGCGCGCCGACTGGAAGCGCTGCTCAGGGGCCTTCACCAGGCAGTGCAGGACGATCCGCTCGAGCGCCGGCGGAATGGGGCGCTCGGAGGCGGACAGCGGTGGCGGGTCCTCCCGCAGGATCGCCGACATCGTGTCGGCGCCGGTGGCGCCCCGGAACGCTCGCTGCCCCGTCAGCATCTCGTGGAGGATCGCGCCGAACGCGAAGATGTCGGAGCGGGGATCCGCCGGCAGCCCGCGCACCTGCTCGGGAGCCATGTAGCCGAAGGTGCCGAGCACGGCGCCCGGCTCGGTCTTCTGGGCGGCGGTCGGCGCGACCGTGGCGGCCGCAGCGCTTCCCGCGTCACCGTCGACGGCGGGCTCGGCCTGCGTCAGCTTGGCAAGGCCGAAGTCGAGGATCTTCACCCGGCCGTCGCGCGTGAGGAAGAGATTGTCCGGCTTGAGATCGCGGTGGACGATCCGCTGCTCGTGCGCCGCGGCGAGGCCGTTCGCGATCGCCTGCGCGATCTCGATCGCCTTGCGGGACGGCAGGGGCTGGCCGGCGATCCGCTCGCGGAGCGTCTCCCCCTCCAGCAGCTCCGAGACCAGGTAGGGTGAGCCCTCGTGCGTGCCGACGTCGTAGATCGCCAGGATGTTCGGATGGTTGAGTCGGCCGGCCGCCTCCGCCTCCTGCTGGAACCGTCGCAGCCGGGTCGGATCGGCCGAGAAGGCAGCAGGCAGCACCTTCACCGCCACGTCGCGCTTCAGCCGGGCGTCGGTGGCGCGATAGACCTCCCCCATGCCGCCCGCCCCGATGGGAGCGACGATCTCGTACGGCCCGAGCCGAGTTCCCGCTGCGAGCGTCATGTTGGCTCCCGTCTTGCTGACACCACCGTGAAGTCGAGGCTGCGCGTCTGCGGGTCGGCGCCCGGACGCTCGAGCGTGATGATCGCCCGGCAGCTCCCCACCGGCAGCGGTTCGGCGGGGAATGGCACGACAACAAGCGCGCATGACTCGCCCGTCGCCGCCGGGGCGAGCGCCGTCTGCGGGAGCAGCACGACGGCATCGCCGCAGTGAAGCTCACGGACAAGCCGCCAGCCGCTGAAGTCTGGCACGCTCGCGGACCCCCCGTCCTGTGCCTCCGTTCGGGAATCAGGATCACAGATGATCTGGGCGATCGATCCCTGTCGCCCGGACTCGATCGTCGGCTCGGAGAGGAGCGAGACGAGGTCCGCCAGCAAGCGCGCGGAGGGGACGATCTCCGCTCGTCGTTTGCCGGCGCGTTTCGCGTCGTCGGCCTCTGGTTGGAGCCGGTACACCTCGCCGGCCGGTCTCGCGAGGTGCGGCGACCCAAGTACGCCGCTCCCCGCCCGCACCTCGAAATCGATGGTGGCGGCGCCGAGGTCCGCCGCCGCGCGGTCGCGCGCCACGGCGACGAGCCGATAGCGTCCGAGGGGTGCGAAGATCTCCTGCTCGAGCACGACCTCTCCACTGCCGCTGGTTCGCCCCGGTGGCAGTTGCAACACCGCTCCGCGCGACATCTCCCAAGGGGAGCGATCGGCGCGCGCATCGGCCCAGGGGGAGGAGGCGCTGCCGGAGCTTCCGCGAGCGGCCTCCGGGCGCAGGAAGACCACCGTCATCCCCACATCGAGCTCGACCTGCCGCGCTCCCGGCGGGGAGGCCACCGGTAGAGCCGCAAGGTCGCCGAGCGGCAGCGAGACGCGCAGGAGGGTCCTGCCGCCATCGGGCTCCGCGGTGAGCTGCGCCGCGGCGAGGGTCAGCGCCACACCCGTCGCGCCTCGCGGCTCGAGCAGCGCCGCCCGCACCGCCTCCTCGGTCTCGGCCTCGCGCGTCGGGTCGCCGACGGTGCGCCGGTAGCGCAGGCGGTAGCCGCGGCCGTCGCGCACGGCGACCTCCATCCGTTCCGACCTGCCGTTCGCCCGCCGCGGCAGGTGGAAGCCGATCCGGTAGGAGCAGGATTCATCCGCGACCACTCGCTCGAACGCCAGCTCGAGGGCGTTGGTGCGCTCGACTACCTGCCCGCCGGTCTCCGAGGCCAGGAAGGTCATCGCGTCATCCGCGAGGTCCAGATTCTCGCCGGGAGCGTGGACCGGGTAGATCCGGACGTTCTTCTCGTTCGCGGCACGCGCCACGCGGTCCAGGAACGGGTGGGTGTCCCCGGGCGACCTGAAGGCCGGGTATTCCGTGCCGGGGAGGAGGCGGACTCGCTCCTCGAAGAGAAGGAGGTTCTTCGTCCCTTCGATCCCCTGGAAGAGAGCCAGGACCTGTTCCAGGTTGCGCATGGCGTGACGGGCGCGAGCTTCTTCATAGCTCCCGTAGCTGTCGGCGCGAGCGGCCGCCGTGCCGCCGGCGACCTCACCCGCCGCCTCCTGAGCGAGCAGATCGAGGATCTCCTGGTATCGCGCCGGCTCGGAGTCGTACCAGGAATCGGCGCTGCCGGTCTCCCGTTCCGCCGCTGCCAGATCCTCCCGGAGTTGTTGCGCGGCCGGCAGGAACGATCGCACCAGACGCAGCCCATTGCCGCCGGTCAGGATCATCACTTGGTCGTCGGGCTTCGCCTGGGAAGCCGACCACCGCTTCGCGGCGCCGAACGCCAGTCCCCGTCCCTCGACAGTCATGTGGTTCAGCTCGAAATACAGGATGTAGTGCGTCGCCCCTGCGGTCGTGTCCGTGCTAGGCCCCTCGGCGACCGCCGCGGTTTCCGCGGCCGAACCGCCGGAGGGATTCGCGCCGGAGTTCGCGGCGCGCGTTGTCGCTTGGTTGGCATTAGCCTTCTCGGGGATGCAGGTGTTCTCGAACATCTCGACCTCGACGGGGTCGCCGCCCACTCTCACCCGCACTTCATCTCTCCGCAGATCTCGCACCTGCCGACCGTGCTTCTCGACGACCAGGTCGAAGGTGACGAATCGAACCTCGACCCGCTCGATCAGCGGGGAAGCGAGGGGAGGCGACTCCTCTTGATCCTCCAGCGCGGCCCCGCCTGCCTGAGTTGACACGCCCGAGCGGAGGAGGCCCAGTACGACGAGAACCGCGCGGCCCACGCGGAAGCCTCCTCCCGACGTACGGGTCATCGAGCCTTTTCGTTCTGACGTCGGGAGATGCCGCCGCCATCTGTCATCCGCGTACCCCCCCCGTGCCACCCCGGCAAAGCCGGGATCCAGCGGTGGCGATGCGATGCGCCTAGCCTCCCGCGCTCGGCGTCCCGGGGCCGCGCAGCGCCGCGGCGATTGCCTCCATCCCGGGATCGCGGCCGGCGCGGTAGGCCTCGAGGGTCCACGGGGCGTCGATCTCCGGCGCGAGGCTGGGCACCGCGATCGGATGCCGGACGACGGAGGCGTGGCAGTCGTCCATGCCGCGACATCCGGTCAGGTAGTCGTGCCGCTCCGTGGCGTTGAGCAGTGCGATGCCCGAATGGGTGAGCGTCACCAGGGCCCCCTCGGCGAAGAAGTTCATCCGGTCTCCCACGTGCTCCCCCACGATCGTGACGCGATCCGGCGCGGCCTGCTTGAGGTAGCCGACGCTCGAGATCGCCGCGGAGAAGGTCCAGGGACTGGTCAGCACGAAGATCCGCCCGGGGACGAGGCCCGGCAGTTCCTGCATGAAATCGCGGGTGGTGTTCAGGTCGCCACCGCCATTCATGCGCATGTCGAGCACCAGGTTACGCGGCTTGCGTTCGCGCAAGATCCGCTTCATTTCGGCAAGAAAGCGGGCGATCGGCTGATCCCCCGCGTCGTTGTTCTGCCGCAGCTCGATCGCGAACGCCGCGATCTCCGGCGCCTCGCGCGACCGGAACGGCACGTCCGCCTCCCGGAACGCGAGCGGGGCCTGCTCGGGCGTGAGCAGCGCCCGCCACGCGCCCGCCTCCTCCGCGAGCGGCTCCGGGTAGAGCCAGCGATCCGCGTTGGCGCGCGGGCGATCGTGCCGTGCCGGCTCGGCCACGAGACGGCGCTCGGTGACCTTCCCGCTCGCGTCCGCGAATCGGTACGTCGCCGCATCGCTCTCCTCGATCACCCGGAGCGCGTTCATCTGCTCCGGGCTCTCGAAGAAATACCCCGCGTTGCGATCGCGCCAAGCAAAAGTCCCACCCGCCAGCGTGCGCGCGATGCGGCGGATCGAGTCGATAGGACGCCCGTCGATGGCGACCAGCCGGGAGCCCAGCAGGTCGGCGTTCGCAACCGTCGCGCGCAGCACGTAGAACCCGTCCTCGAACGGCACCAGCCGGATCTCGACGCGGTTGTAGCGACGCGAGCGGGGGCCGGGAAACGCGACCGTGTGCCCGTTGTCCGCCAGCCCGACGATGCGGGTCAGCGCCAGCTCGAACTGAACGTCGGTCATCTCCGACTCCCTGGCGGCGAGCGCCGTGAGCCGGGCCTCCGCCTCGCCGCGCGCCCTCGGAGCGTACGAGCGGTCGGGAGTCAGGAACTCCGTCTTGAACTGGGCAAGATCGGCCTGGCGCGCCGCGGAGCGGGCCGCCGTCGTATCCGGCGGCGTCTCGGCCGACCGGAGGAGAGCGGGCGCGCCAGCAAGCACCGCACCCATCACCAGGCCCCTGACCCATCGAGTCATCACTACCTCCCTGGAAGCGGGACGTCAGCGCCGCTCCCGCTGCGGCACCAGCGCCAGCGGCGAGGGGGCCGCGTCGATGCCGAGCAGGAGGAGCGCCGTCGTGCGCTGACCAACCGCGATCATCTGCAAGAGAACCGGAACCAGGACACCCAGAAGGAGTCCCGTGGCAAACAGCCCCGGCGGAGAGGGGTCGAGCCGCATCAGTTCGAGCGTGCGACGGCTCGCGGACGTCGCGAAAGGATGGAACAGGTAGATGGCGTACGAGAACGGCCCGAGGGCGGCGAGGAACCGCAGGCGCGGCCTGAGCAGGAAGAGAAAGCTGCACGAGGCGGTGGAGAGGAAGAGGCGGAAGATCGACCTCTTGGGCTCGTCGAGATCGGGGTAGGCTGCAATCATGCCGTAGAGATGGACGTAGGCCGGAACCAGGATCGCCACAAGCGCGAGAAGCACTCCCCGCCGCCAGCGCGGTGCGGCCTCGAAAAATGCCGGGACGGACCAGACCTGCAGAGTGTATCCGATCAGGAAGCACGGGAGCAGATAGATCGCGC
>Ga0210379_10000562_pt1 | contig 12260 bp, 7 predicted proteins | sample PLMedo_2_FD_155468 | JGI IMG/M metagenome (GOLD analysis project Ga0210379, IMG submission 155468) | Groundwater sediment microbial communities from an aquifer in East River, Colorado, USA - PLM4_32_coex redo | ecosystem: Environmental > Terrestrial > Soil > Riparian zone | place: USA: East... | reverse complement strand
TTCCTGCGAAACGCGACGCCCTTCCCCGGCAGCCAGCCATCCCTGGCCGAGCGCAAACGTGTCGCTTGACGTTCCAGAATCACTGACCGCTATTTAGCTGCGTTTCCGCTGAGGGTCAGCCATCGACCGAGTCCGATAAGGGTCATCCGGTCAACCTGCGCCTCGATTTGGCCTGATTCTGGTACCGGCCGGGCGGTGGATTCAAGGCCGCGGGCCGGGTCGCGGGCCTGCGTGGACGGAGATCCCCCTTGGACCCGCCGGTGGTCGAAACGGGGAACAGGATTCAGTCCGTGTGGAAGGGCGCGAGATCGTCGCACTCGACAGGAGGCGCGCTGGGCGGGGCGCGCGACGGCAGGTCCAGCGTGGTGAGGATGGCGCGGATGGCGTCGGGGGATTCGACGACGCCGAGGATCTGCATCCGGTCGCCGCACCGGCCGCAGACCTGGGCGTCGATCTCGAGGACTCGCTGCAGCAACTCCGACCAGGAGTAGTAGGTCCTTCGTCGCGGTGACTTCGTCGGTTCGGGGACGAGTGCGTTGGTTCGCCGAAGCGGGGCCGAGGGGCGGACGTCCGACGCTGTTTCCTCCTCCCCGGGCAGCCTGGCTGCCGTGGCTCCCCCATCCGCCGGTCGCCGGACGGCGGCTCTCGCTGTCGCAGGGGCGTTGACCGTGCAAACCCCCGGCGGTTCGGGATCTGCCGTGGGAGCGGCGGGGACGATCCGGGCCCGGAGTCCGGCGGCGGGCGCCAGGCAACCGTGGTAGCGTAGCTGGTGTGCGCGGGGCGGCGGGATGAGCGCCGCCAGGCGGCCGAGAAACTCGAGCGGTTCGTAGACCATGTGGGTCGTCCCGTCACGGTGACGGCGCTTCAGACTGTAGGCGAGGCGGCCATCGACAAGACGCGACAACCGTGCGGTCGCCAACGGGGGTCTACCGGCGTACCTGCACAATCTCTCCAGCCGTCTGCGGTCGCGGGCCGGCACGCAGACGTTCGCATGCACATTGACGCCGCCCGCCTCCGCGCAACGCTCCTTCTCGCCCGCCTTCAGGTCCTCCACGTCAACCCGGTCGCCGAAACGGAGGTCCTGCTGGCCAGCCCTGGCGCCCAGGGCGATCCGGCCGCGGACCGAGGCGCTGTAGAGCGCGGCCAGAAGCGGCTCGTCGTCAGCAAAGGCATCGGTCTCCGACGGATCGGCGTCCGGGCCCAGACCACGGTGCTCGAGATGGCGCGCCAGATTGCGGGCGACGCGGCGGGCGACCCAGGCGACCTCGGCGGTATCGGGCGGGGGCAGGCTGACAAAACGCGGTGTGCGCGCGGGATGCGCCTCGTAGACGCCGTCCAGCAGGAGAGTGTGGAGGTCGATGGGAGGGGGTTCCGTCGAGAGTTGCACCAGGCACTCCGGGATCCGCACCACCGGCAACACCTCGTCCACGGCTCCGAGGTGCAGCGCCTGCCCGCGCCGGCCTCGTCTCCACTTGGTGCCGTCCTCCGCCGCTGCGAGCGGTGGCCTCCCCCACCTCGAAGGAGTAACATTCGCCCCGCGCTCCGGACCTCCGGGGCCTGGAGGAGGCAATGGCGGATTCCAAGCACGTACCGACGGCCGGAGCCCAGGAGGCGCGCGATGTCGCGGAAGCGGCACGCGAGACGGAATGGCACAAGCCGTCTTTCGCGAAGGGGCTCTTCGCCGGAACCGTCCGACTTGGCCTCATCCATCCATTCCCGCGCGAGACCGCGGAGCAGCAGCGCGAGGGGAACGCGTACATCGCGCGCCTGCGCACCTACCTGGAGACGGAACTCGACCCGGAGGAGAACGTCCGCCTCGGCACGCTCCCTGACCGGGTCGTGAATGGCCTCCGGAAGCTCGGGGCGTTCGGCATGAACATCCCGAAGGAGTACGGCGGGGTGGGCCTGTCACAATCGAGCTACCAGCGCGCCATCTCGCTGGTGAGCAGCCGCTGCGGCTCGACCGCGGCGTGGCTGTCGGCGCACCAGTCGATCGGGGTCCCGAAGCCGCTCAAGCTGTTCGGCACCGAGGAGCAGAAGCGGAAGTACCTGCCGCGGCTGGCCCGCGGCGAGATCTCCGCCTTCGCGCTCACCGAGCCGAACGTCGGCTCCGATCCGGCGCGGATGGAGACCCGGGCCGAGCCCACGCCGGACGGCAGCGCCTTCATCATCAATGGCGACAAGCTGTGGTGCACGAACGGCCCCGTGGCCGACATCCTGATCGTGATGGCAAAGACCCCGGGGAAGATGGTCCGCGGCAAGGAAAGGGCCCAGATCACCGCCTTCATCGTCGAGCGCGCGACGCCGGGGATCGAGGTGGCGCATGTCTGCCGCTTCATGGGGCTGGACGCGATCCAGAACTGCCTCATGACCTTCCGCAACGTGCGGGTCCCGAAGGAGAACATCCTCTGGGGCGAGGGGATGGGGCTGAAGCTCGCCCTGATCACGCTCAACACCGGGCGGCTGACGCTCCCCGCCTCCTGCCTGGCCGGCGCGCGCGTCTCGCTCGAGGTGGCTCGCACCTGGGCCGCCAAGCGCGAGCAGTGGGGCGCCCCGATCGGCAAGCACGAGGCGATCGCCGCGAAGCTCGGCGATATGGCCGCCACCACCTTCGCAATGGACGCGCTCGTCGAGCTGAACGGCGGCATGGTGGACCAGGGTGGCTTCGACATCCGGCTCGAGGCCGCGATGGCGAAGCTGTTCAACTCCGAGATGGGATGGAAGATCGTCAACGACACGCTGCAGATCCGCGGCGGACGCGGCTACGAGACCGCGGAGTCGCTGAAAGCGCGCGGCGAGCCGGGGATCCCGACCGAGCGCATGGTGCGCGACTACCGGATCAACACCATCTTCGAGGGGGCAAGCGAGATCATGCACCTGTTCATCGCCCGCGAGGCGGTGGACGAGCACCTGAAGATGGCGGGCGACCTGATCAACCCGCACAGCTCCTTCGGCGCCAAGCTGACGGCGCTCGCCCGCTCGGGAGCCCATTACGCCTGGTGGTACCCGAGCCGCTATCTCGGCTGGAGCTTGCCGCCGCGCTACGCCGAGTTCGGCCCGCTGGCGCGCCACCTGCGCTACGTGGAGCGGACCAGCCGGCGCCTGTCGCGCACGATCTTCCACGCCATGATGGCGAACGGCGGCGGGCTCGAGCGGCGGCAAGCGCTGCTCGGCCGCTTCGTCGAGATCGGCACCGATCTCTTCGCGATGGCCGCCTCCTGCGCGAGAGCCCAGGCTCTGCTGCGGGAGAAGCCGGCCGAGCGCGGCCCGCAGGCGCTCGCTGACCTGTTCTGCCGCACCGCGCGGCGGCGCATCGCCGAGCGCTTCCGCGGCGCGTGGCGCAACGATGACGCGCTGCGCTACGCGGTGGCGCAGCAGGTGCTGGGCGGGAAGCACGCCTGGGTCGAGGAGGGAGCGATCTCCGCGCTGCTCGAAGAAGTGGCCCCCAAAGCCCCGGCCGAGCCGGTCGGGGCGGCCCGGTGAGCGTCCCGTCGCGAGGCTCCGCGCCGCTCAGCCGCATCGTCGTGGGAGCGATCGTCGGCGTCGCGGCGCTCGGCTTCGCGTTCGACATCTACGAGCTGCTGATGCTGCCGCTCATCGTCCGGCCGGCGCTGCTCGACCTCGTGCAGGTACGTCCCGGGACGCCGGAGTTCGAGTTCTGGAAGGGGATGCTGTTCTTCGTCCCCGCGATCCCCGGCGGCATCTTCGGGCTGCTCGGCGGCTACCTCACCGATCGCTTCGGGCGGCGGCGAGTGCTCGTCTGGAGCATCCTGGTCTACTCGTTCTCGGCGGTAGGTGCCGGGCTGTCGACCTCGGTGGGAATGCTGCTGTTCTTCCGCTGCACCACCTTCGTCGGCGTCTGCGTGGAGTTCGTGGCCGCGGTCGCCTGGCTGGCGGAGCTCTTCCCCGACCCCAAGCGCCGCGAGTCGGTGCTCGGATACACGCAGGCGTTCTCCTCGATCGGCGGGCTGATGGTGACCGGGGCGAACTTCCTGGTCGTGCGCTTCGGCGACGTGCTGCCGGCGATCTACGGTGGCCATGACGCCTGGCGCTACACCCTGATCTCCGGCGTGGTCCCGGCGCTGCCGCTGCTGATCATCCGGCCGTTCCTTCCGGAGTCGACCGCCTGGGCGGAGAAGAAGGCGGCGGGAACGCTGAAGCGGCCGAGCATCCGCGAGCTGTTCGCGCCGGAGCTGCGCCGCACCACGATTATCACGACGCTGATGTTCGCCTGCAGCTACGGGGCCGCGTTCGGCGCGCTGCAGCAGACGCCGCAGATCGTGCCGTCGCTGCCGCAGGTCCAGGCGCTCACCGCGGGCAAGGCGCCGCCCCAGCAGAAGCAGATCGAGCAGGAGGTGGCGGCGCAGGTCAACGCCTATCAGGAGTTCGGCGGGCTGGCCGGCCGGTTCATCCTGGCGTTCCTCGCGGTGCGCATCCTGAGCCGGAGGACCCTGCTGCGCGTGTTCCAGATCCCCGGCCTGTTCCTGGTCCCGCTGGTCTACCTCTTCCCGGCGCGCGACAACCTCGAGCTATTGAAATGGGGCATCTTCGTGGCGGGGATGCTGACGGTGGCCCAGTTCTCGTTCTGGGGAAACTACTTGCCGCGCGTCTACCCGACCCATCTCCGCGGCACCGGCGAGAGCTTCGCCGCGAACATTGGCGGCCGGATGATCGGCACCTCCGCCGCGCTGCTGACGACGACGCTGACCCCGCATATGCCGGGGAGGCAGACGGCCCTCGCGGCGGCGGCGGTGGCGTTGCTGGTGTACCTGGTCGGGACGATCGCCTGCGGCTATCTGCCGGAGCCGAAGAGCGAAGCGCTGCCGGACTGACGCAGTCGCAGCACCCTCGCCATCCCGATCGGAGTGAAGGAGCCGGGCGAGGGACGGCGGGAGGCCCCCCGTACACACTCGTCGTCCCGATCGGGGTGAAGGAGGCGGGCGAGGGACGGCGGGAGGCCCACCGCACACACTCGTCGTCCCGAGCGGGGAGAAGGAGGCGGGCGAGGGACGACGGGAGACCCACGGCACACACTCGTCGTCATTCCCGCGAAAGCGGGAATCCACCGACCGCCCGGCTGCGTGGTCGACCTGTGAGCTCCGCGGGACGACATCCACCGGGGCCAACAGGATCACCACGCCACCGGTGGACCCCGGCCTTCGCCGGGGTGACGGAGGTGGCGAACGCCGGGGTCCAGTCGGGCCCATGGAGACCCGCATGCACGCATTGATTCCCATCTTTCGCCGGGGTGACGGAGATGGGAAACGCCGGCGTCCAGTCCGGCTTATGGAGGCCCACATGATCGCAACGCTACCCCTCTCGCTGACGTTCGTCCTCGCGCTCGCCGCCACGCCCGCGCCCGACCCCGGCCGCGCCCTGCGGGAGGCGGCGGGGAAGGGGGACGTCGCCCGCGCGCGCGAGCTGCTCGACGCCGGCACCCCCGTGGATGCCCCGAACCCCGACGGGGTCACCCCGCTGCTTCACGCGGCGGAGCAGGGGCACCTCGAGATGGTGCGGCTGCTGCTCGCGCGCGGCGCGAACGTCAACGGGCGGGATCGGTTCTTCGGCGGTTCCCCCATGAACATGGCTCTCGGGGGTGGCCACCTGGCGGTGGCAACGTTCCTCCTCGCGCAGGGGTCCGACGACGCGACCGCCGTGCTCGCCGAGGGGATCGAGCGGGACGACCTCGCGCTTGCCCGCGCGGCGCTCGCGACCGGGAAGGTTGGGCGCCTCGACCTGCAGCGGGCCCGGCGCGAGGCGGAGGGGAAGAGCGCGGAGCTCACCGCCCTGCTCGCGGCCGCGCCCCTTCCCGCCGCGACGAGCGGCACGCTCGCGCTTCCGGAAGGAGCGCTGGCGAAGTACGCCGGCCGCTACCGGGGCCAGCCGGGCGAGATGACGATCGAGGTACGCGGGGCGACGCTCGCAATCGTGGCGCCGGGTGCGACCAATCTCGTGGTCCGCCCCGTGGCGCGCGAGCGGTTCGAGGACACCGCCGGAGCGATCGGGGCGGAGTTCTGGGGGCGGGGCGGGACGGTCGAGTCGCTGACCCTCAACCGCGAGGGGGAGATCACCCAGTTCCGCCCGGTGGTGGGAGCCGATCCGGTGCCGCTCAAGGAGGCGGCCGCCCCGGCCGCCGAGGCGGCGCCGCGCAAGGAAGCGCGCCCGTGGCCCGCGTTTCGCGGCGCCGGCGCCGCCGGGGTCGGCGACGGCCAGGGGGCGCCGTGGCACTGGAGCATCGCGAGCGGCGAGAACATTCGCTTCAAGACGCCGCTCCCGGGAATGGCGCTGTCGAGCCCCATCGTGTGGGGGGGGAGGATCTTCGTCACCAGCGCCGTCAGCGCCAAGGGGGACGCGACCATCCGTACCGGACTCTACGGCGATCCCGCGTCGGTGGACGATCTCTCCGAGCACTCGTTCCGGCTCTTGGCGCTCGACGCCGCGACCGGGAAGATCCTCTGGGATCGGGAGGTCCACCGCGGCCAGCCCGGGGTGAAGCGCCATCTGAAGTCGAGCCAGGCCAATGCCACACCGGTTACCGACGGCAAGCGCGTTATCGCACTGTTCGGCGCGGTCGGGATTCTCGCCGCGTACAACGTCGACGGCAACCTGATCTGGAAGAAGGACATCGGCATCCTCGACTGCGGCGATACCATCTACGGCAGCGCGGAGTGGGGGCACGCCAGCTCGCCGATCCTCCATGGCGGCCGCGTCATCGTGCAGGCCGACCGGCGCGCCGACTCGTTCCTCGCGGCGTACCGGCTCACGGACGGCGCGGAGGTCTGGCGGACGCCGCGCGACGAGGCCTCGACCTGGGGGACGCCCGCGATCCTCCCCGGGCCCTCCGGGGACGAGATCGTGACGAACGGCAAGACGATCCGCGGCTACAGCGCCGCCACCGGCGCGCTTCTCTGGACGCTCGGGCCGAACTCCGAGACCATCGTGGCGACGCCAATTATCGGCGACGGGCTGGCGTTCGTCACCGGAGGGTACCCGCCGGTCCGCCCGATCTACGCGATCCGCCCGGGAGGGCGCGGCGACCTGACGCTCCCCGAGGGAAGCGAGGCCAGTAAGACCATCGCCTGGAGCCACGCGCGCGGCGGGACCTACTTGCCGACGCCGCTCCTGTACCACGACTATCTCTACCTCTTCAACAACAACGGGACGCTGGCGAGCTACAAGGCCGCGACGGGAGAGCAGGTGTACCAGACCCGGGTCGGCAGCAACGCCTCGTTCTCCGCGTCGCCGGTCGCGGCGGACGGCCGGCTGTACTTTCCGAGCGAGACCGGTGAGATCTACGTGCTGCGCGCGGGGCCGGAGTTCGAGCTGCTGACGACCAACAACATGGACGAGGTGGTGATGGCGAGCCCGGCGATCTCGGATGGGCTGCTGCTCATCCGCACGCTGGGGCATCTGGTGGGAATCGCGGAGGGTGCGAACGCTTCGGTGACGGCCGCGCCCGGCCGCTGACGGCTCCGCCACCGCCGCCGCTTCGTCTATACTCCGCGCGCATGTCCCTCGCCGCCGGTTCCCTCCTCGGCCCCTACGAGATCCTCTCTCCGCTCGGGGCGGGCGGCATGGGCGAGGTCTATCTCGCCCGCGACACCCGGCTCGGGCGCGAGGTCGCGATCAAGGTCCTGCCGGCGCACCTCTCCGGCGACCGGGCGCGCCGCGAGCGGTTCGAGCGCGAGGCCCGAGCCGTCTCGGCGCTCAACCACCCGCACATCTGCACGCTCCACGACATCGGCAGCCAGGACGGGATCGACTTCCTGGTCCTCGAGCGTGTGGACGGTGAGACGGTCGAGGAGCGGCTCAAGCGGGGACCCCTCCCGATCGACCAGGTCCTCCGCTACGCCGCGCAGATCGCCGACGCGCTCGACAGGGCGCATCGCAAGGGAGTCGTGCACCGGGATCTGAAGCCCGGCAATGTAATGCTGACCAAGGCCGGGGCGAAGCTGCTCGACTTCGGCCTCGCCAAGCTGGGAGGCGCCGTCACGGCCGACCCCGGCGGGCTATCGGTGCTGCCGACCGAGCATCCCAGCCTCACGGCCCAGGGGTCGATCCTCGGCACCTTCCAGTACATGGCGCCGGAGCAACTCGAGGGGAAGGAGGTCGATGCCCGCACCGACCTCTTCGCCTTCGGGACGCTGATCTACGAGATGGCCACCGGCAAACGCGCCTTCGAGGCCGGAAGCCAAGCATCGCTCATCGCCGCGATCCTCGAGCGCGAGCCGCCGCCGCTCTCGACGGCGCAGCCGCTCGCCCCCGCGGGGCTCGAGAGGCTGGTGCGGATCTGTCTGGCCAAGGACCCCGACGACCGCTGGCAGAGCGCCGGGGACCTGCGGCGCCAGATAGAAGCGCTCGCGGAGGCCGGATCGTCGGCGTCCTCCCCCGCGGTGCAGGTGGCGGCCGCGCCGCGCCGGCTGCCGCGCGGCTACCCCTGGGCGGTCCTCGGGGTCGCAGGCATCCTCTGCCTTGCGCTCATCACCCAGCTCGGGGATCGCGAGATCCCGGCCGCGCCGCGGCTCGAGGTCGAGATCGCCTCTCCACCCGGGGCCACCTTCGCGCTCGCGGGGGACAACGTGGCCTCGGTGTCGCTCTCTCCGGACGGCGAGCTGCTCGCCTTCGTCGCCCAGGCCGGCGACACGCTGAAGTTGTGGGTCCGCAACCTCGCCACCGGCGAGGCGAGGCCGCTCGAGGGGACCGACTACGCGAGCTACCCGTTCTGGTCGCCCGACGGGAAGTTCATCGCCTTCCTCGGCGACAACCGACTGCGGACGGTCCCCGCCGGCGGCGGGGCGGTGATCGACCTGGCCCCCGCCGCGGAGGGTCGCGGCGGCTCCTGGTCGAGCGACGAGACGATCCTGTATGCGCCGTATTGGCGCGAGCGGCTCCACCGGGTATCGGCCGACGGCGGGGAGGCCGTGCCGATCACGGAGTTCGACACGACCAAGGAGGAGACGACGCACCGCTCCCCGTGGTTCCTCCCCGACGGCAAGCACTTCCTGTACCTCGCGGCGAACCACGCCGCGGCGGAAACGAGCGGCGAGCATGCCATCTACCTCTCCTCGACCGACGCGCCGGGAGAGCGGCGGCTGCTCCTGCACGCCCGTTCGAACGTGCAGTACTCTGGCGGCCACCTCATCTACGTCCAAGGGCGGAAGCTCGTGGCCCAGCCGTTCGACGCCGACCGCCTCGAGCTCCGCGGCGAGCCGCAGACGCTCGTGGACGGGATCCGCTTCGAGACCGGATACTTCCACGGGGCCTTCACCGCGGCGGGCGATCGGCTCGTCTTCCAGCGGGGCGGGTCGGCCACCTTCTGCGAGCTGGTGTGGCTCGATCGCGGCGGCCGGGAGATCGGACGCCTCGGCGGGCCCGATCTCTACCGCGAGATGCGTTTGTCCCCCGACGATCGGACGCTCGCGGTATCGATCGGCGACCCAGGAGACATCTGGCTCTGGGATCTGGGGCGCGACGTCAAGACGCGATTCACCCTGCAGCCGATGAACGAGGCGGCGCCCGTCTGGTCGCCGGACGGACGCTGGCTCTACTACTACGCCGACTGGGACGGCCTCGGGGACGTGTGGCGGAAGGCGGTGGACGGCAGCTCCGAGGACGAGTCGATTCTCGCGACGCCGCGGATCGAGAGTCCCACCAGCGTCTCGCCGGACGGGAGCCGGCTGCTCGTGCGTCACGTCAGGGCGGACCACTCCTCGGTGCTGCGGGTGGTCCCACTCGCGGGGGGAGAGCCGAGCCCGGCGCTGGCGGTCGAGAAGCAGGAGTGGGGCGGACAGTTCTCACCGGACGGCCGTTGGATCGCCTACACCTCGGATGCCTCCGGCAGAAATGAGGTCTACCTTGCCCCCTACCCGGGGGGAAAGGGGCGCCGGCAGGTGTCGACCGCGGGCGGCGGCTCCGCCACGTGGCGGGAGGACGGGCGGGAGCTCTTCTACCTGACGCCGGATGACTGGCTTGCCGCGGTGACCCTCGGCGACGGAGCGAACCCCGTGGTCGGAGCGCCGACGCGGCTCTTCGCCGTCTCGCCGCAGCACGGGATCGTGTGGGACTACGAGGCGACCCGCGACGGCCAGCGCTTCCTCGTGAACCGGATGATCGTCGAGCCCGGCGAGGAGAACCTCACACTCGTCACGAACTGGACCAGCCGGCTCGCGAGCTGATCCCCATGCGCCCCCTCCGCCACTACGCCTGGCTCTCGATCGCGGCGGCGCTCGCGACGATGGCGCTGAAGGGCGTCGCCTGGTGGCTGACCGGCTCGGTCGGGCTCTTGTCGGACGCGATCGAGTCGATCGTCAACCTGGCCGGGGCGGTGATGACGCTCGCGATGGTCACCGTCGCGGCGCGTCCTGCGGACGACGGCCACGCCTACGGCCACAGCAAGGCGGAGTACTTCGCCAGCGGCTTCGAGGGGATGCTGATCCTGCTCGCCGCCGGCGGCATCGGTTTCGCCGCGGTGCAGCGGTTTCTGCATCCGCAGGGGCTCGAGCAGCTCGGCGCCGGGCTGGCCGTATCGGTCGTGGCCTCGGCGATCAACTTCGCGGTCGCCGGCGTGCTCCTCCGCGCGGGGCGCCGCCACGGATCGATCGCGATCGAGGCGGACGCCCAGCACCTGCTCACCGACGTCTGGACGTCGGCCGGCGTCCTGGTGGGACTCGGCGCGGTGGTGCTGACGGGTCGGCTCTGGCTCGACCCGCTCCTGGCGCTCCTGGTCGCCGCCAACATCCTGTACACCGGCCTCCGCCTGATGTCGCGCTCGACCGCGGGCCTGATGGACGCGGCGCTTCCCGCGGACCAGCAGCGCCTGATCGCCGCGATCCTCGATCGCTATCGCGCCCACGGCCTCGCCTTCCACGCGGTGCGCACCCGGCAGGCCGGGGCCCGCGCCTTCGTCACGATGCACCTGCTCGTCCCCGGCAACTGGAGCGTCCAGGAGGGTCACGACTGGGCGGAAAAGGTCGAGACCGAGATCCGGGAGGCGTTGCCGCATGCGAACGTGATCACGCACCTCGAACCCCTGGAGGATCCGGCGGCGATCAGCGACGAGGACCGCTAGCCCGGCCTCCGTCCCGTCTCTGCTTCCTTCCACACGCCTGCCACCCCACTCCATCCCCGTTTTTACGTCTCGTTGACAACTGAGACACCTTTTTACCGCCATCCTGGAGACATTTACGCGCGCTTCGCGTTTAGTAAGGAAAGCAGGATCGGCGGGCGGACTCGAACGGCGCGGGGAGCGGCCATGCACAACGTCTGGACCGATGTCGACGCTCTCGCCAGGCTGGCGCGCTCGGAGCACAAGGCGGAGCGCGATTCGCTCGGCGCCCGCGCGTCGTCCCGCGGCAACCCCGAGACGATCCTCTACCCGCCGTTCCGCGGCGACGCGCGCTTCGAGTTCCACACGGTGGAGTCGCCGGCGCGCATGGTCTCCGGCGACTACGCCGACGGCATGCTGCTGACGGGCGGGGTGCTCGCCGTCGTGATGGCGGACGTCTCCGGCAAGGGAATCCCCGCCGCGGTGGTGATGGGGATCAGCCGCTCGGTAATCCGGAACATCTGCGCCTACTCCGACTCGCCGGGGGAGGCCCTCACGCGGGTCCACAAGATCCTGTTCGAGGCGGACCTCGACTCGATCTTCCTGAGCATCTTCCTGGGGTATCTGGACCTCCGGACCGGCGCATTCCGCTACGCGAACGCAGGGCACCCCCTGCCCTACCGGATCGCGGCGGACGGGGGGGTACGGCCCTTCGGGAGCGTCACCGGCCCGGTTCTGGGGATCCTGAACGTCGGCCGCTACAGCGAGAAGGAGGAGCGTCTCGGCCACGGCGAGGCGCTGCTTCTGTACACCGACGGCATCACGGAGGCGAAGAGCCCGATGGGCGAGTTTTTCGGGGACGAGCGCCTGTGCGATCTGCTGGCGCAGCATGCCGACACTCCAATCGCGGCGCTCTGCGCCCGGGTGGCGGACGCCATCGAGGAGTTCCAGGGGGGGGTCCGCCACGACGACGCCACCCTGCTCGCGGTGAGGCGGACTGCCTAGGTCTCCCAGTCGCTCAATCACGCGCGCGAGCGGCAGGTGGGTCCCGGCTTCCGCCGGGACGACGGGGGTGGAAGCGGCGCGGCTTCAACCCCTCCGTCACCCCGCCGGGGTCCACCGGTGGCGCTGCGATCCCCTTGCCCCCAGTCGTTTGTCGTCGTTTTTCCCGGCAACCTTCGCGCTCGGATGGCGTATTCTCCTGTCCGGGCGAAGT
>Ga0210379_10000559_pt1 | contig 12280 bp, 8 predicted proteins | sample PLMedo_2_FD_155468 | JGI IMG/M metagenome (GOLD analysis project Ga0210379, IMG submission 155468) | Groundwater sediment microbial communities from an aquifer in East River, Colorado, USA - PLM4_32_coex redo | ecosystem: Environmental > Terrestrial > Soil > Riparian zone | place: USA: East... | reverse complement strand
CGGCCGAGTTGAGGATGTATTCATGGCCGCCGCGGATCAGGATCACGGGATTGTTCGGCGCCACGCGATCGAGATCGTCACGGAGCGGAAGCCGCTGCTCCTTGAGCTGTGCCTCGTGCCAGTCGCTGTTCGAGAGGATCACGTCGCCGGGTTGCGAGGCCCGCACGCGGGCGGCGATGGCGGCGGCGACGTCGGCGAGGGATCTCGCGCGGGAGAGGTCCACGCCCGGTCCGCCGCCGGCGCCGTGCAAGTGGTTGTCCATCAATCCGGGTATCAGCGCGCGTCCCTGCAGATCGATCTGCCGCGTCTTCGCGCCTGCGAGCGAGCGCATTTGCGCGGAGGAGCCCACCGCCGTGATGCGATCGCCCGTCACGGCGACGGCCTGCGCGACGGAGAAGGCACGGTCCACGGTGATCACGCGGCCGTTGTAGAACACGATGTCGGGCGTGGCTGGTTGCAGGAGGGCGGCCGCGAGGGCCAGCAGAACGAGGCCAATCTTCACCTGCGCATCGTCGTGCGGCATCGCCTGAAGAGTCAAGGCATCTCGGAATAGAATCATGGGTACCCGTAGGAGGGTCGTCATGCCGTCGATCGCCGCATTCCACCCGCAGATAGTCCATTTCGCCGTCGCCCTGCTCGCGATCGGCGTGGTATTCCGGCTCGTGTCGCTCACGGGCCGGCTGGCGTTCACCTCTCATGCGGCCAGCGCCTTGATCCTGATCGGAACGATAGCCAGCGTGCTGGCGGTGAAGTCCGGAACCGACGCCCATGGTCCAGTGGAGCGCGTGCCGGGCGCGCGCTCGGCGGTGACGGAGCATGAGGAGTGGGGTATCCGCGCGCGCAACATCTTCATCGGCGTGTCGGCACTCGAGTTGATCGTGCTGATTCTGGGCACCAGGATGCCGAAGCAGGCGCGGGTCTTCGCGATGGGCGCGGCCGCGATCGGCGTCGTGGGCGTTGGTGCGATCTACCAGGCGGGCGAGCACGGCGGGCAACTGGTCTACAACCACGCCGGCGGCGTTGGCATCCGCAGCGGCAATCCGCAGGATGTGGGCAACTTGCTGGTGGCGGGCCTTTATCACCAGGCCAATCTCGATCGGCAGGCGGGCAAGGGTACAGACGGCGCCGTCCTGATCGACCTGGCCGCCACCCGTTTCCCGGAGAATCTCGAGTTGCAGCTGATGTCGATCGAGTGGACCACCGAGGTGAAGAAGGATCCCGCAGACGCCCTGAGACGCCTCGACATGACGACGGTTCCTGGTACCGACACCAGGCTGCGAATTCGCGCGGCGATGGCACGGTCGAGCGCGCTCGCCGCATCGGGCAACATGGAAGCGGCGAAGCAGGTGCTGCTGACGCTCAAGGGCGAGTTCCCGACGAGCCCGCAGATCCAGCGCCGGCTCGACGAACTGTCGAAATAGGCCCCACTGTTCGTCCCTGCGATTTGGAATCAGCAGGGACGGGGCGAAGCAGCCGGACCTCGCCTGCCGGTATCCTGCCCCGATGGGCGCACCAACCGGCCCCGCGGGGGTGGATGATGTCGCGGCGCGAATAGTCGTCACGCCGCTCGTCGGCATCATCATCCCCAACGCGGCCGGCATGATCGATCACAGCGCCCACTCGTGGGCCGGGCTGGCCGCCACCTACGCCTGGTTCATCGTCGTCGCCTTCATCACCTGGGAAGGCAACCTCCGTCTGTATCTGCGCTTTCAGGATCGCACCGCGTGGCTGACCCGGCCGTGGCACCGCGTGCGGCTGCTGGTAGGCCTCATCTGCCTCTTCACCATACCCTTCACGGTGTCGGCGCTGTGGGCATGGGCCTGGCTGTTCGCCGATCCGCTCGCAACGCCGCGATCACTGGCGACGGCCGTGTTCGCCATCGTCGCGGCCGTCACGTTCATCACGCATGTCTACGAAACCGTGTTCCTGGTGCGTGAGTGGGAGAGCGATCGCATCCGCAACGAGCGCCTGCAGCGCGAGAACCTCGAAGCTGAGTTGATCGTTCTCAAGAGCGAGGTCAACCCGCATACGCTCTTCAACAACCTCAATGCGTTGTCGCACCTCGTCGAGCGGGGCGATCGGCGTGCGTCGGCGTTCGTGAGCGCGCTGGCCGGAAGCTATCGCTACCTGCTGAACACGCGCAAGCGGCAGTTGGTGCCGCTCAGCGAAGAGCTGGCCCTGCTCGATCAGTTCATCGCGCTCGTCACCTTGCGGTATGCGGGCGGGCTGCAGGTGACCTTGAAAGTGGATCTGGTGGCCGCGCATCGCTGGCTATTGCCCCCGGTGGTCCTGCCGGAATTGCTCGAGAACGCGGTGAAACACAACGACCTGGCCGCCGATCGTCCGCTCGTGGTCGAGGTGGCGCTGGAGGGCGATCGGCTCACCGTTTCGCACGAACGGCGTCCCCGCACCGGCGAAGTGTCCTCTACCGGCGTGGGATTGGACAATCTTGCACAACGCTTCAAGCTCACGACCGGCGTGGCAGCACGCTGGGCCGAGGGCGGCGGACGCTTTGTGGTGACCCTTCCATTGGTAGCCAGTGATGGCGCAATCGTTGCAAAATAGCAGGTCATGCGGCGTGCACTGTCCGCCATCGTGGTCACCGTGCTCTTGTTGTGGTCGTCACTGGCTACGGCACAGGGCGGTCCGACCAATTGCTCGGTCGTGTCGCAGAACCTGTGGGTTCGCGATCAGCTGACCGACCTCTATCTCTGGAATCAGTTCCTGCCGTCGGTGAATGCCGCGTCGTATCCGTCACCCGAGGCTTATCTCGAAGCAGTGCGTTACCGGCCCATCGACAATTCCTACAGCTACATCACGTCGGCGGCGGCCAACACCGCGCTTTACGGCGAGAGCCAGTACGTGGGTTTTGGGTTTTCCACGCAGATCGCCGGCGACACCATGCGGATCCTGCAGGTGTTTCCCGAGAGCCCCGCGGCCGAGGCCGGGCTCGGCCGCGGCGACCGGATCACCCAGATCAACGGCCGGCAGGTTGCGTCGATGATCGCCGACGGCAGTATCGGCGCTGCGTTTGGCGCCAGCGATATCGGTGTCGCGTCGGACATCGTCTTCCAGACGCGGGCAGGCGCCGCCGGTCAAGCGCGGCTGGTCAAACGGGTGGTGACCATTCCCACGGTGTCGCTCACGCGCGCATTCGACGTGGACGGAAGACGGGTAGGCTATCTCTTCTTCCGCAACTTCGTGACGCCCTCGTATGCGGCGCTCGACGAAGCGTTCGCCGCGCTGCGGGACGCCGGCGTCAACGAGCTCGTCCTCGACCTTCGCTACAACGGCGGCGGGCTGGTCGACGTGGCCGTGCACCTGTCGAGCCTGATCGGGGGCTCGACCACCGCCGGTCAGACGATGGCGACGTATGTCCACAACAGCAGGAACACGGCGCTCAACAAGACGCTGCGGTTCGAGTCGGTCAATCCGCTGAATCTCTCGCAATTGGTGGTGATTGCCACACGGTCGTCGGCGTCGGCCAGCGAGTTGGTGATCAACGGCCTCAGGCCCTACATGCCGGTGGCGATCATCGGCGATACCACATATGGCAAGCCCGTTGGGCAATACGGCCTGACGTTCTGCGACAAGGTGCTGGCACCGGTCTCGTTTTCGCTGAAGAACGCCAACGGCCAGGGCGACTACTTCGAAGGATTGCCCGCCACCTGCGGCGCCGCCGACGATGCGGACCACGACCTCGGCGACGCCACCGAAGGCTCGCTCGCCGAAGCGCTGACCTACATCCGCACGGGCGCCTGCAGTCCGGGCTCCGCGCGCGCAAGCACCGCGCTCCGCGCCCAGCGAGCCGCGCCTCGCCTGGAAGGCTTCCGTTCTCTGATCAACGCCTGGTAAGAGTAGACTGCGCGCATGCGCCGTCTGTTTGTTTTCGGTCTCTTCGCCGCTCTCGCGCTTCCTTCGGCTGCCCGCGCGCAGGTTTACGTCAACGCGAAATCCGGCGGCAACTACATGCAGAACTACTACCTCCCGCCGGCGGCGAGCAGCACGCCGTGGTGGCCGTCGTGGTCCCCCGATGGCCAGTGGATCGCATTTGCGATGGACGGCTCGTTGTGGCGCATGAAGGTGGCAGACGGAGGCGCCGATGGCGTCGCCATCGAATTGCTGCGCGAATCGACGTATCTCTCCTCCCCGGAGTGGTCGCCGGACGGCAAGTTCCTTGCCTACACCGCGGACGATGACGGCAAGAGCATCAACATCAAGATCCTGAATGTGGCCAGCGGGGCGACGACGGCGGTCACGACGGGAGCGTTCGAGAACCTCGAGCCGGCGTGGTCGCCTGATGGCCGACGGCTGGTCTACGTGTCCACCGCGCCCAACGGCTACTTCAACGTGTTCGTGGCCCCGATCGACAACGGCCGCGCCGGCACGCCCGTCCAGATCACCACCGATCACAAGTTCGGCCGCGATCGCCTCTACTTCGGCGATCCGGACGTGCACATCTCGCCGTCGTGGTCACCGGATGGGCAGGAGCTGTTGCTGGTGTCGAACCGCGGCATTCCACTGGGTTCCGGCGGCGTGTGGCGCGTGCCCGTCGCCGCCGACGTGATGAACAGCAGCAAGGCCGTGTTGATTCACAAGGAAGAGACGTTGTATCGGACGCGGCCGCAGTGGTCGCCGGACGGCAAGCGCTTCATCTACTCATCGCACCTCGGCGGACAGTTCACCAACCTGTTTGTCCTGCCCACCGTAGGTGGTGAGCCATACAAGATGACCTTCGGCGAGTACGACACGTTCCTGCCGCGATGGTCGCCCGACGGCGAGTGGATCGCGTGCATCTCCAACGAACTGGGTCTGCCGCAACTGAAGCTGATCAAGTCGTGGGGCGGCGAAGCGCGCGTCCTCAAGGTCGCTCAGAAGAAGTGGCTGACGCCGATGGGCCGGCTCGATGTGCGCATCGTCGATGCCGCGACCGACCGCGAGACCGAAGCCCGTGTGTATCAGACGGCGGTGGACGGCAAACCGTACACACCTGCCGATTCCTACGAGCGTTTCGGCCCGCTGAACCGCCACCTGTTTCACACGCCGGGGCACTACAGCATCGAGGCGCCGGTGGGCCCGTTCACGATCGAAGCCGTCAAGGGATTCGAGTACGAGGTGGCGCGGCAGAAGGTGGAGGTAACGGCAGGCGCGACGACCACCATCACCGTGACGCTCAAGCGGATGGTCAACCTCAAGACGAAAGGCTGGTATTCCGGCAGCAATCACGTGCACATGAACTACGCCGGCAACCTGCACAACACGATCCCGAACATGTTCATGATGAACGCGGCGGAAGACGCGGACATGATCAGCCTGCAGATTGCCAACAAGGACAATCGCGTCCTCGACTACCAGAACTACGTCCCAGGGCAAGCGCAGCATCCGCTCTCGACGAAAGACCGGGTGATGCACATCGGCCAGGAGTATCGGCCGCCGTTCTACGGTCACATTTCCCTTCTGAACCTCAAGGATCACCTGATCTCGCCATTCGTCACCGGCTACGAAGGAACCGGCGTCGAGAGCCTGTATCCATCGAATACGGATATCTTCCGATATGCCAAGGAGCAGGGCGGCATTGGCGCCTACGTGCACCCATTCTTCAGCGAGGCGGAACCGATGGATCCGCGGCTGGCGGGCGCCAAGACACTGCCGGTGGACGTCGCGCTCGAGGCGGTGAGCTATCACGAGTTGTGGTCACAGGTGGCCACCGAGGCCGGGGTCAACGTCTGGTATCGCCTGCTCAATTCCGGTTTTCGCGTGCCCGTGACCGGTGGGGAGGACTCGATCTCGAGCCTGCATCGCGTTGAGCTGGTGGCGTCGGTGCGCGGTTACTTCAACCTGGGCGCCGGCCAATTGTCGTGGGCGAACTGGATGAAGGCGCTGCTTGCCGGACGCGGATTCGTGACCAATGGACCGCTGATCGAATTCTCGGCCAACCAGGGTGTGATGCCGGGACAGGAAATTGCGCTGCCGGCCGGCGGCGGAACCGTCACGTTCCGAGGGTCGCTCACCTCCAACGCACCGCTGCAGAAGTTCGAGCTGGTGTCGATGGGCCAGGTTGTCCACACGACGCCGTTGTCCGCGGACAAGCAACATGGGACGTTCGAGGTGCCCATCAAGATTGAGAAATCCGGCTGGTATTCCCTGCGAGCCTCCGGCGCCAACGGCACTTTTCCAGTCGAGAACACCCGGCCGCTTGCCGTGTCGAACCCGATCTACGTGGTGATTGGCGGGCAGGCGATTCGCGATCGCGCTTCGGCCGAGTACTTCGTCAAATGGATCGACGTGATCACACAGATGGCCGCGGAGCATCCGGGATGGCGCAGCGACAAGGAGAAGGCGCACGTGCTGGGCCAGTTCAAGGAAGCTCGAGACATTTACGTGAAGCGCGCGGCCGAGGCCAAGTAACTTTCAAGCCCTCAGGACCTCAAGCCCTCAGGACCTCAGGATGCCGGAACTGCCAGACATCGAGCTCTATCTCCACGCGCTGCGCCCGCGTATCGTCGGGCAGCAGTTGGAGCGGATCCGCATTGCGAGCCCGTTTCTCGTCCGTTCGGTGGATCCACCGGTCCATGCCGTTGAGGGACGTCACGTGCGCGGCCTCGAGCGCCTGGGCAAGCGGGTCGTGTGGGCGATGGATGACGACTTGTTCCTCGTCATTCATCTGATGATCGCAGGTCGTTTCAAGTGGAAGGCTCGCGGAACCAAGATTCCCGGCAAGGTGGGGCTGGCGGCGTTTGATTTCCCGACCGGCACGTTGCTCCTGACCGAGGCCGGGTCGCAACGCCGGGCCTCGCTGTTCGTTGTTCGCGGCCACTCGCAGCTGGCGGCGCTCGATCCGGGCGGCATCGACGTCCTGACGTCAACAGTGGAGGCGTTTGGCGCGGCGCTCACGCGGGAGAACCACACGCTCAAGCGATCGCTGACCGACCCCCACTTGTTCAGCGGCATCGGCAACGCTTACTCCGATGAAATCCTCCACGCGGCGGAGTTGTCGCCGATGCAGCTGACCAGCCGCCTCACGTTCGAACAGATCGCACGCCTTCATGCACACGCCATTGACGTCCTGATCAAGTGGCGAGACGAGTTGATCGCCGAAACCGGCAACGCGTTTCCCGAGAAGGTCAGCGCGTTCCGAGAAGGCATGGCGGCGCACGGCCGCTACGGCCAGCCGTGTCCCGTGTGCGGCACTCCGATTCAACGCATCCGCTACGCCGCGAACGAGGCCAACTATTGTCCGAAGTGCCAGACGGGCGGCAAGCTCCTGGCCGACCGAGCGCTCTCTCGATTGCTCAAGGAAGACTGGCCACGGTCTCTCGATGAACTGGAGCAATACAAGAACGATCGAAAAGCCTAGCCTTCGGCCTCGACGAACTCCCGTTCGCGGGCGGCCGCCGGTCCGGGAGCGGCCGCGGGATCGATCTCGCGACCGTGGGTGAGGCAGTCCGCCAGATAATCGTGGGCCTCCGCGTCGGCGCGGGCGAGCAACACTTCGAGCGGCGTTCGCGTATTGGCATCGGGGTCGCGCACCTGAAGGGTCGGAAACGACCCGTCCGCGCGTTGCCGCGCATAGCGATACCAGAAGTCGAGGTGCCAGCGGGTAAACATGCGGACGCGCTCCAGGCCGTGGGCATCCTCGCCCCAATGCTCGCGGGCCAAGGCCGCATATCGCCGATAGATCTCCACGCGACCCTCGCCTGCAAGATCGCGATACCCTTCGCTGGCCTCACGGAACAACCAGGGCTTGATCAGGGCCCCGCGCGCCGTCATCACACCCGCACATCCCGATCTGGCTTTCGCCCGCGCGATGTCCTCGGGAAACAGCAGGTCGCCGTTGCCGATTACCGGTACGGCCACCGCGGCGACGACGGTTCCGATGGCGTCCCAATCCGCGGCAAACCGATAGCGGGCATTCCGAGTGCGCCCGTGCACGAAGATCGCGTCGGCGCCGCCCTCCACCGCCGCGCGCGCCTGATCTACGACGTTGCGCATCTCGTCGTTCCAACCGAGCCGCAGCTTGACGGTGATCGGCGCCTTCGTCACGGCTTTCTTCATGGCTTCGACAATCCGGCGGATGCGGGCGGGCTGGCGACCGAGCGATGCGCCCAGGCCCTTGTGGGTGAAGTGATCGATCGGGCACCCGCAGTTGAGGTCCACGAGGTCCGCGCCCTTCGCCTCGACCAGCGCCGCCGCCCAGCCCATTTCCTCGGGATTGGTGCCGGCCAGTTGCACGCCGAAGAACGGTTCGCCTTCGAAGCGCCGAATCAACGCGAACTCGCCCATGCGCTTCTGCTTCAGGCGCCGGGCCACCGTCATCTCGCTGATGGTGACGCGCGCGCCCAATTCCACGCACAAACGCCGATAGGGAAGATTCGAGCCCTTGGTCATCGGCGCCATCACCACGGCGCCGGTCAGGGCTTCGCGAAGGTTCATGACTCAGTGTACCCTTGCTCATGCACCCACGATCCCTGCTCACAGCGTTGCTGGTCTCAACGCTGCTCGTGGTGCAGCCCTCGGCCCAGGCGACGAAGAAACACTTCCTGTGGAGCGTCACCGACTCCAAGGGCGCCGTGGTCCACCTGATGGGATCGATTCACGTCCTCACGCCGGACTTCTATCCGTTGAGCCCGGAACTCGAGAAGACGTTCGCAGGCTCGAAGGTGCTCGTCGAGGAGCTGGACCTCGATGAGATGAACAATCCCGCGGCGCTGCTCCCGATCCTGAGCAAGGCGATGTATGCCGATGGCACTACGCTGGAACAGGCCATTGCGCCTGCCACCTACGCCGAAGTCAAGCGCCGGGCCGAAAAGGCCGGCCTGCCGATGATGGCGCTGGACCGGATGAAGCCGTGGATGGTGGCCGTGGCCCTCACGGCGCCGGCCCTCAAGGCCGCGGGCTTCGATACCGACCTCGGCATCGACAAGCATTTCTTCGACAAGGCCAAGGAGACAGGCAAAGAGGTCCGCGCGCTCGAAACCGTGGCCTATCAACTTGGCCAGTTCGATCAGCTGTCATCCGCGATGCAGGAGTTGATGCTGAAGGAGACCATGGCCGACCTCGACACGCAGGTCAACAACGTCAAGGAGGTGGCCACCGCATGGGCCGCCGGCAACACGGCGACGATCGAGCGCGTGATGCTCAAGGACATGCTCCAGTCGCCTGAGCTGTACCAGAAGCTGCTCGTCGAGCGGAACCAGAACTGGGTCGCGCCGATCGAAACCTGCCTCAAACAAAACGCCGGCTGCATCGTGGTGGTTGGCGCGGCCCACCTCATCGGTCCGCACGGTGTTCCTACCCTCTTACAGAAGAAGGGCTACAAAGTCGAACAGAAGTGACCGATGGCGAACAGCCATTGGCTGCTGCTCTCGCGAAAATGGCCAGAAATGTGTTCGTCCCACTGGCATAGTGCTTGAAAGGAGGACGCCATGCGCGGACCACTTCGAGACCTCCTCCATGCCTGGCGAGGGCTGCGAAAGAGCCCCGGTTTCATCATCGCGGCGCTCGCCACGCTGACCATCGGGATCGGCGCCAACGTCACCATCTTCAGCGTCGTCAACGGTCTTCAGTTTCGTCCGATGCCGTTTGGCGACCGGAGCGACCGTCTCGTGACGGTTCATCCAACGCATCGTCTGCTGACTGAAGAGCCCGGCTGGGGAGATGCTGAAATCTCGTATCGCGACCTGCTCGATTTCCGCTCGGCACCATCGGTCGAGGGCATGGGCGCGTATCTGTCCCGCACCTATGTCCTCAGTGGCGAAGCCGAGACCGCCGAGCGGGTGAGAGGGGGATCGGTCACGCCCGACCTGTTCAGGCTGCTTGGTATCGATCCGATTCTTGGCCGGCATTTCCTGCCGGAGGAGGGTACCGCCCCCGGGCTCGAGACGTCGGTCATGCTGACCTACCAGCTATGGCAACGGCGCTACGGCGCCGACCCATCGATCCTCGGGAAGACGATCGTCGTCAACGACCGTGCCCGCACAGTGATTGGCGTGCTGCCGCCCGGCTTTCAATTCCCGGAATGGGATCAGATGTACGCGCCGTTACGTTGGGATGAATCGCCGCGTTCCGCTCGCAACGTCAATGCGGTGGCCCTGATGCGGCCGGGCGCGACCATCGACGACACCCGGGCTCAGATCGGCGCCATCGCCAAGCGCCTGGAAGAGCTGTACCCGGAGACCAATCGCGGATACGGCGTCCAGGTCGTCCCCATTCGCAACTCCTACGTTGACGCCGGTACCAGCGCGATCAGCGTGGTCCTAACGGCGGCGGTCGGCTTCGTGTTGTTGATCGTCTGCGCCAATCTCGCCAACCTGATGCTGGTCCGCGGCGCCGCGCGCCAGCGCGAGCTGGCCGTGCGCGCCGCGATGGGCGCCGGCCGCGGCCGTCTGGTCTGGGTGTCGTTGTGCGAAAGCCTGATCCTGGCGCTGCCCGGAGGCGCACTGGGTTTGCTGGCGTCGCAGTGGGCGCTTGATGCGATGCACAGCGCCTTTGGCGACCGATTGCCGTACTGGGTCCGGTTCGACATCGACCTGCGCGTGACGCTCTTCGCGATTGGTGCGGCCCTCTTCACCGCGATTGCCGTCGGACTGCTTCCGTCGCTTCGCGCGGCCCGGCTGGACCTGGCGCACGACCTCAAAGAAGCGGGCCGGGGACTCTCCCTCGGGCGAGGCGGACAGCGCCTCCAAGCCACGCTTGCGGTGGCGCAAGTGGCGCTCTGTTTCGCGCTGCTGGTCGGTGCCAACCTGATGGTGCGCAGTTTTCTAGCGATGCAGACTGCGGACCTCGGCTTTGACGATCGCCCAATCCTGTCGGCGCGCGCGTTCCTCGCCGGCGACGCCTACAACGATGTCCGCACGCGATCCACCTTCTACCGCGAGGCCGCCGCGCAGCTCGCCGCGCTGCCAGGCGCCGTCGCCGCCGCGGCGACGACCAGCATTCCCGGAGACGATGGGGGTTCGAAGCAGAAACTGGTGGCTGACGGCCGAACCTCAGAAGACGACCAGATCATGGTCGAGGCCATCGGCATCACCCCGGATCTTTTCAGCGTGCTCGGTCTGCCGATCAGCGACGGCCGCACCTTCACGGCCGGCGAGTCGGACGACCCGAATGCCGACGTCGTGCTTCTCAACCAATCGCTGGCAAACAAGCTGTGGCCCGGCGCCCGGGCGGTCGACCGCCGCGTCGGCATCCGGATCGACAACGACATCGCGTGGTTCCGAATTGTCGGCGTCGTCCCCGACGTGCACTACGAGGAAATCGGCGAAGAAACCGAACCGTCGCGCCTGAACGTCTACATACCCTACGCCCGGGATGGTGCGCGCTCGATGGCCCTGCTCGTGCGAGCGGCGGGCTCGCCGGCAGGGTTGATGGCGCCTGCCCGCGAGGCGCTTCGGCAGCTCAGTGCCACGTTCCCGATCTATCGCATGATGCCGATGAGCGAGTTGAGGCGACAGACGACGTGGGAGCAGGAGTTCTTTGGCAACCTGGTCGCCGCGTTCGCGGCCTTGGCGCTGGCACTTGCGTGCCTGGGAATCTACGGCCTGATTTCGTATTCCGTTGGGCGTCGCGCCCGCGAGATCGGCGTGCGCCTGGCGCTGGGGGCCCGGCCCCGCGACGTCGTGTCGATGCTGCTTGGCGAGAGTGCGCGGGTGGGTGGCGCGGGCCTGGTGATCGGCGTCACGTTCGCCGCGGTGATCGCGCGGTTGCTGACGCGAACACTCTACGGCGTCTCTGCCGACGTCTGGCTGTTTGCGTCGATGGCGGCGCCCCTGACGTTGGCACTGTTGCTGGCCACCTGGTGGCCGGCGCGGCGTGCGGCCAGAGTGGAGCCGACGGCCGCCCTTCGGGATGAATAAAGCAGGTGCGTACAGTGCGTACGGTGCGAAATGTGCGTACGGTGCTTTGGGTGCATAAGGGTGCATAAGGGTGCAAAGGGTGCTGTCTTCGCGCTTTACCAACGAAAACTCTGATTCATACCCGCGCTTCCCAACGCCTGGTGCGGGCACTCGGTTTTTGCCACATGCTTTCCGCTTCCGATCGCACTCCTTGCGATCCCGATTGACCGCAGATCCCAAATCCGGCGCGAAAACACTCAACACTGCATGGTGCGGAGTTTGCTCCTCCAATGGGAATGGCTGGATGGAGAGACTTCCGGGATATCGGCGCCTGGCAGCGCGCACGGGAATTGAAGCTGATTGCGAAAGAATTGCTGGACCGACCGCGGGTTCAAAGCGACTTCAAGTTCCGAGACCACTCCCGACCCTCCGCTGGGTCCCAAGTG
>Ga0210379_10000558_pt1 | contig 12323 bp, 11 predicted proteins | sample PLMedo_2_FD_155468 | JGI IMG/M metagenome (GOLD analysis project Ga0210379, IMG submission 155468) | Groundwater sediment microbial communities from an aquifer in East River, Colorado, USA - PLM4_32_coex redo | ecosystem: Environmental > Terrestrial > Soil > Riparian zone | place: USA: East... | reverse complement strand
GCCCGCCGCGTCGCGCGCCGACCTCGTGGCGCGCCGGCCGCAGCTCATGGAATGGGCCATCGGCAAGGGCTATGACGCCTTCCGCCCCGGCACCGGCAAGCTGATCCTCCCGGGCGAAAAGATCTCGTGGGACCAGCACATTCACGCCGCCTCTGAAGACGTCGACAGCGGCTCGGAGATCGGCCTGTGGCTCTATCCGAAAGGCGAGGAGCCCAAGAAGCGCAGCTACCTGATCGGCTTCACCGGCCTGCGCGAGCGCGGCTTCCTCGATATTCCGCCAAACTCGCTCGCGTTCACCGAGGGCTTTACGGTCCTGAAAGAGAACACGATCATCACCAACTTCCAGCCGCACTTCCATCTGCGCGGCAAGGCGATGCAGGTTGAAGCGATCCTGCCCGACGGCGCGCGTCAGATCATCAGCTACGTCGGCAACTTCAACTTCAACTGGATGACCAACTACATCTACACGGACGACGCGGCCCCGGTGTTCCCCAAGGGCACGGTGATCCACGTCAGCGCCTGGTACGACAACACCAAGAACAATCCGACCAATCCCGATCCGGAGCAGTGGGTCGGTTACGGCGATCGCACCGTGGACGAAATGGCCCACGCCTGGATGAACGTCGTCTACCTGGACGACGCGGAGTACAAGGCGCTCCTGGCCGAACGCAAGGCCAAGACGACGAACACCGAGGCGCGCGATCGTCAGCAGCAGCAGTAGTAGCTTCTCGGAGGGCGCCCCCAGAAGGGGCGCCCTCCGTTCTCCGAGGGATATTTGAACAATGGCAAGAGGATCGCTGGCAAAGCTCTGCGCGTTCGCAATCCTGGCCGGTTCGGCGCTCGTCTCGGCGCAAGTGCCGATCCAGCTGCCGATGGAGCCGCCGCGCGAGTTCGGCACCAGCATCACCGGTTCAATGGAGGGATGGTTCGAGAACGCCGACGGCACCAAGACCTTCATCGTCGGCTACCTGAATCGCAACGCGAAGCAGGAGATCGACGTCCCGATCGGCCCGAATAACAGCATCGAGCCGGGCGGGCCGGACTACGGGCAGCCCACGCACTTCATGCCCCACCGTCAGTTGGGCATGTTCACGGTGACGGTGCCCAAGGAGTTCACCGCCCAGCAGCGCCTGACCTGGACCATCACCGTCAACGGCCGGACCAACTCGATTCCACTCAAGCTCACGCCCGACTACATCCTGCAGCCGTTCAGAGACGTCGCCGTCGGCAACACACCGCCGATCATCAAGTTCTCGCCGACCGGCCCGACGATCCAGGGGCCGATCGCTGCGATCTCGCGCGCCGTGGCGATGACCGCCAAGGTCGGGCAGCCGTTGACGCTGCCGATGTGGGCGACCGACGACGGCAAGTACACCAGCGGCTCGAACGCGCAGCCGCGCAACCTGCCGCCACCGATCGAGTTGGAGTGGTCGAAGTACCGAGGACCCGGCGCGGTGATGTTCGAAAAGGCGAAGCCCCCCGTGAAGGTTCTGGCCGGCGGCCCGGTTGGCGTGGAGTTCCGTGGCGAATCCTCAGCCACCGCCACCTTCAGCGCTCCTGGCGAATACGTGCTCCACCTGAACGTCGACGATTTCTCAGGCCGCGGCAGCGGCGAGACCGGTTGCTGCTGGACCACGGCGATGGTCAAGGTCACCGTCACGCCGTAGACGTTAACTACGTGTTTGCGTTTCCATTCCCTTTTCAGCAGTCTGCTAAGCTCCGCCGTACCCGCCGCGGTAGGGCGCCCCCTTTGCCGGGCGCCAAACAGGTATACTCCTCGGCCTCATCCGTCAGAGCCAGAGGAGGCCCACGATGCGTCTCAGATCACTCGTCACCGTCGGTGTCGCGCTCGTTTGTGTCATCGCGTTTGCGTCCACGGCTTCCGCCCAGGATCCCACCGGCGCGTGGAAGATGAATCCTGCGAAGTCCAAGTACAGTCCAGGCCCCGCCCCCAAGAGCACAACGATCACCACGACCGCCGTCGCGGGAGGCGGCTTCAAGTCGGTCAACGAGGCCGTCCCCGCGACGGGCGAACCGACCAAGTCGGAAATAACGTGGATGTTCGACGGCAAGGACCATCCGGTGGCCGGCAACCCCAATGCCGACACGCAGGCCTACACCAAGGTCGATGCGCGGCACTACACCGTCGTGTCCAAGAAGGGCGGTAAGGTCACGGTGTCGTCGAAGGTCGAACTGGCCGCCGACGGCAAGTCGCGAACCACGACGCAGTCAGGAACCGATGCGCAGGGCAAGCCGGTCAACAACGTGATCTGGTACGACAAGCAGTAGTCTCTCTTCGCGGCTCCGGCGAGCGTCGCCGGGGCCGCGCCGTCAGTGTCACGCCGGGCGCGACGCGTGCCTGGCGGCCTGCGGTGACTGTCCGGTCCATCTCCTGAACGATCGCGTGAACGCGGCTGGCTCGGAGTAGCCGAGGATAAACGCGATCTCGGCGATGGCGATCCGTTTGTCGTCCAACAAGGCCGTGGCGACATCATGCCGAACTTCGTCGAGAACGCGGCGAAACGAAGTGCCCTCGTCACCCAGGCGGCGGTGCAACGTACGCTCGCTCATTCCGAGCTCACGGCCAACGACTTTGGCGGTCGCTTTTCCGCGCGCGAGGAGCCCGAGCAACACGCGGCGACCGCGCACGGCGGTCGAATCGGACCGCTTGGGCAGCTGTCGCAGCATCTTCTCCAGCCGGCGCTGGGTGAGACCGGCGAGCGCCGGGTCGGCGCTCACGAAGGGACGCGAAAGTTCGTGCGGCGCGAACAGGATCTGATTGACGGGCGAGTCGTGAACGAGCCGGGATCGAAAGTAAGTACGGTACTCCGACAACCGGGCTGGCGCCGGGTACGCGAAGCGGACCTCGATCGGGACCAAGGCTCTCTTCGTCGCTTCTCGGGCCAGTCGCACCACGAACGCCAGCGCAAAGTCCACACGTTGTCGCTGCACGCTTCCGTCCCAGGTGACGGCCAGCGCCTCACCTTCCCAGACCAGCCTCGCCGCCGCGCGATCGCTCACTGCCCGCCCATATCGCGCGAGCTGCTCGAGCCCCGATTCGAGCGTCGTGCTCGATCGGAACGCGTATTCCAGCAAATCGAGCGCGCCTTTTGGCACCGCCTGCGCCATGTGCAAGCCGAGCACCTCGTCGCCGGTGACCTCCACCGCGAGACGCCAAGCGTCGACCGCGGTTGCGTCGGCGACACGAAGGTCCGGGTCGTGGAGGTTGCGTCCCTGGAGCCCGGGCAGGTTCCGCATCGGCGTCGTGGTGCAGCCGCGACCAGCCACGTGCGCGATCAGGTGAGGCAACAGCCACGCGACGGTGGTGGTCGTCATGGCCGGAGCGCGCGCCGATTGCGGGCCGGGCGGATGAGCGCGTTGGGCAGCTTCACGATGCGAACTGGCTAGAACTATCAACGGTTTGGCGCGAACGGTCAACACGTCGGCGCGTAATACCTGCTCTGATGGGGGTTTATGCCGCCACCGAATTTCGGCAACGAGGCGCTGCTGCGGCTTCGAAGGGGTCTGGGAGTGGAACCCGCCTGGACGGCCGGAGGCGCTCCCCTTTGGTCGTTCTGGGGGACCTTGCAACGCGCCTGGTCGTCACCGGTCGTAACGAGCGACCGGCCCACCTGGAGGCTTCACCTCCATACGCACCTGCTGGAGGGGTTCACGGGCACCGCCGCCCAGATGTCCGCGTTGTCGTCGTGCCTGCCGCATGCCTCGCTGGCGGCGGTCGTGCCGGGGACTCGCCCACAGTCCCTGGAACTGGCCTCAACGGTCGACGTGCACGACGGCAACGTGGGGTCGATGGTCAGGCTGCTTGCGGTTGCGGCCCGGGCACAGGTCGCAGAGGCGAGATTCCTGGTTTCGTGTTCAAAAACGCTCGCGGCCGTGGGCCTCGCGGCGTCCGCCGACACCTTGGCGGAGATGCCGGCCTCGATGCTGAACCCGGACCAACTCGTCGTTCGCGAAACATCGGCCCGAAGCTCGGGGCGCTTGTGGTTCCGGCGTGGGCTGTCGATGTGCGTCGAGACCCTGCTCCAGCAATGCAACGTTCGCGCGGTGCCGACGCCGTGGGGGGTGTCGGCGACATTCTTCGAGGGGACTCGCGACGTCCGGAGCATCCTGGAGATTAGTATCGACGGCGGACGGCCGTTACTGGGCACGGGGATCTCTGTGAGTCTGTGGACACCCGTGCGCGGCGGGCCGGACGATGCCATCTCGTGGAACCAACGCGAAGTGGCTGCCACAGACCCATGCCATGGATTCGGCGGATGGTGGGCGCTCGATGGCGGACTGCTCGTGCATCGTTCGTTCTATCCGATCGGCGTCTGCCATCAGGATCTCGTGTCACAGTTCCTGCAGGCGTACGCGCGGCGCGCGCAGTGCGCCAACGCGCTCGCCGCGGCAGAACAGGAATAGGCGGCCGGCGCCCGCTAGAGGTAGGCTTGGCCTCAACGAGGTGTGCTCTTGTCCATTCGAATCCTGACCCTATCGCTGGCCGTCCTGCTGACGGTCTCCCTCTTCGCGCAACAGCGCGATCGCGCGCCGCAGAACGAGTCGATCAGGCAGGACGATTTGCGCGCCGACCTCTTCTTCCTCGCCGGCGACGCCATGCGCGGCCGCCTCACCGACACCGAAGAGAATCGCGCCACGGCCGACTACATCCGATCGCGCTTCGAGCGCAACGGCTTCAGGCCGGCTGCGCCCGGCAACTCCTACTTCCAGAACTACAACCTGATGACCGCCACGCTGGGCGAGGGCAACACCCTCGACGTGCTTGGCGCCGACGGCGGGGCGCGGCGCTTGCGCGAAGGCCAGGAGTTTTATCCCCAGCGCTTCGGCGCCAGTGGCCACGTCTCGGCTGCGGTGGTGTTCGTCGGTTTTGGCATCACGGCGTCGCGCTTGCAATACGACGATTACAGCGGCGACGTGAAGGGCAAGATCGTGCTTGCGCTCGACCACGAGCCGGGCGAGCGCGACCCGAACAGCCCATTCGACGGGGTCGTGACGTCGGAGCCGTCCACCGGCTGGCGCAAGGCGCTGGCCGCGCAGGAGAAAGGCGCGGCAGCCATCATCTTCGTCAGCGACGTGCACAATCACCCGGCCGCCGCCAATTTCGAGCAGGCGGCGCGCAACGCGTGGCCCGAAAAGCCGCCGCGGATTCTCACCTACACGCTGGCGACCTGGACGGATCGCATCCACATTCCCGCAGCCCAGGTCTCGCCAGCCGTGGCCGAGTCGCTGGTCGCCGGCACGGGCAAGACCCTGGCAGAACTGGCGAAGTCCGCGGAGACCGCCCGCGGCTATTCGCCGCTGTTGCTGCCGGGCGCCCGGCTCGAGTTGCATACCGCGGTCGATCGCCACGTCGTTCCCGATCGCAACGTGGTCGCGCTGCTCGAGGGCAGCGATCCGGTGCTGAAGAACGAATGGGTCCTCGTCACCGCCCACTTCGATCACAACGGTGCCGACGGCACGCAGATCTTCAACGGCGCCGACGACAACGGGTCGGGCACAGTGGCGCTGCTCGAAATCGCGGACGCCTACGCGCTCGCGGCCCAGCAGGGGCGCCGGCCCCGCCGGAGCATCCTGTTTGCCGCGTGGAATTCCGAAGAACGCGGACTGCTCGGCGCCTGGGCCTATACCGAAGCGCCGCTGGCGCCGCTTTCGACGATCACGGCGGTGCTGAACATGGACATGGTCGGCCGCAACGAAGAAGTGGAAGTAGGCGGAGGCGGACGGTTCAACGGCCTCGAGGTGCAGACTGCGGAGTCGAACAGCAACGCCGTCAACATGATGGGCTTCATGCGCGCGCCTGACGTGGCCGCCGCGGTGGACAACGCCAACGCCGGCATCGGCCTCGAGATCAAACGACGCTACGACAACAACACCTCGAACCTCGTGCGGCGCAGCGACCAGTGGCCATTCCTGCAGCGCGGCGTCCCGGGCCTTGGCTTCATGACCGGTCTGCACCCGGACTATCACACGGTGTATGACCGGCCCGAGAAGATCAACTACGCGAAGATGGAAAAGATCGCGCGGTTGATTCATCAGGCGAGCTGGGATCTCGCGAACGCCGACGTCCGCCCCAGCCCGCCCGTGAAGATCCCCTGATTACGATTTCGGCCGGCTAATCGGCGGGACGATGCCGTTCACGCGATAGGCAGTGACCAGCTTGCCGTAGTGCTCGCCCTGGTGTTCGAGCCAGCCGATCAGCGACGGCGACTGCTTGGCCTCCACCATCGGGAACGACGCGGCGATCGCCGCCTCCATCTCCGCTACCATCGCAGCGCGCGTCTTCGGCTTGCTCGCGTCGGCCTTTTCACGCGCCTCGAAGTCGAACTTCTCGCCCTTGGCGACCGCGGTGGTCATTTCCAGTCCGATCGTGACGTGGCGCAGTTCTTCGAGCACGCTGCGGGAGTCAGGATGCGGCTTCCATCCGAGCTTGGCGTCGGGAAACTGCGTGTCCTTGGCCATCGCGAGGATCTTGTTGTGCACGGCCTTCCAGTTGTTGACGATCGTGGATTCGTAGGTGGCCGGCGGCCGCGGCGCCTGCTCGGCGGCGGCTACGACACCAGATCCCATCACCAACGCGGCCAGGAGTGCGAATTGCGAGACTCGGCTCATCACTAAACCTCCACGGGTTGCAGTACGGATGCAGACTGATTCGCCAGATCATCGCCCGAAGTATCCGCGTGTGACGAAAATTGTGACGGCGGCTGCCCGTCGTCGAGGGACACGAGGAACTTCGCGTTGATGTGGTTGAGATCGCGGGAAGTATAATCCGAGCCACTTCATGGCCCGCTCACTTTCGCCTTTGAAGGCCATCGTCTACGGCGGTCTCACCGTTGGCGCCCTCGACCTCACCGACGCGTTCGTCTTCTTCTACCTGCGCAGCGGCGCGAAACCGTTGGCGATCCTTCACAGCATCGCATCCGGTCTGGTGGGCCCGGCCGCGGCGCGCGATGGCGGCATGCAGACTGCAGTGCTGGGATTCTTCCTGCACTTCCTGATCGCCTTCATCATCGCCACGATCTACTTCGTCGCCAGCCGCCTGATTCCGATCCTCCGGCAGCGGCCTGTCATCTGTGGCATCGCCTACGGCGTTGTCGCCTACTTCGTGATGACCTACGCCGTGGTGCCGATGTCCAACGCCCGCTCGGGCGGCCCCTTCGTGCTGCCGGTCTTCATCAACGGAATTCTCATTCACATGTTCGGCGTGGGCCTGCCCAGCGCGTTGGTCGCCAGCAGAGTCCCCCGGCTCCCGGTTCCCGGTTCCCGGTTCCCGGCCTCGTGATATGGGCGTCGCGTCGCACCTCGGCATCAAGCTTGACGATTACGACCGGAGCATTCGCACGTTCATTCCTCACTACGAGGACATGCTCGATGCGGCCGCCGAGGCGGTCGCGTCGATGGCGGGGCGGTCACCACGGGTGCTCGATCTGGGGACCGGATCCGGCGCGCTGGCGGGACGCGTGCTGGCTGCGGTCCCTGGCGCGCGTGTGACCGGCATCGACGCGGACGATGGCATGCTCGGTCTCGCGCAGAAACGCCTGCGCGGGCGACTGGCGCCCATGGTCGGCGACTTTCTCTCCACCCAGCTTCCTCCGTGCGACGTCATCACCGCGTCGTTCTCGCTGCATCACGTGGCCTCGCGCAAGCAAAAGGCGGCGTTATACAGGCGGGGCTTCAAGGCGTTGGCGGCTCATGGCATCCTGGTCAACGCTGATTGTTGCCTGTCCTCGAGCCCGCGCTTGCAGGTGCGCGATCGCGCGAGGTGGCATCAGCATCTCGCCAGGACCTACGGACGCTCGAAGGCCGAGGGATTCCTGCGAGCATGGGCCAAGGAAGATTTCTACCTCACGCTGGAGATGGAAGTGGAACTCCTCGGGGCGGCAGGCTTCAGCGTTGACGTCGTGTGGAGAAGAGACGGTTTCGCGACGATTGCCGCCCGAAAGTGATCGGCCGGCCACGATCGTGGAGGTGCTAAACTCGACCGAGAGAGGCCGCCATGGCATCCGGTATCAAGGTCATCTGGGAAGACTTAGCCCTCAAGTTGCTGAATGATCGCGACCGCTACACGCGGCAGGCCATCCAGGACGAGTTTCGGCGCGATCCCAGAAACGAGGCGATTGAATACGACACGGAGCAGGGCGCGTTTCTGACGCCGGTCGCGAACAAACGCTTCTACGTCGTTTGGTACCAGGCCGACACGCACAGCAGGTCGGGGACCGCGGAACCGGTGGTGATGGTTCGCGCCGTGCTGCCGCTGACCAACGTCAACCCCGGCTCGCCCGGGCTGAAAGAGTACGTCGAGCGCGCCGTCAAGGCCGAGTCCAAGGGAGAGTTCGCGTCCTAGGCGTTCTCGACCGCCACTCACCCGCCCATGCCATCCGTCCATCTCCTGACGGTTCACGGTGTCGGCCGGCACCATCATCTCTCCAATCTCCTCCGCACATATCAGACCATCCGCGCCAACCTGACCAGCGTCGAGGCGCCCTCGCCCGGCGAAGATCAGATTCCCGGCTGGCGCCTCACGCGATTCGAGGAAGGCGAGAGTCCGCCGTTTCTCAAGCTCGAGCCCCGCGTCGAGCCGCCATGGGCGCCCGACGGCACCAACGCAGTCTATCTCTACGAAGTGAACTACTCGGATTTCGCCGGCGTGGTGCGGCAGAACCATCCCATCAACCTCACGGCCTTGCTGGTGGGGCTCGACCTGGTCGTGTGCGCGGCTCGGCAACGGCCGCGCGAGAACGCGTCGTCTGTCTTCGGCGGCGATACCGCGCGGCTGGCGCACTGCCTGCAGCGGGTGTCCGGCGTGCTCACCGCGGGCACCGTGCCGATCATCGGGCTGCCGTCGATCGTGTTTCGGAATTATGTCGGCACCTTCGTCGCCACCTTCACACGCTTCTTCGAGGATGTTGCGACGTTCGCGCTGGACAAGAACGGCGAGCAGTTGATTTCGAGCCACCTCGATCGCACGGTGGCGAGCATCGTGTCCGCGATGAGGCCGGGCGATCGGCTCGTGTTGGCGGCGCATTCGTTAGGAAGTGTCGTGGTGCACAATTTCGTCGTCCGCCAATGGACCGTGGCTCCCGAGAAAGTTCCCGACACGGTGGTGACGTTCGGCTCGCCGATCGGCCTGCTCGTATGGATCTGGCTGTTCCTGGATTTCGAAGACATGGATTTCAGCCGGCAGGTCGCCGGCGGCGACCACTACTTTTGCTGGAACCCGGTGAGTCCCGGCACAGGGGCGCGACCACCGGTGTCGTGGATCAACGTCGTCAACTGCGTCGATCCGATTGCCACCGCGTTTCCTGAAGCGGCGCTGGATCTGTGGGCGAACGGACCGGAGATCGCCAGCGGGCTCAAGAACGGCGCGATTACGCAGCGGTTTTTCGGCCCGGCGAAGATCACGCGCGTGGGCGGGGCGCACACGGAGTACCTCAACGACAAGGCCGGGTTCCTGCAGATCCTGTTACGGGCGGCAGGCCTTTTGTCAGGGGCGCCGGACGCCGTTGGCGACCTCCGCTCACGGGACGGCCATCGTGCGGCCACGCTCTCGGTGCTGCGCACGACCCAGTGGGGCCTGTTGGCGGTGGCCCTGGCGATGATCGCCGTCTACTGCGGCATCATCGGCTGGCGATTCGGGAGTCGCGGGACGCTCTGGGTTGCCCCGTTCTTTGCCTGGCCGGCCCTGACGATCAGCACGCTGGCGTTCTTTCAGCGCCTCATGCTCGGAGGACCCACCAAGCGCATCCCGACGGAACTGATCCGCGAAATGAACTGGTGGGACGGCGCGTCGTTTCCCTATCGCCTGCGAGAGAAGTTGCTGTCGATGATCGGCCGTTCGCGCGACGTCGATCCGATGGCGTCGAGTGCCGGGGGCTTCCTGCGACTCCTGGTCAACCTCATCTCCTTCATTCCGACCGGGCTGGCGATGACGATCCCGGTCGCGGTCGCGGTGTGGCTGAGCGGCAAGTCCCCGACGGTCCGCCAGGCGTGGGAGCAGCTGTGGACCTTCCCTGGACTCCTCGCCTTCGCCTGCTTCATGGTGTACGTGATCTGCTGCGCGGCGCACGAGCTGGTCCGCTCGTGGCGCCAGGTGCTGCGGATTCTGGAGGCACCGGCACCAGCGGCGGCGGCATCCGCCCTCCCGCATGCTGCACCCCCCACTCCGCCATCGCCCTGATGATCGGGCGCAAGTCCTCGCCCTTGGCGGTGAGGGCGTAATCGACGCGCGGCGGATGCTGGCTGTAGCGGCGCGGCTTGAGAATCCCCTTCGTCACCAGCCGCTTCAGGCGGTCGGCGAGGATGTTGGTGGGGATGCCCTCCGAGGAATCGAGGAACTCCGCGTAGCGGTGCTTGCCGCGGACGATGTCGCGGACCACGAGCAACGACCAGCGGTCGCCGAGCACGTCGAGCGTGCAGGAGACCGGGCACCGGGAGCGGCGGGCGGAGGCGGGCCGGGCGCGGGGAGGCATGGTTCCAGCCGCAGTCTAGCAGCCGTGGCCGCGCTCGTCCAGTAACTTGCAAAATGCAAGTTACTAAGGCTACGATGCGGCGATGCGCACCCCGTCCGGCGCCGCCCTCGCGTGCGCCACCCTCGCCCTGATCGCCGCTCCGGCCGCCGCCCAGACCGCGCCGCCCATCGTCGCCGCCCATCGCGTGGCCGAGCCCATCAAGATCGACGGCCGGCTGGACGAGGCGGTCTACGCGACCACCCAGGCGATCGGCGGCTTCGTGCAGCAGGAGCCGGACGAGTTCAAGCCCGCCACCGAGAAGACCGAGTCGTGGATCTTCTTCGACGATCACAATATCTACGTGTCGGCCCGCTGCTTCGAAAGCCATCCCGAACGCCGCGTCGCCAACGAAATGCGGCGCGACACCAACCAGCTTCGCCAGAACGACACCTTTGCCGTGCTGTTCGACACTTTTCACGACCGCCGCAACGGCTTCCTGTTCTACGCCAACGCCATCGGCGGGCTGGCCGACAGCCAGATCACCGATGAAGGCCCACCCAACGTCGACTGGAACACGGTGTGGGACGTCAAGACCGGCACCTTCGACGGCGGCTGGACGATCGAGATGGCGATTCCGTTCAAGTCGCTGCGCTACCAGGCCGGCCGCGACCAGACCTGGGGCGTCAACCTCCGGCGCGTCGTCCGCTGGAAGAACGAGTGGTCGTACCTCGCGCAGGTGCCGCGCGCGCTCACCACGTTTCGCGGGTTGCTGAAGGTGTCGTCGGCGGGCACGCTCACCGGCCTGCAGGCGCCGCAAGCCAGCCACAATGTCGAGGTGAAGCCCTATGCCCTCGGAGGCTTGACGACCGATCACACGGTGGTGCCGCCCGTGAACAACGACAGCGACCTCCGCGCGGGCGGCGACCTGAAATACGGCGTGACGCAAAGCCTGACCGCCGACCTCACGATCAACACCGACTTCGCGCAGGTGGAAGTGGACGAGCAACAGGTGAACCTCACCCGCTTCAACCTGTTCTTCCCGGAGAAACGCGACTTCTTCCTCGAAGGCGCCGGCATCTTTGCGTTTGCGGGCCGGGCCAGCGCCGGCCTCGCCGCCGGCAGCGGCGACACGCCGTACCTGTTCTTCACGCGACGGATCGGCCTTGACGGATCGCGTGAGGTGCCGCTCCGCGCGGGCGGACGTCTCACCGGCAAAGCCGGCGGCTTCACGCTGGGAGTGCTGAACGTCCAGACCGGCGAGGACGAGGTGAAAATCGCCGAATCCACGAACTTCACCGTGCTCCGCGCCAAGCGCGACATCCTGCGTCGCAGCAGCATCGCCGGCATGTACACGCATCGGACGTCCACCCCGGGCAAGGTCGGGTCGAACGACGGCTACGGCGTGGATAGCACGTTCTCGTTCTACCAGAACGTCCATTTCGACGGCTACCTCGCCGGAACCCGAAGCGAGGGCAAGAGCGGCGACAACCTCAGCTACCGCGGCTTCTTCGACTACAACGCCGACAAGTACGGGCTGCAGGCGGAGCGTTTGGTGGTCGAAACCAACTTCCTCCCCGAAATCGGTTTCCTGCGCCGCGCCGACTTCCGCAGGAACTTCGGCTTGCTGCGCTACAGCCCGCGACCCGCGGGCGTGCCGAACCTGAGGAAGATCACGACGCAGGCCAGCGTCAACTACACGACCAACAACGACAACCGGCTCGACACCCGGGAGCAGGTGGCGCTGTTCCAGAGTGAGTTCACCAACAGCGACGTCGCCGGCGTGAGCTACACCGACAACTTCGAGCGCCTCGTTCGGCCGTTCGCGATCGCTCCGGGAATTCGTCTTCCGGTCGGCGA